>OHKC01000180.1_pt1 | contig 22037 bp, 17 predicted proteins | sample 1568761 | NCBI WGS metagenome assembly OHKC01 (sample SAMEA3879514, study PRJEB24766) | human gut metagenome | biome: human-associated habitat; feature: feces | place: USA | collected 1985/1987 | reverse complement strand
ATTTTGCTATACAATCAATATCAGTGACAGCTTTTGATGAAGTAAACCATCAAAGTGATACCCTTATTCTTGAGGAGAATGGAAAAATCAAAACCTTTTTCTATGATTCTTTTGGCAGCGGAGATGTAAAAATAGAACAAAATAGAACTGAAACGCCGGTTATAACTGAAAAGGATGAATATTATTTTTCTAAGTTGCACGTCAAATTTAAATTAAGTGATGATATAGGCATTGCAAGCTATATTATTACTGTAAAAGAAAATGATGATGCCAAAATTGATACCAAAGCAGATAAAGAAAATATTGTTAAAAAAGATGGTAATCATATTCTTCCGTCAACGGAGGAAACAACCGAAGAATTGGTGTTTACTAAAGATGGTAAGTATGAGATTAATGTAACTGTTACTGACCTTAGCGGAAATAAAAAAACTTTTAGTAAAGTCTACTATGTTGATACTACTGCACCTAATATTGTTGAAATGAAGTACGAAGTTAAGAATGGCTTACTTAACTATGTTACTTTTGGAATCTTTGGTGTACCTCGTGTGGAAATTTCAATTAATGTTAATGATAAAGGTTGCGGTGTTGACCCAAATGAAGTTAAGCTCTATTGGAATAATAAATCTTATGATGCAACAGTAGATGAAAATACATACACATTTTGTCTCGATAGTTCCGGAAAGGGAACACCATACATTACAATAAAAGATTTCTTGGGAAATGAAAGAAAATATAACTTTAAAACTATAAATGATTATAGTGAAAATCTACCAGATGAATTTTTAGATGAAATTAATGCAGATGATAGTAGTGGTGCTACACTTGTATTAGAAAATGATGCTCCTTCGTATTCAATAACAGCTACAGGAAATTATAAAACTGACCTTAGTCAAAATGACGAAAATAATCAGAGTGAAAAAGGTCTTTATTTTGGCTTGCAAGATGACAGAATAGGCAAAAATAACCTTCATTTTACCATTTCAGACCAAGAAAATGATAATAAGTTCGGTTTAGCTTCTTACTATATTTGTATCAAAAAGATTAGTGAAGATGGTACGGAAAGCGAAGTGAAAAATATACCACCTAAGAATCTTACGCATCAAAATGAACCGATATTATCGGCGGAAGAAGACCTATATGTTGGCGATTTAGAAAGCGGTACCTATCGTATATGTGTTGAAGCAAAGGATATTGCAGGTAACGATGCAATCTTAGACGAAGATAATACTAATTTTAATTCTAATAACGGTGTATTCTATGTTGATAATGAAGCACCATCAATAAGTGAATCGAAATATACAGTGGAACCGTCTGTTCTTAATTATTTGTCATTTGGTATATTTGGCAATAAAGAGATTAATATATCAATAAAAGTTAATGATGATGGTAAAAGCGAAAATTCTTTTTCTTCAAAAGTTAAGGATGTTACTCTTAATTGGGGCGATATCTATAAACCTAAATCAGTAGTTGGCAATACATATACATTTGTTATAACCCCTAATTATTCAGACACCCCATATTTTACAGTAACTGACCAAATTGGTAATACGAATATTTATTATTTTTCTACTGAAAGTATAAAAACGTTAAAACAGGAGGGCGAACTTAACAACGAAAGCGGAATTAATTTAATGCTTGAAAATAACCCGCCTGAAATTAAGGTTGATGTTTTAACAGACTATGAGAAATACATAATTAACGGCAAAGTATGGTATGGTAACGATATAAAATATCAGGTGACAGCAAGTGATATAGCTTCTGAGAATAAGTACAATTCAGGTCTTGAGAGTGTCAAAACAGATGTCCTCAACAATTCAGAAGCGTTTTCTAATTATACGGAAACACAATTTAATAATATTGATTTCGGCAAGGAGTCATTTAATAAACAAGAAGCAAAATATATCTATGATATAAATAAAGAGGGATTGTACAAAATTACAGCTGATACTACCGACAATGCTCAAAATTCAAATTTGGATGTATTAGAATTCAACATTGATAAAAATAATCCTGAGATTACTATGTTTAAATTTGGAAATCAGGATGATAATAAACCCTTTTATAAACATTATTATGGATATTTCTTTAAAAAAGCCACACCATTGAAAGTATATGTTAATGACCCTGGAGTTTCATCCGGAATTAAAAATGTTGAAATTTATCTTAATAGTAATGATAAAAACGGCACAAGTAAAACAGAAATTACAGATGGAACATCACTAAAAACCGATTCAACAGGAACATATGCTGAAATCCTTATTCCAAATAATTTTAAAGGTACTGTAGCCGCCAAAGTTACAGATAATGTTGAACATACAACAGGTCTGATTAGTGCAGATGGTAGCGTGATTGAGGACGATTCATTACATAAATCAGTATCTTCTATTGATATTAAGGCAACTAATGATACTGATAAAGAAGATGCAAATGGTGCGCCTCTTTATAAAACCAGTATTCCATTGGTTGTTAGTGTTAGTGATACTCACTCAGGTATTTCAAAAATTGAATGGTCTGTTTCTAATGATAATAAGAACGGCATTATTTCAGTTGATTCTGACGGTAAATATATTAGCAATTCTTCTGATATTGTAATTAACAATAAATCAATCAAGACAGATCATAATCTTTTGAGATCTATTGATTTTAATTTAGTAGTTGAGAGTAATACAAACGGTAATGAAGTAACAGTTAAATTAACTGACAATGCTGGTAATTCAGAGGTAAAAAGGGTTAAATACAGTATAGACACTACCGTTCCCAAAATTACTGCAGTGAAAAGTAATGTGAATTCTTCTAATGGAAATTACTATAATACAGCACAGACTGTAACTGTTACAATTACTGAACGAAATTTTAATCCTAAAGATGTGGAAGTTAATGTAAACGGCAATGTTCAAACTATAGATTGGGGACAAGATAATTTGCCCTCAGTAACTTCAGATAATCAAACACACATTGGTACATTTACACTTTCTGAAGATAATAGGTATGAATTTTCAATTAGATATGCTGATATGGCAGGTAATAGGGGTGATTCCTTTAGTGAACCTGAATTTGTAATTGACAGAACAAACCCTTCAATTAGTGACAACTTTGCTGATTTCGGATCCTTTGATGATAAAAATGTATTTTTTAACATAAAGGAAAAAGATAAGGCAACAGCAACAATCAATGTAGTAGAAACTAATTTTGTTGAAGAAGATATGCAGCTTAAAGTTTACTATAAGGAACCTGGAAGCAGTCATGAAGATAGTGGTTGGTCTGAATATCCGTTAATGGCCTCTTGGAATAAATTAGGTGATAATCATTCCATAACTATTCCTTTTACAGAAGATGGTGTATATAAAATTGATATGAATCCTGTCGATCGCGCTAATAATAAGGGCGTTTTTGATGCGAATTCTTCATCACATACGGCGATATTTGAAGTTGATTTTACTGCACCTATTGTGTATGAAAGAAATAATGATATGGTAGAATCTGGTAGTACTAAGTTTAGTGATATTTATGATTTTAATCGCAGAAAAGATGAAAATCCAAATATTGTATTTATGGATACCAATATCGACAGAATTGAGTATAGTTTGAAAAAATATGTACCTAGCTATACTAATAAAAAAGAAATCGGCACTATAAAATATGAGGAATCAAAAGACACTATTCGAGAATTTGTCGATAATTCCGATGCTACGCATATGATTTACAAGTTGCAGGACTTTGACAAAGACGGAGTCTATTCAGTAAAAATGATTGCTTATGATAAAGCAGGAAACCCAAGTGTACTTAATGAAAATACATATACACGAATGGTAAATACAGATGTTCTTGCTTATATTGAAAACAGCGATAGCAAAAATAAAACGGGTTGGTATTCTTTTGAAGATGAAAACGGTCCTATAAGTAAACAACCAAGTAGTTTTTCTGATTTGAGCATAGTTGTTTTTTCAAGCAATTCTCAAAAAAACAGCGTGTGTTTGGTCGATAAGGACACTAATGAATCAACGGATACAAATATAACATCTGATTCAAAGAGTCTTTTTGATAAAGAAATGTATGGCACGAGTGTTTACCGATATACATTACCAGGTAGTTATTTTGCCAACAACTATACCGCTGATGCGGATACAAGTTTATACTTGAGAGTTGTTAATGGCGAGAATATTTTAGATCTTGGTGAGATGTATATTGATAATACTAAACCAACCTGTACTGTTCCGGAAAACTTCTCAGATTGGGGATGGTTTAGTGGTTCAGGAAATCAAACTATTTCATTTAATGATATAAGTGAAGTGCTTGATGAAGAAAAGACAGTAGCGTATGTAGATGGCAAAACATACAAAGTAAGTGATGTCAAAAATAATGATGTTCCGGGTCTGCACTATTCAAAATCGAAAAATCAGATCAAGTTGATTTTAAATGAAGGCAGTCATACGGTAGGTCTTTCATTGTTTGACAGAGCAGGTAATAATACTGTGATCAAAGAAGTGCATCACCTTGCTATAGGCAATTATAGATTATGGATTATAATTGGAATAGTGGCAGGCGTTGCGGTAATTACAGCAATTGTAATTTTTACATTCCTTGTATTTAAGCGTAGAAAAAACAATAAGAAGTAAAACTACACCTAATAGTCTTTAAAATTACTCCACAAATAAGCCTCCTATGGTAGTTGTTAAAAACTTTCATAGGAGGCTTTGCTATGTCGGAAAATATAGCTTTATACAACAATATGATAGTACAAAATAATTATCATATCAATGAATCAGCACAATTTACACCGTCTTAAACATATTCTGTTTTAGTGGTTGTGTGCCGAGAGTTTTTTCAACTTCTTTTCTTGCTTGTTCCAGTTCTTCGAGCCTTATCATTTCGTCCTTGGCATCATCAAGTCCAAGATGGGTATATGTGTTCATCGTGACACCGATATCGGAATGCCCCATAAGGTACTGCAATGTTTTCGGATTCATTCTTGCCTTTGCCATATTTGAACAATAGGTATGTCTGCAAATGTGAGGGGTGATATTAGGTAGTTGCTCTCTGAAAATATCATTGTATCTCTTGACCGAGTGATTAAACCTATGCTCCCAATGCATTGCTACTTCTGGCATTCCTTTTGAATCTCTGAACAGAAAACCGCAATGTCCTGCAACCATAATTTCAGGAAGATTTGTGGGTCTGTTTTCAAGTATTCTTTTGAAGGCCTGATAAACATCTTCCGTCATAGGTAGTTTTCTTGTGCCGGCATTTGTTTTTGTTGATTCAATCACATACTCCATTTTTGAGGTTCTTTGCAACTGGTGGTCAATATTGATGATTCTGTTGTTTATATCAAGGTCATTTATCGTCAACCCACAAAATTCTGAAATTCTCAAACCAGTGTGAAAGAGAATGTAGAAGACATCATAGTATTTGTAGTAAACATTATCGTAACGAACAAATTTCAAAAACTTGTTCATTTGCTCTTTTGTCAGAGCCTGTCGAGTGTGTTCAGTGTTTATGATAATGCCGAGTAATTGGAAACCGAAAGGGTTCTTCATTAGAATATCATCATCAACTGCCATTTGAAATGCCGGTCTTAAAACACCTCGCACTGTTTTTATTGTACTCGAGCCTCTTCCGTCTTCCTGTAATTTAATGAGAAACAGCTTTGCATCGGAAGTTTTGATTTCACCGATTTTGCGACTGCCAAATTCCTCTTTGCTCATAATGTTTTGCACAAAGTTGTAATTTGAAAGTGTGTTGTGTCTTACACCTGTCCTTGTTTTGAGATAACGGGAGATTAACTCGTTGACGGTGATATTTCTGCCGGTTATGTCAAGTCTTGAGTCAACATCTTTACCGACCAGCTTTTCTAATTCTCTTAGTGACAGGCAAGGCTGTTTGCCTATTGGTTGTGGATCTGTCGGAACAAGTCGCCAGCTGTATACAAATTTTGGCTTGCCGTCAACTAAATACTTGAATTGATATTTTCCGTTTGCCCTTATTGATTCTCCGTTGTGCAAAAGTCTATGCTTTGAATCTCGTCTTTGCCCTCGGCTCGCCATTTTTGAGTTCTCCCTTCATTCCTGATTTATTAAGATATTTTACAAATTCATCTTTGATTATTAACTTTCGTGTTCCGTATTTAGCTATAAAGGGAAGACCGCTTTGGTTTGTAAGACGGAACATTTTTCTTCTGCTGAGTCCAAATAATTCGGCTGTTTCAATTACCGTCAAAAAATCTTTGTCTTGCAATGATGGTTTATCCATATTTTTACCTCCTCGTTTGGTACTCATATATTGCCGTAAAACTCTCAGAATAGCAACTACTTTCAGCAGATAAAAGGAAACTATATTGTAGAATTATTGCACAGATATTCCTCAAATTTTGTTCGTATAATCAAATAGCGATTACCGCTCAAAACTGAAAAAATTCCGAGATTATCCTCGGCAAGTTTTCTCATTTTTTTAATGCCAATGTTAAAATATAATCCGGCTTCTTTGACAGTTAGGGTGTAACGCTCTGCGTATGTAGGCTTATCCATTTTGTTTTCCTCCGTATCTGTATTTGACATAACAACTATGACTGCAAAATTTTCTTTTTGCATTGCCGTAAACTGTAAAAGTTTTTCTGCAATAATGACAAGTCAGCTCATAAATGGCTTTCCTTTTGACTAAATCAAGATGATTGTTCCACCACTTGTTTCTGCAAGCGTCTGAACAAAACCTCTTGCGTTTGCGGTGTTCGTTTTGCTCAACCGGTTTTCCGCATTGTTCGCAATAAAGAGTGTGATTATCATTGCTTTGCAAATCAGCACTCATTAGCTTGTTCCTTTTACAGTATGATTTTATTGTATTAACGGATAGGCTTGTGAGATTTGAAATCTGTTTGTATCCGTAACCGTTCTTTCGGTAGCTTTCAATTTGCTTTTTCTCATTGTCTGTCATAAAAAGCACCTCCTACCATATAGCCACGGCAGAAGGTGAAAAGGACGCTTTTTAATCTTTCATATAAAATTGACATTCATAACCGTCCGCACGGAGTAAAAGACCTTTTGCCCAAGGCGGAGTTCTGCTCATTTGTTCGCAGATAGTGTTTACGGAAACATCTTTTTGGCATTCAATAATAATCTCGTCATGAACATGAGCGATTATGCGGTAATTTTTTAGTGTTTGCATTGCGTATAATAATATATCTCTTGCAATGGCTTGAATGATATTTTCACAGAACTTAGGGCCGTAGCTTTCAAGCCGTTCCCATTTCTTCGTACTGCCAATGCCCTCATAGGTAACTGATTCACCGCCAAATTTATTTATTCCGATTCTCGGCTTAACATATGCAAGTCTTCTGCCGGAGGGGAGAGTGATGAACAGAAATCCGCTTTCGTAGGTAAAAGATATGCCGTTGGTTTCAGTCGGTATCCTTTTGGTAACAGTTTCTTTAACACATTTATCAATGTCCCACCAGAGTTTAGTAATTGACGGATTAGAGTTTCTCCACGCACACACTAGAGGTTGAAGTTCATCCTCTGAAAGTCCCATCTGAATAGCACCCATAGCTTTCAATGCCCCGACAGAACCGCCGTATCCGAGTGCAAGCTCGGCGATTTTGCCTTTTTGTCGCAGATGCCCGTTTATTCCATGCTTTTCAACAGGAACACCAAACATCTGTGATGCACTACTGCAATAAATATCTTTGCCCTCACTAAAAACTTTGTTTCTCCATTTCTCACCTGCAAGCCACGCAAGAACCCTTGCCTCAATAGCAGAAAAATCGGCTACTATGAATTTGCAACTGTGCTGTGGAATAAAAGCGGTGCGGATAAGTTGTGAAAGTGTGTCCGGAATATCATCATAAAGAATACTGAGTGCATCATAATTTCCGCATTTTACAAGACTTCGTGCATCTGCCAAATCACTCATATGGTTTTGCGGTAAATTCTGTAATTGCACAAGTCTGCCTGAAAATCGACCTGTTCTGTTTGCACCGTAAAACTGAAACATTCCCCTTGCACGGCTGTCTTTACAAACGGCATTTTTCATTGCTGTGTATTTCTTAACACTGCTTTTTGTTAGTTGCTGTCTGAGGGATAACACTTTGTGTACATGATACGGTGCAGTTTTCAGCATTTCTGAAACTGATGTTTTGTTAAGACTTTCGGTTTCAAATCCGCTTTCGGAGAGCCAGTTTTTCATTTGCTGAACGGAATTTGGATTATCAAGATTGGTAAGGGATTGTATATCATTGACAAGCGACTTTTTAACCATTTCATCAATAACTATTGCGTTTTCAACTAAAAACATATCTACACCAATGCCACGGTCATTTATATTTTGGTCAAGGTGGTATTCGTTCCATATTGAATCACTTACAGGAAATCTTGATAATTTCTTTTGAATACTCATCTCAGTTTCAACATCACGAATATTGTATGCTTTGAAATTATTCCACTTTTCTATATTGTGATATGGCATATTTCTTGTTCTGCCATTATTGATTTTTGTAGGGGAACAGGGAATACAAAAATATCGTATGAGATTTTTACCCTCTGACAGCTTTTGATTTTCAAGGCCTAATACAGCACCCACACCCTCAAGAGAAAGGGGAAGACCAAGTGTTGCCGACCAGACAAGAGTACAATGCCAAGATGACGGGTTAAGATATTTGCCGTCAAAATCTATACCTAAATCTTTAAGATACCTTGATAAGCATACCCTCTCAAATTGTGCGTTGAATGCCCATTTGATAACCGAAGTATCGGTCAGTGCATCAAGAATATCCTCGGGTATCTTTTCTCCCATACACAAGTCAATGACTTTGACATCACTGCCGTCAACAGAATAGCCAAACAGCAGAATTTCAAAATCATCACTTTCCGCATAACGGTAAACACCGGATTTCTGAAGATTAGCACTTGAATATGTTTCTATGTCAATACTGATTGATTTCATGTTTTCACTTCCTTATATATAAAAAACGGACGGCAGAGAGTATCTCTCCACCGTCCAAAATTGTTAATTATCTAAGTTGTTTTTCTTAGCCCTTCTCGCTATTCTGTGCTTTCTAAAAGTCTTGTGAATAAGGAAAATTAAATCCGTTACGGTGCTTATGATGCCGTACATACCTATTCCTAAGAAGAAACAGAAGATAACAACTACATCAAACAATTTTGCAAGTTCATAAAATTCGTTCATATCGTTTACCTCATATTATGTTAGAATAAGAAATCATCATCTGTTTCTGTTCTGAAATCATCAGTAGCCGAACATCTGCCACCAAGCGGTTCGCCGTCCTTTATTTTCTGAATGTTGCCAAGACCACAGGCAATACCTTTGCTGCCATTTGAATTGAATGCGTAAAAATTCAGAGACACTCTTGCATAACAACCGCTGTACACCTCATCTCTGTCAAGAATAGGTTTTACAGCCTTATCAACAATCTGTGGAGCGGTTCTGCTGTTTGCATTGATAAACCAGTGACCTGCATAAGCCTCATCATTACGCTCGGTATCACCGTCACGAAGAGGAAGTTTAAGTGATGCTTTGTTTGGCTTTTTACCACCAAATTTACCGATACCTTCTTCAATTGCAGTATTTACAGCGTTGTTAATCGCATTAACGGTTTCAGTATCATCTTTTGGAATAAGTACGGATACGCTGTATCTTTCAGGACTGCCGTTGATTGAAACAGGTTCCCAACCGTGAAAATATGAAAGTCTTGTGTTTTTGCCTGTGATAACTTTTGTTTTGTTTGAATTAGCCATAATAATTAGTCCTCCGTTTTAAATTCGTTTTTAGCGTCTGATATATTCATTTCCTCTCTCTTATCCGAGTTAGGTACAAGAGTTGGCTTTCCAGGTGGTTTGTAGATAAGGTCACCCAGTACCTTTTCAAATGTTGCTTTACCCATCAGTTTCTGCATCTCTGTAAGAGTGATAAGGCTCTGACGGTAAATGTTCTTATAGCCTGCCTCCTTGGCTGCTTTAGCAACTTCATTCTCGTCCTTGTACTTGCGGACGGAGCGTCCTTCAACAACCTTGAATCCGCTCCACTGCTTGCCGTGGGTTACTGCCGATTCGGTAGCATATGCCATTATTTCATTTGCCCACTTCGTGAGATTGGGGATAACAGATAAAATGTTTTCAATTTCAGAATCAGTAAGAAGTGGGGGAAGTCTGAATTCTTCCTGTGCAAGCTTCAGATTGTTTTCGGCTCTTGCTCTGCATCTTACTGATGCTTTGCAGAATGTACACCAATCACCGACACAGTAATCACCTTCACCTTTAACAGCTAATTCTGCTTTTGGCTTTAGTACATTTTCTGCCCAGCCTTTGAGCTCATCAGCAGAAACAGTCCAAGTGCTGACATTATCTCTGCGTGGCTGAAAAATTGACATTGACACATCTTTGATGTCATATAGGCGGTCAAAGATTTTTAAAGCACCGAGAGCATAACATTTCATCTGCGGGTTATCAAAGGCATCAACCAATACTCCCATTCCATATTTGAAATCAATGATATGTATTTTGCTTTCAGAAACAATAATGCAGTCGGCTGTTCCAAAACCATTTGGTACATATTCTGAAAAATCAACCTTTTGTTCAATAAGAATCAAAGGATCTTTGCAGTTCTGTTTTGAAAGATTGAATTGCTCAAGTACAAAATCAACATATAAGTCGGTGTACTCCTGCATTTCATCGTTTGTGTAAGGGGAGATAGGCTCGTCACTTCTTCTGCGTAATATGGTTTTGAGTTTATGCTCGCACCACGCATGGGCAACTGTGCCTTCTTCGGATGCTTTGGTCGATTTGTTCTCAAATTTTGAGTCAAGTACGGCACTTGGTGTGCAATTGAGCCATCTGTGAGAACTTGAAGGGGAGAGGAAAGCATGATTACTCATTCTGAAGTGCCTCCGCCTCTTTGATGATTTCTTCGTAATGACAGGGGTCAATTTCTGACAGTTTGTTTCCGCCATACTTTACAATGATTTCTCTAACCTCAGAAGTGAGTCCGCTTTGACTTTTTTTAGCAAGAACACTCCTTACATCTTCAAGGAAATGCACCTTCGATTTTACAGTTTCTGATTTTACCGAGCTTTCAGAAGTATGTACGGTTGACTTCTTCGAAATCTCAGTATTCTTTATCTCATTCAAGAGATTTGAAACAGTCTGCAGACTTTCTGTAAGTGTGCCAATGTTTTTGATTACCTCGGTAATCGCGTCAAGTAATGCTGTTATTTTGTTCATAACTGTCTCCTTTTTTAACCTTGGTAATGGCGAGTTCCTCAATAGAATCACTTGGAACAAGGACTGTGATTTTCTGCTTTCTGCCGAACAGCATTCGCAAAAATCGTTCTCGCAAGGTGATGTTTTTGCAGGATACCATACTGTTTCTTTGTGGTTTGTCCGAAACACTGATTTGAAGATTGTGTTTCATATATTGCACCTCCGTTTCCGAGAGCATTGTTGCCCTCTGTCTGTTAGCCACGGGAGAGTGCTTAAAAGGACGCTTTTTGAAAAATTTTATTTTTATTATTTATTCGTAAGCAAAAAATCCCCATCAAGGAATAAAACTTCCTTGATGGGGATTTGGCTTTGTTAAAATACTGTTCTATTGTCTGTTAAGATAAAATCTCGTTTACTCTTTTCTGTACGGCGTTGTAGTCATAGCCGGCTTTGGTGAGACGGTTTTTGCGGTCGGTGCCGTTGCCCCATTTGCCCTGAATTACTTCTTTTGCAATGGCATCAACTGACTTTTTGCCCGATGACTTTGGCGTGTACACAACTTTTCCGCTTTCATCAAAGACAGAGTAACCGTTGTTTTTGTCGGCACATTTCTTGGCATTTGAAAGGTCATAGAACGCACCCTTCTGCGACTTTGCGTCCTTCCAACTTTTGCGTACACGATAGAGAGTTTTCTTTGAAGTCGCAGGTTTTGAACTGCCTAAGCCAAGTTGAGCGTTCACCTCCTTTGCAATCTGTCTGTGAAGATTGTAGAGATAATCTCCCGGACAGGACTTGTTTGCATAATCCCTATGAACCGTCATATTGCAACCGTTAAAATGATTCATTCTCTCTGACTTGTTTGTTGACCACACAAGCCTTTTGATGCCGTTTCTCTTGCAGATGTCAACAAGCAGTTTAATCAAAGACTTGTACGCAGCATCATTTACTCTGTATGGGTGGTAGGTATCTGAGGCAACCTCAATGGTAATCGCCCTGTTGTCATTTGACGCAGATGAGGTGCACCAGCTGCGATCCTTTTCCTCAACATACATTCCGATTCTGCCGTCATAGCCGATACCATAGTTTGAGCTTGCCTCCTTGTCCCTTGATGCAAAGATTGAGCCGAGAGTTTCAACAGAGCACTGCCCGACTACGCAGTGGATTGAAACTGTATCAATCTTGTGATTTCGATTGATGTTTCTGTTTGGTGAAATTTTTGTGTAGCTAACTAATTTGCTGTTTGTGTATGACATTCAGTCGTCCTCCTTTTCACTTCTGTGGTGTAATTGTGCAAGCACATTTTTTATCTTTTCAGGAATGGGAAGTCCCAGATGTGCTCCGTTTTCAAGCAGTGACAAGCCCTCATTTGAGAGATAGAAGAAAATCACTGCCGTTCTCAGCACACTGCCCGTGCCGATAATGTACACATCAAGGAGATTCGCCACTCCCACAAGCAGAAAGATAATCACCTTCCTGCAAATGCCTTTAAAACCAATCTTGCTCGAAAGCTCTCTGTCGGCAAAGGCACACATCATTCCTGTAATGTAGTCGATAACTACAAATGCAATGAGTACATACAGAAAGCCGTCTGCACCTCCGAGAAACCACCCGAGTGTTCCTCCAAGTGCGATTAATGCAGTCTGAATGCTGTTCCAAATCTGTTTCATAAATACCTCCTGTGTCTATTTTTTAACCCACTTGCTCCAACTTGAATTCACCTTTGAACGGATATACACATCAAACGGACTGTCCCTTGCCGTATATCTCTGTGTCACAAGATTTGTACTGCAAGAAAATACTTCAAGCATACCGAATACAAGTGCCGGATAGTTCATATTCTCCTGCGGTACTCTTCGTCTGAAATAAATACCCTGCGTTGTAAGACTGTTAAGGCTGACATCGTCCTCAACAGAGGTCTGTATAATGCCCATAACAGGAAAGCCGTTCATATGTATTTCACCCGTCACATCAAGTGCGGATTGTGGGTTTGGATTGTTAATGCCTACCTTCTGCCTGCGTAATGCAACAAGCGGAGTGCCTTGCGGAATGGTAAAGTACAGGTCCGTAACAACCGACTTTTCCATCACATCCCGAATTTCAATATGAAGGCTGTATGACATATTCACATCAAGCTCCATAAGTTGAAGATTTGAGTATGAATAGCTTGTTCCGTTCATTTTCAGCTCATCTAAAATGTTAACAAAATTTCCGTAGTTTGCTTCACTTGTCCTCTTGTATTGGTAGCGAAAGGATAAAAGCTGATTGTGATTTATCCCGTCAATTGTGATTGGTGAGTATGAACCGTTGAAAATAAGCTGGATTTCCGACTCAATCTCATTTGTTCGTCTTAGTGTAATCGTACTGAGATTCGGACTGCTGTACGGAATAACGGTAATCGTCTTTTTAATGCTCGTTGTGTAACCTCTTGAGTCCGTGACCGTGACCATAACCACCACATCACCGCTTTTGGTGATTGTACCAAGATTCAATTCCTTTGCAGTTGTACTTGATTTGCTCACACCGTTACAGCTTACCGTGTAGCCTGTAATCTTCGATTCATTTCTCGGCTTTGCAGTGAGCGGTGTAACCTTGAGAATTGAGTAGTTCTGAATAAAAAGCTTTGTATTGCCTGTTACGGCGGTTGTCTTGATGTTTGAATCAAGATAGATAAAGCCTTCAATAACAGGTCTTGAATTGTGCGAGGTGGTTGCAATCTGACAATTCCTTTCAGAAATGCCTACATAGGTTGAACCCTTGTATGTGGTGACCGTTAGCTTTGCCGTAACGCTCTTGTCTTCATACATAGCCTTTAAAATGCCCGTTCTGCTGTCCGTAGGAATGGGAATAATCCTGTTTGCCGTCCCCTTGTTCCACGCAAGTCCCGATATGCCAGTTATCGGAATACCTCGTATGGTAATCGTAATGCTGTGTTTAAGACCTGCGTCATTTACCGTTGTGTTCACTGATACGGTCGGATTTTCCGTATCTATGTAAATCGTGTCAATTCTATTGACAACCGTTGTCTTTGCCATATTGCCTCCTAATCAAGAATTACAATGTTGAGTCCCTGTGAACTGTTTGACATCGGAATCAGCTTTGTTCTGCCGATTGTAAGCTCACCGTCAACTGTGGTTTTCTTCGTCTGAGTTTCGTCCTTGTTTAGGGTGAATATCTTTTCACCGTTGTAGTAGCCGGAAAATTCAGTGTTTGTAATTACTGTTTTCTGCGAGGACTTGCTGTTTGAAACCTCAATGCCTTTGCGGTCAATCTTTACCTCGTTTGTGTATATCTCGTTCGGTGCAGGCGACCAGTGTTGGATAATACTTCCGTCAGTAAGCATAAGGTCACTTACCGTAAGAGAGGTGTCACGGCTGTAAATGAATACCGTGATTTCACCGTCCGAAACATCGGGGAGTACAACGGAAAAATCTGTCCAATCAAAGCTGTCCTTTGTATTAAAAAGATATTCTCTTTTAACTCCGTTGTACTGCACATACATATATGCACTAAGCTGTGAATAGCTTTTCTTTGCTCTGAGTGACAGCACAAAGGATCTGTCGGCAACCGAGTTATACACACTTTGCGACAAGGTGCTTTCCGCACCGAGTACAAAAGCAGAACCCGAAGAGGTATGACTGATTACATCTGTATCGGAAAGTACAGTGACCAATCCCGAATACTCCCAATCATCCGAAAGTCCGTTGAGAGCCGATGAGTTTAAAAGATAGTTCTTTCCGCCCGTGGACTGCTCGTTGATTTTAAAGGAAATGTCCTCTGCGGTCTGTTCAAGTGTTGATGTCCTTTCCGTAATTTCAGCAATACTGTCGCTGAGTTTGTCGGTATCCTCTGTTTTTGTGTAGGCACTGAGGTGAACCTCACCGCTTTCCAAATCCCACCATGAAGAATTATCAGCCGAACTGATTACTCCCGCCTTGATGATATTTGCCATAAGCGTTCCGCTTGTGATAAAGTTTGCCACGATTTTTCCGTCAGCCGTAATCGCAGTTTCATACGGGCCGTTGTATCCACTCTTTGAAAAACCTAAGCCACCGACATTCCACCGCCACACATTCCTCGCATCGTACAGATTTTCTTTGTCAAGAATCAAAAGTTCATACGGCTTGCCTGTAACAGAATCCGTGTGCATAACAACAAAGCCACCTTGCTGACCTGAAATCAGCGAAGTGGCATTTTTAATAGCAGTATTCATAAGTAACGGAAAGCTGTCGGTTTCCTTTTTGATTTTATCGGTTGTACTTTTGATTTCTGCAACCGTATTCACAAAGTTTGATTTTGCCGTTCCGAGTGTGATTGATGAATATTTCTCGGCCAGTGCGTCATATACGGTTTCAATAACCTTCGTCTTTACCTCAATATTCATATCTGCGTGTCTGACGGTCACTGTGTCGCAGAGGTTCACCTTTTCGAGGAACTGCGAATATTCGGGCTGTTGCCATAGCGGTTCAAATGACACCTTCACCGTGGGAGTTTCGTCACCGAACGGATTCTGTTTGATGTATGACTTCGCCTTTGCTCGAAGTGTGTCCTCGGTAACGGTTTCTCCGTCCTTAAAGAAGGACGAAAAATCCTTGATGAGTGTTTTCTCCCTTGCATATGTTTCCACAATAGGAATTGTGATTTCCGACAGAGTAACCACACTTTCGGTATCTCCGTTTTTAATTACGGCATAGGGAAAAAGGTGAGAATATACAGATGAGAAGTCATTATCCTGCTCCACATCAGTCAGGTTCTTGCCGTATTCAATCACAACACCGTTGTCCTTACCACGCTTTGAGTGGAGAATGACATCAAACATATCCCATTCGTATTCACCGCCCCACACATCAAGGACTGAACCTTCCGTACCGCCCAGAACAGCACGAACGCTCATCGGCCTGTCGACTGAAAATGCCCTAGGTGCAGAAAGGTCGGTTTTGCAATTAAAGCTGTGCTGTGATGAGGTGCTTGAAAAAATTCTCTCGAGTGCAAGCTGTGGTGAAACCGATTTGCTCTCAAAGCACAACACGCCAATGCCCGACAAATCATATGAAATATGCTGTGCATACACTGTGATGATGCCGTTCATCGGCGTGGTTATTCTGTATATGCGAAACGGCTGTGACCTTGATGTGTCATTCGGCTTAACGAGTATAACCCTCTCGTTTTTAATCCCATCAAACAATGCACCGTGCAGAGGATATTTCATCACACATTCAAACGCACCGTTTCTCTCCTCTGTAACTTCGCAAAAGGTGCAGTCCGACAGCACACCGATTCCGTAGGTGTCAAACTCAGTTTCATCTGCTCTGTATAAAATCGGCATCATAACGAACACCACCTTGGAAATACTGAACCGTCTGTTATGCCACCGCCGAGAATAAACCTGTTTTCGCCCCTTACAAGCAAAGGAAAACCCGTGCCTGTAACCGTATCATTTTTCAGCGTGTTGTCCTTGTAAAAGCACATCTTTTCGCTGTCAATCTCAATGAACTCGTCAATATTGCTGAAAGTCCATTCATGCCTGCCGTTTTCGTTATCAATGGTAAGCGTACCCGTACCGTTGCCGTTAAGATGAATAAGCGGTCTGCTCTCAAAGCTGTAAGGATTCACAAGTACGGTTTCACCCCTTGACGGCAAGGTCACTCTGTAAATATCCTCGCTGACCTTCTCGAGAGAATACCATGCGGTTTCGTCACCGAGAAATGTGTAGAGGGCAAACCTTGCATTCTCCTTCTTCCAGTTTTCGTTCACCTTAAGATATATTCTGCTCTTGTCAGCATCTGAATAGTAGTCCCAGTAGCCGTCTGTCCACGAATTTGTATTCAGCACAAACATATTTTTACCACTCGGCACAACAAGGTCTGCCGTCTGATTCCAACGGTTGCTCCAGTCGTTTTCCGGCTTTGAACCGTCCATTCTGCAAAAAATCATATACGGAAAATTCAGCACCACATCAATGCTGTGCGGTAACTCACCGTCAATGTCATATCTAAACGGCTTGCAGTTAAAGCTTACGGTAAACACACCGATTTTGTTAAGCTCATCTTCAATGTCAAGCGAGGAGTTAAAAAGAGCATATCTGAAAAATCTTTTGTCGTAGCTGTCCTTTAGTATGTGATACCTGTCGGACTGTGAGTACAGCCAAGCCTTGATTTTTGTAATGCTGTCTGCAAGCTGTTGACTGTTCTTTGCAGACAGATATACAGAATAACTCACCTGTGTATTTTCATATCTGCGATTCGGTACAATCAAATCACCATTGCGACCGGGGATTGATACAAAGGAAGAGTCATACTTTGGCGAGGAGTACACATTCTTTCTCTGTATATGAAGCCCCATATCAGATGACCTGATGCCGTTGTATTCAAAATAGTTCACGCAAATACCATTCCTTTCCTTTTGGCAAACTGACCTGCAGTTTCCATAATCTCGTTTGTAAGCTGAGAAATATCGTCATTTGAGTAGTTGTTGAAATTTGCAATATTAAGAACAAGCGAAAGACCGCTCTTACCAAAAACAGCAGAATTTGAATTGTCAACCAAGCCTTTAACATTTCCGTCAATGCTGAAATCAGTCGGCAAAGCAGTTTTCATATCATCAGCAAGTGAGTTCATAACACTTGAAACATCACTGCTCATACCCTCGGCGGCACGAACAGCCATATCACCGTTCTTGTCAATAGAGCCGGCAAGACCCTTGACGAGCATTTCGCCAACCCATGCCATTTCCTTTGACGGTGAGTGAATGCCAAAAAAGTCGCAGATGCCGTCCCAGATACCCGAAATCCAACCGCTGACTGAATCCCAGAGCCACGATGCAAGACCGCAGATACCGTCCCACAAGCCTTTTACAATGTTACCGCCAATTTCAACAATCTTGTACATAAGTGAACCAAAGGCCTTTACAATGCCTTCAATAATCTTAGGTACTGCCTTTACAATTCCCTTAATGATAGTCGGCAGATTCTTAACAAGCGAAATCAACAAATCAATACCCGCCTGAATTATTGCCGGAATATTGTCGCTGAGAGCATTAACAATGCCTGAAATGATGTCAGGTATTGCATTCACGATTGTGACGATAATGGTGGGCAGAGCCTTGACAAGTGAAATGAGCAAGTCAATGCCTGCCTGAATAATCTGCGGAATTGAATTTATTACCGCATTTATAATCCCGTTGATAATCTGCGGAATAGCCTTAACTATTGCTGTGATAATATCGGGCAAGGCACTCACAAGAGAGGTCAACAGCTTAATGCCTGTCTGTATGATTTGCGGTATTGAATTTAAAAGAAATGTAACTATGCCCATGATAATCTGAGGCAGTTTAGATATTAGGTCGGGAAGTGCATCAAGAATACCCTGTGCAAGTGCTGACACAAGTTCAAGTCCTGCGTCAAGAATTGACGGCAAGCTGTCCAGAAGTCCCTGTACAATCGTCATAACCGCATTGACCGCAGTAGGAATTAGTGTAGGCAGTGCATCTGCAAGGCCCTGTACGAGAGTTGCTACGAGCAAGGTTGCCGACTCAATCAGCAATGGCAGATTTTCAACAATTGCATTTGTAATTGTTAATAAGGCTGACACCGCAACAGGAATCAGCTGTGGCAAAAGCTGAAGCAATCCCTCAAGCACCTGTGCAAACAATTCTGCAAGAGTTTCAAGAACCGTTGGGAGCATTTCACCTGCCGATTCAAGCAGTGTGGTAATGACTGTCGGCAAGGCTGAGATGAGATTTTCCACAATAGGCGAGATGTTTTCAAGCACGGTCTGAAATGCCGTTACAACATTTTCACACAACTCACCGAGGTCAGCGTTTGCGTCGCCAAAGCCCACCACAAGGTTTGTGACCGATGACTTTAATGCATTAACCGAACCCGAAATTGTACCCTCCGCCTCCTTTGCGGTAGTGCCGGCAATATCCATACTCTCCTGCATAACGTGTATTGCATCGACCACATCGGCATATGACGAAATGTCATATTTCACGCCAGATATTTTTTCTGCGTCAGAGAGAAGTCTTTGCATTTCCTCTTTAGTACCGCCGTAGCCAAGTTTAAGGTTATCGAGCATTGTGTAATTCTGCTTGGCAAATCCCTGATATGCATTCTGAATGAGCGACATATCTGTACCCATCTTGTTTGCGTTATCCGCCATATCCGTGATTGCCATATCGGCATACTTTACCGACTTGTCCGTATCACCGCCAAGCGACTGAATAAGGCTTGCGGAAAAGCCTGTAACGGTTTCCATGTAGTCATTTGCAGAAAGGCCTGCCGTTTTATAGGCATTAGATGCGTAGCTTTGCAGTTTCTGCGATGAGCCCTTGAAAAGTGTATCAACACCGCCGACAAGCTGTTCATAGTCGGCATAGGCATTAACTACCTCCTTGCCGAGCTTAACGGCAGTTGCGGCAGCCGCAGTAACAACCGCACCCATCGCAACACCCACACCCTTGAGTACCGAACCAAGCTTTGAAAACCTCTCCTTTGACTTATCCGCCTTGTCGCCTGCGTCCTTGATTTCATCGCCCATATCATCGGCACTTTCGGCAGTATCATCAAGCCGACCGTCAACCTTTTCAAGAGATTTTTCTGTACCCTCAATATCCGTCTTTGCCTGTTCAAGTGCAGAATTATTACTGTTCAGTTCACGCTCCATACCGTTGAGTGATGCCTCGGCATTGTTAAGCTGAATTTGCCAGCTTTGTGTTCTTCTGTCGGTTTCACCAAAGGACTCTGATGCATTTGCAAGTGCCTGCCTGAGGGTTTCAATCTTCTGCTTTTGTGCGTCAATCTCCTTGTTGAGAACCGTATTTCTTGCAGACAAAGCCTGAACGGAATTATCATTCTTATCAAACTGCGAGGACACAAGCTTCATCTCAGAGCCAAGCACCTTAAAGCTCTGATTGATTTCAGCAAGCGACTTTTTAAATTCCTTTTCGCCCTCAATGCCAAGCTTAAGTCCAAAACTATCCGCCATATTCTCACCTCCTCATGGCATAAAAAAAAGAGCCTTTCGGCTCGTAGTGTTATATGTGCATATATGAAAAGGGAGCAACCGTGTGGTTACTCCCTTAATGTGGTTTTATAATTTAAGCATAAATACAACTAAATATATACTCCTATATCATTTAAGATTTGAACAAAATCATTCCAATTGTTAGGAAATTCATTTTCGCCCTCGCAATATAATAACACAGAATCTGTTCTAATCCGTAATAACCAATTCATATTCGGGAAAAAATCGATATCAGATACATATTTTTTGTTATGCCATGAAGAAAAACTCGATTTATAAATACGGTTGCAAAATTCATCAACTTTATCGGTTATATTAGCACAATACTTTTGTCCATCATTATAAACCAACATAGAATTACCATCAGGGTTCGACTCAAGAATTACATATTTTTTAGGCTTGTCAGATGCACCATCATAATATTCGTATCTAAATTCATAAATTGCAGACATACTTATCACCCACCAGAAAAGTTTCATATTTCTCTATCTAAATATTCGTGAATTGTATTACGGTATTGTTTTATCAGATTCAGTTTTATTCTCTGATTAAGTATATCACACCACTTAACCAAACTCAATAATAATTCAAACCCCATAAGGGATAACATCATCAATGCAAGCAACTCTCTTTGGTTTTGCAATGCCGTTATATTGTCTATGACATTCCCACAAGTCAAGCAAGAGCCCAAAGGGCATCAGCCACACCTCATCTTGCGAAAGATCCAAATGTGCAAGTCCGTAATAAAGAAGTCGGGTAAACAGCTCATCGTCTGTTACCCGACTTTCGTGTTTTTTGAGGTTTGCTCACTTTCAATGTTTCGCTTTGTACCTTTCTGCATTGAGTCCATAATTGCATTCTTGTATTCAGCAAGGTCAAACGGTGAGGTTAAAAGCTCAACCTCGTCCTCACAAAGCAAAGGCTTTTTGCTGTTCGGATTTTTCAGATTGTAAATCATAACACTCTGGTTTGCAAGCAAGGTGATAAGCCAGATGATTTCATCAAGTGCCATTTCAAAATTTTCACTTTTCATAAGCCTGTCACCGAGGTTTTCAAGTCCGCCGTACCTTTTGGCAACCTCCTTTGTTGCCCTTGTTGTGAGAATAAGCTCATAATCGTTTTCACCAATTTTAATAATACTTCCTCTGTCAGTCATAACGCACCTCCGTAATTATTCAGCATAGGTCGGCTCATACACTTGAGTGTACCAACCGCTGATTGTGTCGATTGCAACACCTGTATCGTCCTCTGAAATTTCAGCCTTCCATGGGTGCTTGCCGAGCTTGTCAGCCTTGTTTCTGCGGATAACCGTACCCTCAATCGACGGAGTGGAAAACTCGATGCTTTCGCCCTTTGTGGTAAGATTAGTTGCAGGAATGCCAAACTTCACTCTGTAAAGCCAGAAGTAACGATACTTGCCGTTCGCTTTCTTTGCACGAAAACCGATTGCAACGGGCGGTGCTCCGTCCTCAGATGCGGAAACCAACACCTTGTTTTTGTCGATTGTCGCACCGGTCAAATCCTCTGCAACGGCTGTTCCGATGTTGTCAATACCGAGTGTGAGCGTACCGCTCTGAAATTCCTTTACAACCTCAGATGCACCGTCATCGGCATAAAGTGTCGCCTCGGCAAGCTCTACCGAAAGTTCCGCACTCATCGCCTTTGCAAGCGGAACAGGTGAATCGTAGGTTTCGTTTCCGTCAGAGTCCTCCGTGATTTTTGCGTAATACAGCTTATCAAGTCCGATTGTTGCCATGAGCGCACGGACTTGCTTTTCCTCGGAACTGCCTTCAAAATTCATCGCATCCTGCAA
>OHKC01000176.1_pt1 | contig 22414 bp, 26 predicted proteins | sample 1568761 | NCBI WGS metagenome assembly OHKC01 (sample SAMEA3879514, study PRJEB24766) | human gut metagenome | biome: human-associated habitat; feature: feces | place: USA | collected 1985/1987 | reverse complement strand
ATTCTAATACAATTTTTATATCACTTTGATTTAAAGTTGAAAAATTATGCTTAACTTTAACGTATAAAAAATCTAAAAAGTTTGTAATATCTTTTCTATTAAGATCAGAACTAGAATTTAATATATCAACAGCAAGAGTTAAGTATTCGCCCAAAACATCATAAATAATATCCAATGAAAATTCTTGATTTTCATGATTAAAATCTATGATACCATGTATGTCTAAAGCATCATTTAAATCTGAAAAGGATTTATTATCCGAAATTGCTTTTTTTAGTTGAGCAACAACATACTTAAGGTTGTTTGTGTCATATTCAAGATATGTTAAATGGGTTATATCAAAAGGAACTTTGGAATTCCTGTTTTTTAATAGAAAGATATTTTGTGCATCTTTAAATGTATGAGCTATACCTAATTCATAAAAAACATTTGGATTGGACTCCGACAAATCTACAATAATAAATTGTGCTTTCAGAATTTCAACAAGTATTTTATTTATTATAGGGATAGAACCACTTATCTCGTCTACTCTTTTACATATATAATTGTCTTGCAGTCCATTCTTTATCGTTCCATAAACTATATCAAATTTCTCAGCAAATGGCATAATAAAAAAACAAGTATTTTTTTCAATAGGTATTCGTTCACTTCTAAATTGCTTTGGATATATTTTGTATTTATCCATTTTAACCTCCTGCTATAATAAAATTGCTGCTCTACATTCAATTTTAAATTCCGATAATTTGTAGTTATCACCACTTGATAAAAAACAGCTCATTGTATCAATTTAAAAGATACAATGAGCTAATTTTATCATCAATTTCTCTGATACCTCACCGCCCTCTCAAAATTAATAACCCCATTTATCCTCCTGACCTCGTCAGTACACATAGCCCTTAGCTTTACCATTGTTTCATCATCAATATCATTGATTGCCGCAAGCATATGTGATACTGCACCAAGTTCGACAGCAACCTTAAATAAGGCACGGGACAACCTCTGTTCCGTGCCTTTTACTATGCCCTCGGTTATTGCAGTAATCTGCGGAGCGGCATATTCCGCTGCCACGCTGTCCTTGTTAAGCAGATACCCACAGTAAAAACGTATCGCCTTCTCTATAAACTCCGTCTTTGACTTGCAGTTGTCAGCCTCATAAAGCATATCGATCTTCTGCATCGTCTCAGGGAAAACATAAAGCGGAAATTTTACCTTGACATCATCACAAATGCCTGAACGTTCGCTATTTTCTGCTGATCTTCTGTTCTTTGACTCCATAAAAAACTCAACCCTCGCTTTCTGACTCCATTTTTCAGATCTCTCAAAACTCCCGCAAACACGGCGAGCTTTGCTCGTCCGTTGTGAGCATTTTGGCGGCTTTGACGCCAAAATTTTAACCTGCAATATATTAAATGCCCCTCAAACCCACCCGAAATCATCTGATTTCTACCATTCTCAAACTCTGCGATAAGACTTGTTCTTAACGCTCGACAAAATGCCCCAAATTCGCTCCGACCGTTGTTAGGGTAAAGTTATCCCACCGACCTCCGAACCTCGCCACACAAGGCGACACGGCGCGAACTGCGGCGAATTACTGCTCGGACTGCTTTTCCGGTTCGGCAGAAGCAGGATTCTTCGGCTTTCTCGCAGACTTTCTGTCCGACATCATATTAATAAAATCTCTCACATTCTGCGGCACTACTTTGCTGTAGAGCTGTTCAATGTACTTGTCAAGCTCTGCTGCAAGAGTTGTACTTTTCTGCTCAAGGTACATTTCAATAGCCGAGAGCTTTTCTTCGTTTACATTTACCGTAACTGATCTTTTCATTCTATCAACCTCCAATCTGTTATTCTGATGAACTTTCACCGCTCAAACTTTCAATAGCGTCCTCCACCTCCTGAGGATATTCTATCCCCATATAGGTGCACCAGCTTGTCCAGCTGCCATTTGAAACAGGCTCTTTTGTGACATAACCAACACTTTCAGAACTGTAAACAACTTCTCCGTTCCCAATATAAATTCCGTGCTGACTTCCGTCAAACAACCCTATCCCGACAACTTCAGGCATAGTATCTATACCGCCTTGTTCGGTATAAACCAATGTGCTGTAAGCAGAATCAAACTCTTTATCGGTCGGACTGTAGTTCAGATATCCCAGCACAAGCCCTGCATTATCTGCATAACGTATTCTGTCTGTTTCGTTTCTTTCACCGATAAAACCGTTCATATATCCCCAGCCCGAGATGTAAGCATTATCAGCCCAAGCCGCAAGATCAGCACAGTTTTTAGTCGTGCTGTCGGTAAACATATACTCGTTGATGGTGCTGTTCATCACCCAGGTGTACGTCCTTATGAATTCATCATAGTCAATTTCAAGGTCGTAAGACGAGTTTATCGCCGTGATCAGATCGCTGTCATTCGTAGAATTAGCAAACAGATCAGCATATGATTCGGCATAGAAATTCTGTACTTCATCAAAGTATGACATATATATCAGCTGAGCTTTGATCGTCTGATCTCTCACCCCTGCATTTGTCATAGCGTCCTCTATTGCTTGCCCTTGATTTTGAATATTTGTTATCTCCGCCTGCTGTTCGCTGTCCAGACTCTCAAACAAAGCCGACTCCGTAAACAGACTTTTGTCTATGTCAGGTTGTTCGATATTCATACTTCCAATACTTGAGATAACAGCAATAGGCAGGAACATAAGCCCCAGAAAGCCGGCGATGATACTTCCGACTGCCACGAACACCTTGCCACGCTTGTGTTCATCTCCGAGAATATATATGGCTATCTTTTTCACAGCCACCGCAACTGCTGACGACATCAGATCACCTCACGTACTTCAAATTCAGTAAATGCACCCTGCGTTTTCATTTCTATGCCGTGCATATATTCAAGTGCACCACGCTCCGTTGCAAACAAAATGGGCTCGCCGTTATGACGAACCCAATCCTCAAATATATTTCTGCTGTTCTCAGCATAGCGTGTTTTCCATATGCCGTATTTTTTCTTCTGCATTTTTATCGACCTCCTATTGTAGTCAAACTCAAATTTTACACCTGTTGGGAACAGTTTTATCTTCCCCCAGCCGAACCAAACAAACCCGCCTTGTAAGCAGGAGCAATGACCTGCAGCAGATACCTCTCATTTCCACACCGATACAGACAAGTTCCACGTTCGGGATACTTTATCAAGCCATACTCCGATTCTTCTAACTGCAAGGTATCAATAAAAGCAGTCGGCGAAATGTTACCCGGATTGAACAGAAAATGATGTGACGGAATGGAGAACAGCGGCTTTGTAAACTCCTTTATCTCGGGCAGCAAAAAGTCCTCGATATTCTGACTTGCCAGAATAAACGAGGACTCTTTTTTACGAACTCGCTTCATGCCGTTTCTGATATATTCTATTGCGGTCATATTTGTGAGGAATAAATACAGCTCGTCTATGGCTGCAACGGTGTTTCCTCTGCCTAAAAGCTGATTGCTCATGTAGCTTAGAATGTTGAACAGCAGAGTATCTTTCAGTCGCTTGTTCGTATCCATAAGACCCTTTACGCCGAAACAGATAAACTCACCGTCCTTGATGTTTGTTCTGCCGTTGAAATATTTCGACTCTGCACCTTTGCACATTGAGTGCAACCCCAAACAGATATTTTGCAGTATTTCTTCGGTGTAGAGGTGTTTTTTAGCATTATCAAATGCCATAAATTCTTTTTCAACTAACTCATACAGGTCTGACATTACAGGATAATCACAGCTTTCCAACTTATCGAGATTTGTTAGATCATCAATGCCGAAACGTGCATACAGTTTCATAAGCATTATCTCTATTGTGTCGATCTCTGCGTCTGTGAAGTCCTTGTACGCTCTGAAAAAGTCTTTGAGATAGCTGATGTGCTGACTGAGCCTTGTGACCTTTCGGAAGGTTTCCGGACTGTCATCTGTGGACCTTTCTCCGTCTGACCACGCTTTCGGTTCAAGAGGATTTATCATAAATTCTCCCGACATCATATCGATATACGTTCCGCCAAGGTTTGAACATAAATCTTCGTATTCATGTTCAGGGTCTAAGACCAGAACACTTTTCCCTGCCTCACGCTGATTGCATAAAAGCAGTTTCATCAGATACGACTTGCCCTGACCGCTGTTGCCGAGGATAAGGATATTGCTGTTTGTCTTATCTTCTGTACGCTTGTCAAAGTCAACAAGAATATTCGTGCCGTACTTATCTCTTCCAACATAAAAGCCGCTCTCATCGGTCTTGCCCGAATAGTTGAGGGGATAAAGATCAGCCACCGAGCTTGCAGGCAGCACTCTTTCAAACTGACTTGCGAACACATTATTGCCAGTCGGCAAAACCGATAAAAAGCCCTCTTTCTGACGGAGGAGCAGACGGTCTACGCTGATTTTTGAACGGGTAAGCTCCATTTGTATATCCGCCTGTAATTCTTTCAGCTTTTCCTCACTTGTTGCTTTCAGTTCAATAAATACAGCCGTATGCAGGAGCGGTTCTTTATTGCGGCGAAGTTCACTCAAAAGCTCCACCACATCATTTATGTTATCCTGAGCCTTTATGCTCTCGTTCACATCGTTTGTGGTAGTCATCATGTGGTTTTTACGCATCGCTTGCTGAACGATCTTCCGCTGCTCCATACTTGTCACAAGGCGGTTGTAAATGCGAAGCGTTACTCCGTTCCTGTCTGCAAGGTGAGCGAGGATAGCCGTTTCTTCTGTTGAAGTCGGATATTCCGTTACCGCCCAGCAGGACTTGTAGAAGTTTCCGCAGATATAGTGGTCGGTGTAAAACTTGATTATTCCCGGAACAGTTCGGTCAAAAAAGTCCTTTGTGCTGATAATTTCAAGCTGTTCGTCCGTCAGATTTTTCTTTTTTCGTAAATTAATTCTCATGCAATCCCTCCAGATTAAATTCGTTTTCTCCCTCAATATCGGGGATTTCCTCGCCCGATATGCTCGTTCCGAAGTAAAGTGCAAGCATACGCTTTATGTCAGACTTACTCATTCTACGAGCCGTAAAGCCGTGTTCTGATATCGCTTTATCCACTCGGTTGATGATATTAAAAATCTGCTCGTCTTTCTCTCTGCGGAATCTTACCGCAAACAAAAACTGCCTTGCCGAGGACATCTCCACTTGGATCTCGTCAAGAAAATCATAGTCCGCCTGCAGCAGTTTTCTGACCGCCTCGTTCTGCTCGGTCTGCAAACGCTTTTTGACGTACATCTTGTTTGTATCAAAACACTCGCAAGAGTCCAAAGCAAGAATTTCAAAGTCCGGTATCGTGCTTAACAGCATCATCAAATGATGTATCTTCACGTCAATATTAGCCGCTGAAAGCACTGAAATATTGGTGGGTTCTACGCTGAAAAATGCTATTTCGACCTTGTCGGTTTTCACTCCGAAACGTGAAAAACGTTCAAAGCCGATAAGACCCTGAACGCTGTTTTTGTTCTTTGTCATTTAATTTTCCCTCCAAAAATACAATTGCTGCGATGTCAGAAAGAACTTCGCAGCATTAAAAATATAGTCCATAATCGCCGTTTCGTCAACCCGAAGCGAGAGAAACGCAAAGCAGGCGGTCGCCGCAAAAGGCAGGACATTCCACAGGTTTACCAAAACCACGACCGACAGAATTATTCCGCCGCAGATTATGATAAAATCACGAACATTCCAGAACCACAGCTTTACGTTGGCTCTCAGGTTTTCGGGGTAGATGTAGGTTTTCAATTTTTTCACACTCCATTTTTTCACATAAAAAAACAGCCAAGCTTTTGCTTGACTGTGCTCAATAATATTTTGTTGTAACTGTTCGACAAACTGTAATTTGACGCTCTATTAATGCTATAAAACCCAATCAATAGCATTCTTTACAAGTTTGACAAATGGTTCACAGGTCAGATTTTGGGTAGTGTGTGCAGGAACGATACAGCAGATTTTTCCCTTGCCATAGGTGTGAATCCATACAGCAGGCTGAACGCCGTTCTTTGAAACGGTTTCTGCAAGAATCGTTGTATCAGCATTCGGAATCATTTTCATTACATAATGTTCGTCAAAATCAGGGAATGTGAATTTGCCAATGCCTTCAATAATCGGATGTTCTGCTATCGGTTTTACAGTAAGCGGACATTGTTCGGGATGAGTGATAAAGTTACTTCTTACAACATTTGTGAGGATTGCGTGATTTTCTGTGTAATCAGTAAGTGATGCGTGAAGCATAATCGTTCCCATACCATTCTGAACATCATTCAGAAATTTCTCCGTCCATTTTTCATCACACCAGATTGGAGTAGGAATCTGATCATTTTCAATAGGATCTTTGAAAGACAAAAACAAATCAAACTGCCCGTTGAAATAATCATTTGGCTTCTTTGTGAATGTTACTTCATAATCTGCGTTAAAAAGATAGTCCATCATAGGCTTGATGGAATCATCGTGATGCCAGTAATCGTGTACCAAAACAAATACTTTTTTACTCATAAGTCATACGTCCTTTCATCACCATTTTATGGCTACGTTTCTGTGAATTCTCGTTTTTTAGATGTGCGTTAAATTCCGATTTGTCGCTCAATTTTAAAAAGTAAACTAATAAAAGTATATCACAAACCTCACTGTCTGTCAAACCAATATTTATTTACGCTTTCCCCTTAATCAAACCGACAGCCTTAGCCCCCATAGAAACAGTATGACTAACACTCATCATATTGACTCTTACGGAAGTGTCCAGCCCATACATCTGAGCTATCCTTGGCACTTCGTTAGCCGACAGGCATATCCCCACAGCAAGCAATGGATGCTGAGTGTACGTCAGAAGTCCGATATACAATATCGTTGTCTGCAAAAAAGCCGTCAGGCAAGTAGCTATGACCTGCTTGCACCAGCTGTAAAAGCCGTCTGTGTAGCCCCTCGGAACTCCGAACATATACAAGCTTCCAACAGCTATCTGGCAAAGCATTATGCCGCCTCGCTTGATGTTTGCAAACACAACTTTCACCGTGCAGTAACCGAATAAGATCATAAAAAAGAGACTGAACAGCGAAATATCTGAGGCAAGAGCAAATATGACCGCAAGTCCGGTGTCCGCCATCGTGTCGCTTGTTCCGGATATGAAGTTCCCAAGCAGCTCAGTTGCAAACGTACCCTGCATATTGACGCAGAACGAATAAAGCCTTTGGGGAACTACTGTCACAAGACTTGCCGCCATAAAGCCTTTCAGTACATTTATGCAGGTGTTCTTGATGTTTGCCTGCCCCGATTCATAAGCGACAGCCGTATCGAACACAGCCACAATAAGTCCGCAGACAAAAAGCATCCACGCAAAACTGCCAAACAGTCCAACGAACACCTGTACCCAGGACAAAGCGAAAATATCCGTTGCAGTCTCGTTAATAAATGTGAATAATTCCGCTATCAGACCATACACCTTATTGAATATCCATTCAAACATAATATCCCAAATAGCGTCGCTTATCGCATCGGCGGCAGCACCAACTGTGTTGTCCCAAAGCGATGAGATACCGTCGCTGATCCAGTCAATGGCGTCTGAGATCCAATCAAACATCCGCACCACCTCCTGCCTTTGTTATCTCTCCCTTTATCTTGTACAGCGAGCTGCGGCGTCCGCCTTGGATATGATAGCGAGGTATCCGTTCTAACAATCCACGGTTTTCAAGTTCTGTAAACGCCCGATACACCGTGCTTTTGTGTATGCTCAGATCTTCTGCTATCCTGCGTACAGAGGGAAAACATTCTCCGTTTTTGTCCGCACGGTTTGCCAGATAGCAGTACACAGCCACAGCCTTGTGGCTTAGCCCTAAGTCGTATATCCTTCTTGGAAATATCAATATGCATCAGCTCCTTTTACGTTTTAACAGTTGTCTTTTTCTTTGCCGTCAGCTCCTCATATTCTAACGTGCTCTCTTTTTTCTTCTGCGGATATTTCACTTCAACGTCACGGATAAGTTCATCACGCTCTTTGTATGAAACGGCACGGGCGGTCTTATCGGGAAGTTTGTATTCTTCTTCAAACTTGATACCCCATTTGAAGAACAGTTTTAACTTGCTTATCATCGGGTGTGTTCCTGTTTTCATAACGATAAACTGTCCTTTCGGCATAGATTTCAGTTCATCCACAGTCATAAGAGGTCTGCCTATCATCTGCAATGACTGAGATCTGTCCCTGCCGTTTGATACAGAACCGCTTAATACCGTTTGTTCGCCCAAAGCTTTTGAAAGCACCTCTGCACTCTGGCTGTTTGGTGCAAATCCGCCGAACACAGTAAGCTGAGTGTTGTCGGTGATTATCTCCATACCCTGTTTGCCGTAGTTCTGTTCAAGCTGTGCAAAGGACTGGATTATCGCAACTATGGATATTTTCCTTGAACGCCCTGCCGAGAACATTGATTCGGCTCCCTCTATTTTAGGGAACGTGCCAAACTCATCGCAGTAAAACATAACTCTGTTTTTAAGCTTACCGCCGTTTTCATCAGCGAGAACAAGTATTTCTCTGTAAAGCTGCTGAATAAGCAGACTGACCATAAAGTACTTTGATGTGTCTTCTTCTGGAAGAACAATAAAAATAGCCGACCTTTCATTGCAGAACTTTTCTGCATCCACCGCCGTACCGAAACACAGCATTTGTTCAAGCTCAGAATCCAAAAAGCTGTTGAGCCTTGACAACGCAGTACTCATTACCGAAAGCATGGACTGATCTGATGAATTAAGAGCAGCACCCGCAAGCCATTTTGCTTTGTGTTCACTTGGCAGCTTGTCCATAAGCTTTGTAAAATACATTTTCGGCTTGGCTTTGGGGTCGGGCTGATACTTAGCAAGCAAGTCCTGAATCAGCTTGAACACAGATACGATATGCCTTTCGTTTTTGTCGCCGAACTCAGCTAAAAGCAGAATAACAGAAGACAGAAGTCCTTCCGCTGCGTCGTAGAAAAAAGCGTTCTGACCGTAGTTTGAACTGTCACCTCCGCCGATATTGATTATCGTCTTAGCCGTTATCTTTGCATACTTTTCCGCCTTTGCCTTTGCCGAAAGATTTGATTTGTCTTCAAGGTGCATATCCATGTATTTATTCACAAGATGCAGAATATTGTTTTCATCGCTTCTGGTGGGATTTCGCAAATCCAAAACAGAAACATTGTAGCCATAGTACTTGCTTGCGATTGTACCGTAGTTTCGGGCAACATCTCCCTTTGTATCCGTACTGATAAACGACATTCCCGAAGCACAGGCAAGCTCTATGTTCGGATACAAAAAGTATGCAGTCTTGCCGACTCCTGCCGCTCCTATCATAAGAGTATGGACGTCGCCGTCATCTACAATAGCCACAGTCTTTTTACCGTGCGTTCGACACCCTACCACTGTACCTTGAACAGTCGGCAGGTTCTGACCTTTTCTCCACATCTCTGGCTCGAATTGCAGAGGGATAAAAGTACGCTTTATCTCAGCTTTTGTCGCCCACCTCGCAGTTCCGTGCTGTCCATTGCCGACTTTTTTTGCCTTTATTCCGTTAAGCGACTTGTTGTCAAGCAGATTTACTACCACTAAAAAGGCAATGAAAATTACAACAAGTACGCCTATCAAAATCATCTGTTTCTCATTCAAAATTTCATCTCCGATCTGTATAAAATATTCTTTCTTTTGTATTTAATACGACAGTTAGTTTGTTTTATTCAAGGTATTGCAGTGTGAGGCAGGGGGTATCGCATCAACCAAATTCCATACAAGGTTCAGGTTTGGAAACGATGTCCTCAGATTCGATATGTTCTGCCACAGTCTCAGACAGAGTTTCTTCAACAGATAACCTGACAGCCCTGTCCGCAAGCTGATACAGCAGTTTCGCCGTATTTATTGACTGCTCACGGGTACGACCTGTTTGCCTTAGATCTTTCATTACTGCCGTAACACATTCCTACAAATTTCTTTGCTTAGCGGCTGCTTTGCCTTTATCTGTGTATGGCTTGTACTCTGCTTTCAGTTTTGCTCTGAGTTTTGCAAACATATCCTTTTCAAAGCTTTTATCAATAAAAAACGCCGAGCCTGCAAGTGCATACTCAGCGAGATATTTGTATTGTTCGTTTTTGAAAGCGGCATAGATCTGAGACGTCAGCTTATCCGGTCGGCATTTGAGATACTGCAAATTTTTAGCCTGACGATGATATTCTTCCTTATGCTTGTTAGGGACAGCAGGCAGAGCAGGAGCACCATTCTTCGCTTTTAACACCTCGTTCCAATCTTTGTACAGAGGTGCAAAGCGTTTGACGTTTGAATATCCGTTCTCATTTAGAATATCCCTTAGACGGTTAACCGCCTCGATGCCGCCCTCGTCATTATCAACGCAGAGAATGACTTCTGACAGGTTTGAATGGTTCTTTAACGCTGTTAAAACGGCATTTTCATAAACTCCGTTCATAGCGATGTAGCTGTGTTTCTGCCAATCTTTCGGATACAGCGTCAGAAAGCTCAGCATATCAATAGGAGCTTCAAAGACATAAAGTCGTTCATTCTCTCCGAAATGTGCAAAGCTGTAACGGGTATCAGAACTGCCGCAAGTGATATGAAACGTACCTCCAACGCTGTTTGTTGACCGCTTATGTGCCTGTTTAGGCTCGCCGTCTTCTTTAAGCCCGACAAATACGGCATTGTGATGTTCTTTATCCTCGTAAAGTGTGTGTTGCTTTGCAAAATGAGTTATGACTTCGGGAGCGATAAACCTCTGTTTTATGAGGTAAGCATACACTCTGTGCATATTTGTGTTTGCTTGGGGCAGTCTGAACTCTTTCTTTTCTTCCTTTGCGATAGCTTTCGGCGGACTGTGGGACAGCGGAGTTACCCTCTGTCCCAACAGTTCCTGTACCGCCGTCTGAAAGTCCATGTCATAGAATTCCTGCATGAACTTTATCGCTCCGCCGCCGACCTGATTTTTATGATCAAACCAGGTAGAGCCGTGGATAGTTATGCTGTCGTGCTTGCCTGAACTGTCATAGTAAATGAGCTTATGCTCTCTGCCAACACGCTCTAATTTCTCACCTCGCATTCTCAGGAATTCTTCGAGGTCTACGCTGTTGGCAAGGATTTTTTGTTCGTCTGTAAAAGGGATATATGGCACTTTATCACCTGCTTTCTGTTTACTAGGGTTGATTTTTCGAGGTTGGTGTGGTATAATGGATAATAACATAAATCGAAATTTGTAGGAGATAGCCATGAAAAGTAAAATTATCTATTGTCTGAATTTTCTCTGGACGAGTTTTATTGCATTTTCATTTCCAATATGTTTCGGCTGGATTTTTCTTGATATAACTGGACATTCAAAAGGCTATAGCTATGATTTAGGCTCGGAGAAAGATGTTTCTATTATGCTTGGCTGTATTGAGCTACTGATTTGGCTTGCTTTATCATTTCCTTCAAATATCTATGTATTTCGGAAAACATTGAGTAAAGGCAAGGCATATCTGCTTATCCCTATCGTATTGTATATAACACTTGCTGTAATTTGCGTAATGATTACACATGGTGGGTGGACATCATACGCAAAAGAAGTATTTAATATATAAATTCTGATTTATACTCCCCAAAACCAAAGGGCTGAGCCAACCTCAGCCCTTTTTTCATTTTAAATCAGTACTTCACATTCTCCGCAAACTTAGCCATCAGCTGTGAAAAACTCTGCCTTTCCATCATATCCGAACTGAGAAAAGCACCCGATACAACGGTAAGCTTGTCCTCCGAAAGCACAGCGTAGGTTTCCGTGTATCCGAACTGCGTCGCCATACCATCGGATTTCTGAACAGAGCCGTACCGCTGATATTTACACTTAGAAACAACACTGCTTGTCATACGATAGTTGGACACAAAATCGTCCTCAGTGATGCCGCTCATCTGTGCGGAGGTCTGTCCGAAGTAATAATCTCCGAAGTTTTCAAGGATATATTCCATATCGTGATCAAGATCACTCTGACTTAGATCAATACACAGAACATCGATCATACCGCCGCCGTTTGAGCCTTTCAAAGTAATTTTATTCACACCGTTTGAGTTATCAATTTCGTTCTCAAAGGAACTGCCTTTCATTGCTTCTGTTACCAATGCGCTTGTATCTGCAAAGCATATATTTGAATCGAAAAATTCGGCAATAAAGGTGTCCGTCTTTATCTTTTCATCCTCTAAACTGCTTTCAGCCTCCGAAGAGGCAGCCGAGTCGTGTATGGACTCGGCTGTGGTAGTAGCTGTTGTTTTCGTAACAGCATTCTGAATCGGCGGACTGATCGTTCCGCAAGCTGTCATTGTCAGCATAATCGTCGCTAAAATTGCAGTCATTACTTTTGCTTTCATATTCATTTTCCCCCTATCAGATTATGCTCCAGATGTACAGCGGACAGGTCAGAGAAAAGATCAAACAGCCGAAAATGATAGCGATCGGCGTCCATTCAAGCTGACCGTGTTTGCGATAATCGAGGTATGCGAGTGTTATCTTCACAAACAGCAGAACCGCAAGTATCACGTCTATTACGGGAAACACCACATTGTTTACGACTGAAACGACCTGCGATTTCGCCGCACCCCAGGTGCTTGTCACCGCCCCTGCAACATCGCCTGAAGCATAAGCGGTTAGCGACATCATAGCTGCAAAGCACACCGAACTTGCTGCTGCGATCAATTTCTTTTTAGATCTCATTTCACATCATCCTTTCTCTGTTCCTTATCGTTCTTTTTGCATATGACCATACCGAAAACCATAATAACCGCTGTGGCTACGAGATAAAGCTCAGCACTATTGTCTGCGGATACACCTGTATGAGGAATATCTATTATGACCGTAGGAGGGGTTTCAAGATCAGGCGTATGCTCATCATACATAACGACCTCGGTCACAGAACCGTCCTCGTTGACAGTAAACCTGATCTCGTTTGCGATCTCGTAACCGTCGGGAGCAATTGTTTCACGGAGCGTGTACTCCTTGCCTGCGATCAGCTTTCCTTCGATGAAGTGAGCCTCGTCCGTGGATACCCATTCCTCAACAACATTTCCGTCCTCGTCAATGATCTGGAGCGTTGCGCCGGGCAGTTCCTCACCTGTGGTAATATCCTGCTTGGAAATCTGTACCTTAGTCGTATCATCCACCATAGTGATAAGCGGATCGCCGTTATCCGAAACGGCTTTTGAATCAACGTTTTCTACCGTAACATTGCCGTAAACATCAACGTTGAACTTAATGTCTGTCGCAATAATATAACCGTCGGGTGCGGCAATTTCTTTAAGCACATATTCACCCGCACCAAGCTTTGAAACAACATGATTTGTGCCGTCGGAAACCCATTCATCAACTACATTATCCTCAGAGTCGATAAGCTGCATTTCTGCGCCGATAAGTTCCTCGCCGTAAACATTGACCTTTGAGATCTCGATTGTGATTGGCTTGTTGACAGCAGTTATTTCAACCACATCGCCGTCCTCAGAAACAGTAACAGGATAGCTCTCATCACTAAAAATATATCCTGTGGGAGCTTCGATCTCATGAATAATATACTCGCCATAGGGGATTTCGTCGAACACAAAATATCCGTTTTCATCTGAAGCGGCAGTCATTACTGCAGTATCTCTGCTGAACTTCACGCAGTCGGCAGTAAACAGCCCGAACACAGCATTTTCAAGAGGTTCGCTTTTATCATCTACCTTGTGACCCTCTATCCTGCCACGCTTGAGAAGATTTACGAATTGTCCGCAGTCAATATCCACAGTCCGGATGTCCTGTCCCATATATTCGAAGTTTACAAGATACTTTTCACCGTTAAGAATATAGTGTCCCTCGGTTGCAATTTCCTGAACATAATACCTGCCGAAAGGTATCTGTACATCAAATTTTGCGGTCATATCCTCATCAAGTGAAACCTCTGAAAGCAGTCCGTCCGCAGGAATAACAGAACCGTCAGCGGCAGTAATATCTTCTGCGGCAAATAGCCCAAAACGAACGCTTGTATAGTAGTCATTGCCGTAGATTTCGAAGAGCTCATCATTTTCCATAACCTTAGGAAGCGATATCCTCACGCTCTGATACTCATTTTCAAAAGCTGTATTCACAGTATCTCTCACCTCAAATTCCTGCCCTGCGTATGTCACTTCAACATCTTTAGGCTCATTGTTCAGCACATATCCATAGGGAGCTTTTATCTCTCTGACCTCATACTTGCCGAGATAAAGCGGCTCAGTTTCGGCATAGCCGTTTTCGTCTGTCGTGATCTCAGAAACAACATCTCCTGCATAAGCTCTGACCGTACCGTCTTCCGTTACAATATCTTCTTTTGCTGTTACCTGAAATACTGTGCCGGAAAGATTTCCGTTCGCAAACACGGGAGTGTAAGTCGTTGAATTGACAACTAGCTCGCCGTTTTCGTCTGTATAAGCAGAGCTTGCCATATTCACGCTTGTGAAAATATCGCCTGTTTTCTGAACGCTGATCTTTCCTTTTTGAGCGGTATTTTGCTTTTCAACTTTGACAATAGTAAGCGAGTTTTCTTTCTCTGCATTTTCTAAGGAAACCGAAAATGCTACGGGAGTTTTATCAAGCGCATAGCCGTAAGGAGCCTGAACCTCAACAGGAGAATATTCGCCGTATGGAAGAACCTTGGGAGTGATCAGATAGCCCTCGCTGTTTGTGTAGAAAGTGTCGATTGTTGTTGGGGTAGGATATGCAAAAGTCATCGAGATCTTCTGACCGTTTGAATCATAGATCTCAAAGCCTGCACCTTCGTAAGGAATTGTTTTTCCCGTTTCGGAATCCACCTTTACAATCTTGATATAGCTTTCAAACTTTGCATTGTTAATGAGATAGCGGTAGGTCTGTCCGCTTTCGCTGATGTTGACATCAAAATCGGCAATAAACTCAGTACCCTCCCAGCCGACTGTCTGATGCACAGTGTAAACGCCGTATGGCATATCCTTGGTCTGTGCAAATCCGTTTTCATCGCAAGTCAGATGATCACGTTCACTCTCAGCAGCATTCTCATAGCTGCCGGCCGATTTCAGATACACTTCAAATTCTGCCCCAACTTCTGGAGTTTCAATCTGAGTAGAGCCGTCATCGGAATGCTTGATCATTGCGATATTTCCCTTGATCACGTCCTCAGTCACTGTCATAGAAAGTGGGTTATGCTCAATGAAATAATTCTCAGCTTCTGCACCTACTGAGTAAACTGTTTCGTCAAGGAGATAGCCCTCGCTTGGCGAAATTTCCTGAACAGTGTAGTTTCCGCAGACATACTCTTTTGTCTTGAAATATCCGTTTTCATCGGTAGTATAGGTATCGGCAAGCTCGCCGTCCTTGTACAGTCCGTAAACTGCTCCCGCAAGCGTTCCGTCGCCCTGTGCTGATGTTGTTTCAGAATCCTGCTTTGTTACCTCAACTGTAAACTTTTTGAGGATATTTTTGAAAGTCTTAGTTGTGGTTGCGTCAGCAGTAAGAGTTGCTGTCTGATCGGCAGGAACAACGTACTTTACGGGTACGTTCTTTTCTGAAATGGTGTAGGTGATTTTTTCGTTATTACTGTCATAAACAGGAATGTCAGAGAGAATTGCAATGCCGTCGTCTCCGGTCTTGACTGTGTAAGTCTTTCCGTTGCCTGTGACAGTGAATTCTCTGCCGCCGTTCTCTCCGTCCTCCGACTGCTTATTGATCTTGATAGAACCAGTTTTAAGTTCATTGTTGAAATTGACATTGACAGTCAGATCAACATCTCCGCTTGTCAGCGTAACATTCTGAGCCTTAGGAACTTCGTATCTTGTATCTACATTGATCTCAGATACGGTGTAGGTGATCGCTTTGCCCGTAGATGTGTTGTATACCTTTAATCCGCTAAATTCGGCAACGCCGTTTGCATTGGTTTTCTTGGTGTAACTGCTGCCGTCGTTTCCTGTGACCTTGAACTCTCTGCCGCTTACGATCCCGTCATCGGCGGTCTTATTGACCTTAATTTTGCCTCTCGTAAAATCTTCGGTAACAAATATATTTTCGTCAGCCTTTAATGCGAACACTTCTTCAGAGATACTGTAACCTGTCGGTGCGGAGATCTCCTTAACGTAATACTGCTTTTCAGGTAACTGAATGGAACCTGTTCCGTCCTTGCCGATAGTGATCTCGCCGACCTTGTTTTTACAAGCCTTATCGGTATATACTCCGTATTTTGCAACCGTGCCGTCTACCTTGCTTGTGCCTGAAATCTTAACCGTTCTGTCTGAAGCAAGAACCTTAGTTATTTCAAATTTTACATCATTTTTTGTTATCCTGAACGCCGACATATTCATAGCGGTAGCAGTCTTACCGTCAGTTTTGTTGTTGATAACAACGCCCTCCGAACCGCTGGATTCTATTCTCCAATGCTTTCCGCCTGCACCTTTTCCATCGCCAACTGTCTTTGAGTTTATGAGTTTTTCCGAAACACCAATAGATCTCAGATAGCTTATTACATCTTTTCTTGAATCAAATTCGCCCATATATATCCAAGCGTGATCCTCACCACCCGGATTCTGAGCGACCACCACAGAACCTGCTGTAATAACCGAACCATCAGCACACTCCCAATACGGGCGGTCCGTTGTCTTGATGTTTTTCTTTTCGACTTCGACCTTTGAAGTCTTTCCGTCGTAAGTTATGGTGCAGTTATCATTGACTGTAAGCCAATGATCTGTGTCAACAGGCACAGGGTTGTTCCAACTGAACCCCGATGTTTTGTATCCAAGCTGCGTAAGAGTATAGTACACAAGACCCGAACAGTCAATGCCGAGATTATTTATCGTTTCAACAGAAAGCGGAGTGTACTGACCCTGAACATACGCATGCCAGTAGCCCTTGTTTCCATAGGTATACGGCGAGCCGAGCAAGGTTGCCGCCTTTGCGATCACCGTATCCGCTGACGGGAATGCTGCGTTTTCAGTCGATGAGCTTGCGGCATTTGCCGTAATAACTCCGCTCATAGATGAGCCGAGCATAGAAAAAGCGCAAAGTCCTGCCATGAGCCCTGCACCGAGCTTCTTTAATATTTTCGATTTTTTGAACATAAAGTGCATTTCTCCTTTTCATTTTTGCAAAGAAAAAGAGCCGGATTTCGGCTCTTTCGTTTGCACATTTTAATATATTTCATCATATCTTTGGCTGCTTATCAAATACGCCCCTGATACATATGATTCATCAATATCTATTATTTCGCTGAATCCGCAATCGTTATTCAGCAGAAATCCTTGTCCCTGCGTATCAAGAACAAACCATGTTCCGTTTACCTTAACGACATTTGCTACATGACCATACAGTTTTGACGGTGTCCATGCAAGATAGCATTCCAGACCTGTACCTTTGCACAAATAGTAGGTCTGCCACGAATAATTCACACAAGTGCCCGAACCGTTTTCAGTCATCCAGTTGTATACCGCCTCTGCCTTGCTGTAATCAGAGCCGTTATGAGATAAGCTTCTGCCGATATCCATATATCGTTCTTCCTCAGTAGGCACCAGCAAGGGTGGTTGAGTCTGCGGAACTTTTGTAGTCTGCGGCTTTGTCGTTGTGTCAGGCGGATTTGTTACCGCAGGCTTTGCAGTTGTAGTCGGAGGCGTCGGATCGTTATTCTGTTCCGCTCCGTTATTGCTCCGGTTATTATCGGACGGCGAGTTATCTGGCTGCGGATCATTTTGCACAGGCTGATAGTTATTTTCCTGACCGTTATTATTCTGTGCAGAATTGTTCTGTCCCTGACTGGAATTTCCCGAATAACCTGACGGATCTGATTTCTTGGTCGTAGTTACTGTGATATTTGTCGGTTTTGAAGTCTCGGATACCGTCTGCGAACTTGTTTTAAAAGTAGTAGTTGTGGCTTCGCTTGTATCCTTTTCTTCCTTTGCAGATGTTACTGCGGAAACTGTGACCGCAGTCGTAGTTTGGCTCACTGCCGAAGTGCCGACGCTTACTGATCTTTCGGCAGTTTCCGCTGCATTTCCGCAGGCTGATAAAAACACCGCACAGAGTATCAAAATTAATATCGCTCTTTTCATATCATCACGCTCCTTGTCAAGCAATATATCATATATCCGCCCACAAATCTATACTTTTTGCAAAAGTTCTACCTTTGTTACAAGATACACAGCAAATGCTTTAGCAAACTACATACTTAGCTCCGGTTCAGGTTCATCTTCAGGCTCCGACATTTCCTCATCGGGAGTGTTCTCCACCTCGATATCCGTCTGCTGAACCTGCTGCAGCTTGAGATCATAAGCATTGAGCACAGCCTGATTTACGGCAGTTCTCGCCGACTTGGTTATGGCGTGGAAGGTGTCGCTGTACTGCTTGTTGCCGTCCTTATCGGTGTATGAGGTGGAGGGCATATTGACAAATCTGCCCTTTTCGGTCTCGATGACCCTCAGTCCGTGAACGGCGAACATACCGTCCATCGTTACGCTGGCATATGCCTTGATTGCTGAATCCTCTTTGTTTACCATTCTGTTGATAGATGCGTGTATTCTCATAGTTTCATTCTCCTTTACATTGTCTGTTCGATTTCCGGTTCTTCTTCATATTCTTCAAGCGGTTGGATCACTTCCGGCTTTGTTTCTCTCACAGCAACCAGCCCGATACCGTGCAGATCAACTATGATATGATCAAACTGCTGCTTGTACTTTTCTATCTGTTCATCGGTAAGTGAACAGGAATCCCACTCACCGTATTCGTTACGATAATTGCCCGAAATATAGAAAGTGCCGTGAACAAGAGTATTTCCAATTATCCTGTTAGGCTTTGAACCGTTCAGCAGAAACTCATCATTGCACCAGCAAAGTGCGTTGTTTTTTGGTTCGAAATATATTGGCTCGATGCTGCCGCCCACAATTTCCTGCATGGCATGGATATCATCCTCAATATCCCTTACATACGGTTCTTTCAGAGGTTCAAACACAAGTATCCTCATTCTTTTGCCTCACTTTCACAATACTCTTTCAGCGGACAATCGCCGCAGTCATCAAACATCGCACAGGTACGCTGTATTTCCTCTTCGGATATCCCACAGTCAAAATGCTGCTTTTTCTGTTTGTCTTGCCATACGATAAGTGAAACACCGCTGCTGTCACGTTCGACCTCCACTGTTACAGCATTTTCGTGCCTGTCATAAAGCCCTGAAAATTCTGTTTTGCCTTTTGCTGTTAAAACCTGTGCCAATATTATCTTCTTCATAAAAACCTCCTAATCAAAAAGCGAAAGCTGCCTAATAGCTTTCGCACGTTCGCTTGTGTCATAATTTGATATGAGCAGTTCGCCGTACTGACAGCCTGCGTCATAACGCTGTGCTAAGTTGTTAAGTCTGCTTATCTCCTCAATGTGGATATTAGGCTTGTCCCATATCTCCCTTATCTCCGGACAGTCATTGTATGAAACCAAGAACTTGCCTTTGATCTCTAAAAGTGTATCACGCAGTCTGATATGATCCTTTGCCGTAAATCCCACGTCCTTGTAGTAGCTTTCTGTAGCAAAGTAGGGCGGATCGCAGTAAAAAAAGCTGACGGGTCTGTCATACTGCCTGATAAGCTTTTCAAAATCTTTATTCTCAACTACTACCTTCTGCAACCGCCTTGCGGCAAGGTCGATCATAGGGAAGTCCGACCACATCGAATGCGGCTGACTTCCAAAGCTGTCAAGTCCCGAAGCATAGCTGTACCTTATGAGCTGATAGAATTTTGACGCTCTGTCTGCATCACATAGCTTTTCAAAAATCCCACGCTTATGAAGTAAAGCGATACGGTCAAAATCTTCACGGGAATTGAGGACATACCGCAACTTGTATTTCAGCTTATTCGGTTTATCCCGCACACATCTATAGAGATTTGTAAGGTTTCCGTTGTAGTCATTCCAGACCTCAAAATCCATACCCGGCGGTTTATGAAACAGCACCCAGCCTGCTCCGCCGAAAACCTCTATATACCTTTCATAGTAAGGTGGAAATCTTGCAAGAACCTCGTCACGAAGATTCTTCTTTCCCCCTACCCATGACATAAAACGGTTCATGTTTTTCCTTTCTGCCGTTAGAACCAACAGCAGAAAAGTCGCTTTGCAAGCACCAGATTTTTGATCTGCTGTTGGCAAAACGACCCTAGTTGTTATTTAATTTTGCTTACCTCACCCTTTGATTATCGGGTCAACATAGCTGAATATTATGCGTTTCTGTTCAAGGTAGCCTTCTGCTTGGTTGACCTCATTACACAGCTCCTTGTATTGCTTTTCCGAAAGCACAGGCTTTGTTGCTCTCAGCATTGCAGGGATATTACCCATACAGAACTTGAAGTCTATCTTGGCTTTAACTCTGTTTGTGTGCATCTTTGACCTCCTTATCAAGACGTGCGATCTCTTTTTCCGCAGACTTAAAAGCCACGGCAAGAGAACCTATCGTTGTTCCGATGATAACACCTATCATCATTCCAATGAACAAATACGTCATTTACATCATCTCCATTTCCATATCCTCATCTTCTGTCTGTTCATCATCGATAGAAGTGATCTCAACATACTCGCCGATAACATTCAAGGCCTCATAGTAACTGCTCGAAGATGTTATTCTGCTGCACATTTCCTTTGCCTCATCATACATTCCGTTCCTTTTCAGCGTTTTTGAGGCTATGCCCATAAGATTGAATATATTTCCGTCCTGACCTATCAGCGGACATTTTGGCTTTTTTGACATCACGACATCTCCTTCCCGTAATATTTTTTCAGCAGACCTATGATAAAAAGCTGACCTTTTCCCGTCACAAACGTCTGCCGATAAGTCTTTTTCATACCCTCGACCTCGAATACCGACTCCTTTACAACAAAATATCTGCGGTCAATATATCTCTGATACGGCAGATTGTTTGACATAAGCACTCCCATTTCTTTCAGCCAGCGAAACAGTCTTGTTCTGCCGATATTGAAATTTTTATCAGCCGCAAGCTTTGCCATAGCATTCATATCTATGAGATCTTCGCTGTCGGCAACGTGCAGAGCAAAATCCACGAGAGACTTATCATTTCTGATACGCTCGTTCAGCTTTTCGATAGCCGTCATCTGAAGTCTGAACAGGTCACGGTACGGCTCGTCGAGGAAGGGCAGGTAGTTTTCGATAAACATTTCTTCGTTTGTAACATAACCGCCTGTTCTGCGTATAGTCGGGAGTATCTCTGATGTTACCCAGTGCTTAAACTCTTTTGCCCTTGGCATCTTGCTTGAAAGTATTAGGCTGTATAGTCCGCTTTCATTGATTATTGTCGGATGCTGCACTCTGCCCATGGGGTCACGAATTGTTACCCCATCGCCTTGATACTTATCTTCCTCATCAACGTGATCAGATAATGCCTTTTTCGTATTTCTGTACTCCAAAATCTTGGCAACATCCTTTCCCACAAACCAAGGCTCGCCGTCCTTTATGATCGTTCTTACTTTGCCGAACTCTTCATTCTCAAATATTTTTATCTTCTGTTCCATTTTCATTCTCCTTGTCGATCTCTGAAATATACTTTCCAATAGCCTCGATAACATTTATAGTCACGGCATTTCCTGCTTGCTTGTACAGCTGTGCATCGGACATTCCTGTGGCTTTGACCTTGTTGAACTGCTCATCGGTAAAGCCCTGCAGCCGCCAGCACTCCAACGGCATAAGCTTTCTGATATACCCGCAGTACACAACCCCGTGTCTGTCGGTAACGGTCAAAGTAAACATAGGCTCGTTTGGAAGTTTAAATCTTCTGCCTTGCTGACGGACTTTTTCCTTTTCGGGAGTAAGCACGGCTATCGGGTCTGTTATGAGGACAACTCCGGATTTTTCGCCTTTGTGATGACCAATACCGCTGTCCTGCCTTGCGGTTATACATCTTGCAAGCTCTGTGACTTTCGGCTCAGGATTCATATCTATCCCCAATGCGTAATATCCCTGGTTACAGCTTGTTGTAAGGGTATGGGCTATCTCCTTTCCTACTCTCCCACGCCTTGAATTCATATTTGGGTATGCAAGGTCAATACTGTCACCGGGCAGAGCTATCTGATATCCTGACTTAGTTTTTGATTTTATTGGCAGTCCCATTATCTCATACAGTCCCGTCTTTCCGCCGAAGCCTCCTGCCTGGCTTGTAAGGGTTATGCTCAGTCCGTCGGCTGAATATACTCTGTTGCCCTCTCTGCCTGAAATTCTTTTGACAAGAGTTTTTGGATTTGCGTCTGTGAAAGACAATACTTTTCCGGAACACTTTTCTCTATGAAATCCGATAATATACACTCTTTTTCTGGATTGGGGTACACCAAAATCTGCGCTGTTAAGCACTTCCCATACGACATCGTACCCCAATTCATCCAACGTACTAAGGATGGTCGCAAACGTCCTGCCTTCGTTA
>OHKC01000160.1_pt1 | contig 23979 bp, 12 predicted proteins | sample 1568761 | NCBI WGS metagenome assembly OHKC01 (sample SAMEA3879514, study PRJEB24766) | human gut metagenome | biome: human-associated habitat; feature: feces | place: USA | collected 1985/1987 | reverse complement strand
ACCGCAAGCCGAAGGCTCTGTCCGGTGGTCAGCGTCAGCGTGTGGCCATGGGTCGTGCAATCGTCCGTGAGCCGAAGGTCTTCCTCATGGATGAGCCGCTGTCCAACCTCGACGCCAAGCTCCGTGTCCAGACCCGTACCCAGATCGCTGCTCTGCAGCGCCAGCTGGGTGTCACCACCCTGTACGTGACCCACGATCAGACCGAGGCCCTGACGATGGGCGATCGCATCGCCGTCATCAAGCTCGGTATCCTGCAGCAGGTCGGCGCCCCGACCGAGCTGTACGATCGCCCGGCCAACGTCTTCGTCGCCGGCTTCATCGGCTCCCCGTCGATGAACCTGAACACCCACCCGGTGGTCAACGGCAAGGCGAAGATCGGTGAGGACACCGTGGACCTGCCGGCTGAGGCCGTCAACAAGCTCACCGCCGAAGACAACGGCCAGATCGTGGTCGGCTTCCGTCCTGAGGACGCTGGCCTGGCCCCGGCTGACGACCCGAACGCCTTCTCCCTGAAGGTTGTGAACGTCGAGGATCTGGGCTCCGATGGCTACATCTACGGCAACATCATCACCGATGGCTCCGCCGCTGAGGCTTCCCAGGTCATGTCCGACCAGAACAAGCTCACCACGATTCGTGTGAATCCGCGTGCGCTGCCGAAGGTTGGCGCGACCGTCAAGATCAAGATCGACCCGGCCAAGATGCACCTGTTCGCTCCGTCGACTGAGCTGCGTCTGAACTAATAGATACTTGGCGAGGTCTAATCGCTTCGTCAACCATTAAACGAGGTTATTCTCTTCCTCTCTTATGACCTCGTTGGAAAAGCCCTGCATAGCTGCGGGGCTTTTCTTTTTGCCTAGAAAACGTACGCTAACTGACCTCGCAAATGAACATTTTCTAGTTTCTCGTCAACTTTTTCCTAGGAAGGGGTATGGTTGTATGCAGTATCCCCCCGAAAAGGGGATTGCGAATCTATGAGGGGAGATGATGGGCTCGAAGTTAAAGCTCGGCCGTTGCAGGTTTAACGGAGGGGTAGAACAGGAACCTGGACAGCATCGCCATGTCTTGCGGCGCTGCCTTGCTTCGGTTGTTGCTGTTTCCTTGTCCATCGTGTGCATGGTGCCTGCGGCATATGCCCAGGACGTAGATGATGTAAATGGTTCCTCTAACTCCGTAATTCTTGGGGGGGGATAATACTGTCGTAGCTGCTCCTTCTGCTCGCAATGTCAATGTTGACGATAAGACGTCAGAAGAGGCCAATACATCAAACGGTGCGCCAGCACCTTCTGAAACGAATCAGGAAGTCCAGCAAGATTCATCTTCTTCATCTTCCACTACCGGTGGTTCTTCCGAATCCTCAAATGGTGAGGCAGGCAACAAGGCGGATGCCGCAGCAGGGGCTGCTGCTGGCGATTCCGCTAATGACGGAACCCAAACGCAGGCTCCGACTGATACTTCTTCTCAAGGTGCCAAGAACGATTCTTCGACTGAGGCGGATCAATCGCCGGCGAAGGCCAATGTGCAGGTCGCCGCGACGGCGCTTGGCGGCCGTGACTTTGAAGGTCAGGTCACCAAGGAGATCAACGGCAAGACCTACATCCTGATCGGCAACGAGCAGCAGCTGCGTGCGATTGGTTCCGGCAAGAAGGTTATTGGCCGTATCAACAAGGTCACGCAGACCTGCACCGGGCAAGGACTCTTTGGCTACCACTGGGTAGATGGCGCGTCGTCCACTGAATACGCCGGTGACGCCGATCTTGCCGATTCGGATACCTTGCGCAATGCTGATGCCTCCGACTATGACAATTCGCTGGCGATATGTCATACGAAAGTGGACGCTGATAAGACCCGCACCAGGTATTACGGCGTGGGTGCTGATGGTACGCAAGCGGACTACTCTGCCGCCAACACTGGTCTGACATATTCGGCCGATGCGAATTATCTGATCTTCCGTGACATCGATTTGTCCAAGAACGCGGCGGATACCGCCAGTACTGAGTGGACTCCGCTCATGTTCTCCGGCACCATGCTCGGCGCGGTCTCCAACAGCGCAGACGCTGTGGCTAGCCTGTGGAAGGCTGTCGGCGCGGATGGCGCAAGCGTGGAGCATACCACAGCAGCTCGGCCGGTCATCAGCCATGTGGTCGTCAATCAACAGGGCAAGCAGCTGGACGTCAGCAAGCAGCAGGGCATCGGCTTCTTCGCCTCGATCACGAACAAGACCGTGATGAACAACACCAGTCTGGGCAGCGCCGGTACGGCCGTGGTGTCGAACCTCAAGCTGCAGGACGTGTCTGTGACGAATCAGGCAAGCAAGTCATATATTCCGCCGACACTGCTCGGCACACTCACTTCGGCAGTGGGTGGACTTTTGGATCTTCTGCTTAAGGCGTTGAAACTGCTGACATTCGGACAAGTAAATCTTGACCTCAATCTTCAAGGTCTGCTCACCCTGCACAAAGACAATCCTTCCAATCTCGCCACGGGTGCGTTCGCCGGCCGTATTTACGGCGATGCCAAGGTCACGGATTGTGAAGTGGCGGATGTTTCGGTATCCAGCGTAAGCCGTATGACCGGTGGTTTCGTGGGATATGTTGAGGGCGCAACCCGATACGATGCGGTCTCCGGCATCGTGGGAACGTTCACCAATGTACTCTCGAAGATCCTGAACGTTATCCCGTTCCTCGGGCTGGGCGATCTGGTGGACTGGTTGCTGTCCGGCACGCTCGGGCTGAATGCCTTGATTCCGGTTGGCTACTACAACCCGGTTATCTCGAACAGTTCGGTGAACGGGTTCAAAAAGAACGTGGTGATCGGCAACAAGAATAATCCGCAGGCCGGCGGCTTCGTCGGTGCGCAGATTGGTGCAATCATTGAGAACTCTTCGGTGACGAGCACGAATGGTTTCACCGTGCGGGCAACGCAATACGCCGGTGGCTTCGCCGGAATAAGCCGCAATGGCAATGTAGGTGGTCTGCTCAACTCGCTTGGTATTGATTTGCTGTCTGCGCTGCGTCCGCAGAGCCTCATCGAGAACAGCAACCTGACCGTCGACGGCGATGGCAAGGTCACTGTATCTGCCACGGACTATGCCGGTGGATTTAGCGGCGCGATGGCCAATGCCTACGCGGTCAATAATACGATTTCAGCCACGGCTGCCGTGTCTACTGATAAATCCCATGCCGGCGGATTCACCGGATTTGCCTCCGTGGGATGGGGCCTAGAACTCGGCACGGATGATGCCACGAACGCATCGCTGCTGAAACAACTCACCAAGGCTGTGGCCAAATTGCTGAGCGGCAGCGGTAGTGGTGCGGGAGAACTGCTGTCCATCGTCGGTGTGAATCCCTCCGTGATTCTCGGCACGCAGATGAAGGGCTCCCTCACCGTTAAGGCTGGTGGCGATTACGCGGGCGGTCTCGTGGGCGAAGGTTCGGGCACGGTGATCGGCGACTCCTCGCAGGATCATCTGCAGAACCTCACGTTCTGGAAATACAACAATCCCCGTGGGCTCCCTCAGCAGCGCTCCACTGCCATCAACGGTCTTGAATCAGTCAGCGCCGGCGGCTCCTACGCGGGCGGCATCGCCGGCAATCTGCAACCGACCACAGTGGCTGGGTTGCTCAACAGTGTGGTGAAAATTGGCGATATCGCCACGCTCAAGAAGTTCGACCAGTTTGCCCCGTTCACCGTGGAGAACGTGACTGTTGCTGCCCCGGCATCCGGCTTGACAGTGACGGCTGGCTCATACTATGCGGGCGGTGCCATCGGATGCGCCACCGGTGGTGACGTGACCAACACCAACCTCACTAATCTGGCCACGGTCACGGCCAAGGGAGAAGCCGGCGGTTTCATCGGCTTCTCCGGACCGGGCGACGCCGTTGGCGCCGGCGGCCTTAATGTGCTTGGGCTTATCAAGCTATCCGGTCTGCTATCGGTTGCCCAATATTCTTCGGTTGCAGTCACTGCATCGAATGTGAACGGCATCGCCAACGGATTCACGGTCAAGGCGACCGGCAAGAACGAGAACAACGAGACCACCGATTACGCTGCGGGCGGCTTCTACGGCCAGGCCAACAGCACCAAGACCCGCGAAAGCCATGTGACGAACCTCAAGTCGGTCACGGCCGATACCAGCACATCCGATGGCATCGCGGGTGGCTTCGTGGGCTTCTCCACCACCGGCGGCCTCGCCGACGCACTTAGCAACGCCGATGATTCCAGCGTATTGGACAACCTCATCAAGGGCGGACTGCTGTCCGTGAACGACCTGCTCGGTGCCATGCCGTATCTGATTCCAAGCTATACGGATACCACTGTGTCGTATGTCAACGGTGGTTACGTCGAAGGTGATATCGCGGGAGGCTACGCGGGAAACTTCCAAAGCGGCAAAGTCAATCAGTTCTCCGAAACCGATCTCGAGAACGACTCAACGCTGGCAGACGTGCAGTCCCGCGTTCAAGCCAACCCCGTGGCTGTTGTCAACCTCGACCATGTGACCGGCGGCGCATACGCGGGCGGTTTCGGCGGCAAGGTCGTTTCCGGCGCACTCGCTTCGGCTGGTAACGGCGGTCTGAGTCTGCTCGGCAAATTCGGTACGGTGGATCTCGCCAACCTGCTGCAGGTGGTGCAGGGCTATGTGCCGTTCATCTCCTACGCAGGTGTGCATTCCGATGCCACCACCGTGGAGACCACCAGCGGCAACAAGATTTCCGACCCGGATGATCCCGGCTTCACCGTCTCCGCCACCCGACTTGACCAATCCGATACGCAATCCGGTTCCGCCGGCGGCTACATCGGCTACGGTTCCGGTGTGCAGGTGTCCCATTCCAGTGTCACTCAACTGCGCCACACCGATGTCAAGGCACCGAAGAATCTGGAAACCACCGGATCAATCGACGACACCTATCTGAGCAAAGACAGCTCGTATGCAGTCACTGCCGCGCGGTATGCCGGTGGCTATATCGGCAAAATGGATATCGGCTCGGCAGCAGCCGTGGGCGGCGGCCTGAGCCTGCTCGGCCAGAACGTCAATCTCAACGACGTGCTGGATGTGCTCAACATTGTCGTTTCGACCATCGAGCACTCCGACGTGACCGGCGGCATCGGCGGATACTCCGTGCTGGCCAGCACCGCAGACCATAGGAACGCCAACAACAAGCCCGATCCACTGGGCATGGCCGGCGGCTTCGCCGGAGACATCGAAGGCGGCCATATCCAGGACTCCAGCTCGCACGAGTTCGTGTACATCATCGGCCAGGTATCGGCCGGCGGCTACGTGGGCACCATGCAGCCGGGAGCCGTGGCGAACGTACTCGGCGACGGCAGCGTGCTCAAGAAGCTCGTCAACCTCGACAACCTGCTCTCGCTCGTGCAGGACTTCGTGCCGACGATTCGCAACAGCTCAACCGATGCCGCAGTGTGCGGCGGCGCGGTGCGCGCACAGGCGGCATCGGATACAACCACACGCCGCGGCATGGCCGGCGGCTATGCAGGTCGTAACCGCGGCGGCCATATCTGGGGCAACAACACCGCAGCATGGAAGCAGGAGAACACCGACGGCAAATACAACGGGCCGCAACGCGTAGCCTATGCCGCGCGCATCCGCAGCGTATACGGTGCCGAAATCGCCGGCGGCTACACCGGCTTCATGGACGCGGCCGATACCGCTGAAGGCGGTTCGCTCTCCTTGCTCGGCGGTCTCATCAAGGCCGGCAACCTCGCCGGCGTGCTGTCCGTGGTCTATCCGACTGAGGAGCACACGAAGGTCACCGGTCCGCTGCGCAATATGAGCTATGACCAGTGGAAGACCTGGGTCGATAATATCGGCAAGTACGGTGCGTATGGCAAGGAATTCACCGAGGTAGCTACGGGCGACGGTGCGGGTTCCGTTACCGACCAGGAGTCCTTGGATAAGTTCCTCGAATCCTACATCTTCGGATTCAACGTCGTCGCCGGTCGTGCGGAGTATCGGACTGGCGCGAACCTGCATGATTCCGGCGTCGCCGGCGGACACGTCGGTCTGATGCGCACCGGTACGATCACCGATGGCCAGTCGATGGATGTCAAGACCGTTTCGGCTATGCGCGCGGCGGGCGGCTACGCGGGCACGATAGAATCCGGCTCGGCATCCTCGTTCGGCTCCATCCAACTATTCGGAGACAAAGGCATCAAGTTTGATCTGGGTCAGATGCTCGACGTGGCACAGGTATTCGTGCCTGTCATCAAATCCTCGAGCGTGGCCGGCTACCGCAAGGGTATGAAAATCACGGCCGCCGGCGAAGACATCACGCACGGCACCGGCAATGCCGGTGGTTACGTGGGTCTCGCGGTCGGCGGCCAGATCTGGGGCGATCTCGACCAGAACGGCCAGAAGCTTGTCAAGGGTGTCACCGCTGCCGGTGCCAACGTCTCCAACCTGCGCAAGGTGGAAGGCCGCAACAACGTCGGCGGATTCATCGGCGTGGCCACTGCCGGCGCGGTCGCGGATGTGGACACCAACGCATCCGAGGGATTCCTGCAAGGAATCCTCGACTCGCTGGTCTCGACCCCGGCAAGTCTGGTCAGCGTATTGCAGGCCACGGTTACGACGATTCGCGGTGCGCATGTGAGCTCGGATGACCCGGCATGGGGATACACGGTCGACGGCGCATATGAGACCAAGGACGATAAGGGTAACACCACAACCAAGTATGCCCTGAACGCCGGCGGTTTCGCCGGCTCGCTGCAGGCCTCGATCCTCGGTGACAAGGATTCCGCCAAAGGCACCGGCAGTGAAGCGGATCCGAACAATGACCCAGCCGCACTTACAGTCACCGGGCTGCGTGCCGTTGAAGGCGGGCAATACGCGGGCGGCTTCTTCGGCCTTGCCGATGTGTCCAGCGTCGCTTCCGTCGGCGGCGGCGAGGCCGGCGATAAGCAGGACACCAACCTGCTGCTCAAACTGCTCAAGGTCGGCAACGTGGGCGTGCTCGAAGCATTCCGCACCTTCATCTATGACGGTCAGGTCAACGGCGTGAACGACGGCATCCAAGTCGTCGCCCATGATTCCACCACGAAGGGCATGCTCGACTCGAAGCGTTACACCGGTGCGGCCGGTGGCTTCGGCGGTGGACTGATCAATGGCTCCGTCAAGCAGTCCAACGTCACCAACCTCAACAGTGTGACCGGCGTGAACTACGTGGGCGGCTTCATCGGGCATCTTGGCAAATCCGGCACGGTCGCCGCCGACAATGCACAGCTCGGCACGGATGCGCTCAATCTGCTCGGTGCCACGGCCGGCGTACTTGACATCTGGGGCTCGCATGTCGGTGATTCGCATGTCACCGGCATCCCGGACGGCTACACCGTCACCGCCACACACCATGGCGACGATTACGGCAAAGCCACCGACAAGGCCACCGGGCGCGAGGTCGCGGGCGGATTCGTCGGCTACGCGGACTTGGCCCGAGTGAAGGGCTGCACGGCCGGCAATCTCAAGAAGGTCACCAGCGGCGAGATCGCCGGCGGATTCGTCGGCGAAACCAGCCGCGCCTATCTGGTTGATGCGCAGGTCAACTCGGTACTCGTGGAACTGCTCCTGCGAGTGGTGAACGCGCTGGTCAAGCTCCTGTACCTCGACAAGGCGCAGCAGGTCGGCGTCATCGACTTGGGCAAGTGGTTCCCGTCTATCTTCGGCAAGGTGTTCGACCTCAAGGTGCTTTCGGAAGGCAACGTGCTGTACGTGAACCTGTTCGGGCTGAAGGTGAGCGTCGCCCTGTCCAAGGCCGACGCCGAAAACCAGCAGCAGACCGACGTGGCGATTGTCACCATCGGCGACAGCGTCATCAAACTGCCCTGCAGCAAGAACGGCATCGACATGGGTGGATCAGGCAGCAACCTGACCGTCCAACTCATCAAGGGCAACCGCACCCGCGTGGAACAGTCCACCGTGACGGGCATCGCCAGCGGCTATGACGTGTTCGGTGGTGGGGCGACTCAGGACACCGACGGCGTGAAGGATCTCACCACCGGCTACGCGGGCGGTTTCGCCGGACTGAACGACGAGGGCGTGCTGGCGGACGACCACATGGTCTACGCCGACACGATCCGCGGCACCAGCGGACTGGTCGACCCGTTCTCGAACACCAAACTCAAGTCCGTATGGGACTTCAACACCATGAGCGACATCCTCGGACCGGTCGATGAAGGCAACGGCGGCAAGGCATACAACACCTATCGCATCTACCGCAAGGCGGCCGCGAACGCCGGTGAGGCCCGCACCTCCGCACAGGACGGCAACAAGATCTTCTCGCAGAAGAACACGGCAGACGATGCGCTGAACACCGGACTCGATCGTTGGGAAGTGAAGCTGTTCGACGTGGTCAACACATACGACAGCGGCGCTGTGCACAGTGGTGCATCCGGCGACACTGGTGCCACATGGGTCGGCATCAAGGACGCCGTGACTGTGGCTGGTGGCAGCAGCACAAAGCTCGATGCCTACCAGTCCCCGGCCAAGGCAGTGCTCATGCTTGACGTGCCCGTATCCGACAACAACGGCGGACTCACCCCCGAACCGGACGACGGCCAGGACCCGTGCGGCAAGGACGGTTGCCGAACCATTGACCTGACCGTCCAGAAGGTATGGAAGGACGGCAACCTCGAACGGCCGCAGTCGGTCGAGCTGAAGATCGCCGCGCACTATACCGATGGCAGTGGCAATACGGTGACGCCGCAGACGATTCAATGCTTCGGCGCGGATTGCACAACCGTGACGCAGAAGAATCCATGGACGGTGACGTTGGACTCCTCCGATGCCTCTTCCTGGAGCAACACCTGGCGCAAGGTGATTCAAGGACTGCCGGTCGCATTCGTGGATGGACAGGATGCCAACGGCAAGGACATCGTGCGTTACTACACGTACACCGTGAAAGAAACCGCCGTGACCTATAAGGACGGCGATACCACCAAGACCATCAAGCCCGCGGAGGCCGGATACCAAGTATCGGTCTCCTACAACACCAAGGAACGCGTGGCCATTGTTACCAATGCGGCGTTGCTTCCGGATACGGGAGGTGCGGGCACGATGTGGTTCCTGATGTTCGGCTTGCTGCTTATGGGAGCTGGCGTGGTCTGGTACGTGCGTAATCAACGCGTTCAATCCGGCACAGTCCGCTCGGGTTCCAGCCGTATACGAAAGCGAGGTGCCCATGCCTCGTGACGACCACATAGACAAACCGTACCTGCCAAACAGAAAAGATTTCCATTTAGGGAAAGGAACAGTAATGAAATCACTGATGAAAAAGGTTTTCGCTGCTGCCGCGGCGATTGCCACCGTATTTGGATTGGCCGCGACGACAGTCGCCACGGCCAACGCAGCGGATAATGCCACGCTGACGGTCAGCACTACTGACGCGAAGTTCGCCAGTAAGACCGTGAACGCCTACAAGATGTTCTCCGCTACCGTGAGCGGTGACGGCACGGCTGTCTCCTACACGTTGACTGACGAGTGGAAGTCGTTCTTTGAGGACTCCGCTGCTTCCGGACTAACTGGTGTTACCAGCGAGAACGTCAACGATAAAGCAAACGAATACGTATCCGAGCTGAAGAATGATGACTTGGTTGCTTTCGCTACCAAGGCATCGAACTGGGCGCAGACCAAGGCCAACAACATCGCGGCTGGCGCGACCGCTACGGTATCTGCCGATGCCTCGAACGGTAAGTACACTGCGACGTTCGCTGGTCTCGACTACGGCTACTACGTGGTCGCTGTGCCGGGTGCGACCTTGGCCAACACCAGTGGTCAATACGCCACGCTAGTTTCCGTTGACCGCGCTAATGTGACTGCCGACATCAAGGGCGACCTGCCTACCGTCGACAAGAAGGTACAGGTAGGCAGCACTGGTAAGGACGTCACCGACGCGAAGATCGGTGATACCCTGACATTCACCCTGACTTCCACCATTCCGGACATGTCCGCCTATGACACCTACACCTTCAACTTCAAGGATACGTTGTCTAAGGGCCTCACCTTTGAACGAGTCACTTCCGTTACGGTCGACGGTGTGGCTGCTCCACTGACCGTGGGCACTGACTACACCGTCACCACTCCTACGGCCCCCGACAATACGCTTACTGTCGCCATGAATGACTTCAAGAACAAGCAGCAGGCCAATGCCGGCAAGAAGATCACCGTCACCTACACGGCCACGCTGAACGAGAATGCTGTTGTGGGCGGTGCTGGTAACACCAACTCCGCAAAGATTCAGTACTCCAACAACCCGAGCACCAATGAAACCGGTGAGTCTGAACCCAGCAAGGTTCGCGTCTTCACTTATGGCTTCACCGTCGATAAGTACACTGGTGACGAATATACTGATGCCGCTACTCGACTTGCTGGTGCTGAGTTCACACTCGCACCTAAGGACGGCACCGCTATTAGCTTCGTGCAAGTCGATGCCGGTAGTGAGACCGCGAACGCTGAATACCGTGTAGCTAAGACTGATGAGGAAGGTGCGACGACGACTATCATCACTCCTGCAAGCGGTAAGGTTGTCTTCCAGGGACTGAAGAACGGCGAGTACACGCTCACCGAGACCAAAGCACCGGCCGGCTACAACAAGCTCGCCAGCGCCATCGGCGTGAAGGTTAATGGCCAGAACGACGGTACTGACACCACGAATGCCACCGTCACCATCACCTACAACAACAACAATGGCAGCAACTACGACCAGACCGCATCGAACGGTGTCATCCCGGTCCAGAACAAGTCCGGTGCTATCCTGCCTGGCACTGGTGGCATGGGTACCATCGCCTTCACGGTGATTGGTGTGCTGGTCATCGCGCTCGGCGTTGCCTGGACTCTCAAGCGCAAGAACGCCTGACGAGCATGGCCGTGTTTTGGGCGTGAAGGGCACACACCAGCTACGCCCACAACACGGTTTCCTCGCGAAAAGAACGCTCGATGAAACGACTGCGCAACATCCTGCCCTTACTAGTCATTCTCGGTGGAATGCTCATTCTGTTCTATCCGACGATCAGCAACTTCCTCATTATGCGCAACGCCAGCCGCGCCGTAAATAACTACGACGCCAGCGTTGAAGCATTGAGCCAGGAACAGTACCAGAAGGTGCTGGATGCTGCGCACGCCTATAACGAAAAGCTCGCCCAGAACGATGCAGGAGAGACCGACGCTCTTGCCAGTGCCGTCAATTCCGCATCCACGGACGAGGAATACAACAGTCTGCTCAATATTGACGGTGACGGCATGATGGGATACATCACTGTGCCTAAGCTCGAGGAGACCTTGCCGATTTATCACGGCACTTCCGAGAAAGTGTTGCAATCCGGCATCGGACATCTCAGACAGACCTCACTGCCAGTTGGTGGCGCGTCCACGCATGCGGCGCTGTCTGGCCACCGGGGCTTGCCCACGGCAAAACTGTTCACGGACTTGAACCTTATGAAAAAAGGCGACAAGTTCTATATCACAATACTTAAAGACACGTATGCGTATCAGGTCGATAAGATCACTACCGTTCTGCCGACCAATACCAAACAACTGGCAATTGAGCCCGGCAAGGATTTGGTCACGCTCATCACTTGTACGCCGTATGCGGTCAATACGCATCGGCTGCTGGTGCGCGGCCATCGCATCCCGTACACACCACAGCAGCAGAATGACGCCAAATCCACATTCCACGTGGACATCCCGCTGCAGTACTTGTTGCCGTCTCTCGCATTGATTGCCTTGCTCATCGCATGGCATTTGTGGCAACGGCATGAGCGGCGACGCCGGCAGAGTGGGAGCGCCAAGGTCGCGTCTGATGATTCTAGCTCCGCAGCCATCGAGCCGGACGGTGACTTGCCTCCTCAGCCAGCCAATACAAATAACCAATCACATTCATCACGGCGGAAAGGACCGGGCAGACATGTTAGACCCGCATAGCGGAAGCGAGTATGGTGCGGCGCGCGTTGCTGCCATGATTGCCGCCGCCGTTACTATCGTCCTCACTGTTCTTGCGGCCTTCGGCTCTATGGTGCCATATGCGCAAGCTGATTCTTTCGGCGCTCTCACCATCAATGCCGTGTGGAACCGAGACGCGGCTTCACCCAAATCACTTGCCGGCGATACCTACGCCATCGTGCGCGTCGCTACCGTCACAACGAACAGCAACGGTAGCGTTTCCTCATATAAAACCGTCAGTGATTTTTCCGGTCTCACTGCCGATTGGGAACGCCTGACATCGAGCGAATATCACGATGCCGCCAAGAAGCTGGCTGCACACGCGGCGAAAAACAAGCTATACCAGCATTCCGGCACCACCAATGCAGCTGGCCAACTTACTTTCCAGAACCTACCGCTTGGCCTATATCTGGTCTCCCGCACGGATTCGGCGAAAGCCAACAAGGCATACGACTGTGATCCGTTCCTCATCTCGATTCCCGGCAGCGGAGATACGGCCGCCGATCTCAACATCACGGTAGAGCCGAAATTCAGCACCAGTACTCCGCCCACCCCGCCTGAACACGAACACAACCCAGGAGAGATGCCGGGCAATCCTGGCGTTATCGGCAATACCGGTGCCGCCGTGGGAGGTATCGCCGGTGTTGCGGCCGTCATACTTGTTATCGCATTTGCCGTGTTGAAACTACGCGTGCGATATCGCTCCGATGATACCGAGTCATCACACCAGTTCCGTGCCGACGGAGGAAAAGCATGACGCATAGCAAGGCCTCGTTCTCATCCGCACAGATAAAACGTCTGATCAAGCTGCGGGCGGTGGTGAAGGTATCGCCATCACGCATCAGGTATGCCGAGTGGTTCAAACGGGAATGCGTGATGCGCGCCGATGCCGGCGAATCGCCCACGTACCTGTTCCGTGAGGCGGGACTAGGGCCTGAGCTCATAGGCGAAAAACGTATTGAACGCTGCATGGACCGATGGCGGAAGAAAATGCAGCTGGAAGATCTGGAAGTGGCAAGCAGCCCGGAACGCCTGTTTTCTGTGGATATGGACACGGAGCAAGACAGAGAAGTCAGCAAGGTCGATGTGCGTGACGTGCGCGATCTGATCATCTGCAAGCAAACACGTTATATCGAGAGCCTGCAGCGGCAGATCGATGAGCTGCGTTTGCAGCTTGCACAGCAAACCAAGTCCAACGATATGCAATGAGCGGCATGGGGCGAGTTGAATCGTCCGTAAACATAACGCGCCGAAGTCGTGGCAAAGGAGCACACATCGCGAACGACACGTAAAATCGAACACATGGAGTTGAACGAATTGCCCCAGATGGATTCGCGTGCGCTGAAGGCCACGTCTGTCAAAGCCGAAGACGAACACGCCAATTCAGCCGAACCGCAAGCACTGAAAATCACCGCCGCCAGCTCGAACCCAAAGATGTTCACGCTGCCCTGGCACAAGCCCTTGGCCACCTGGCCTAAGGACCTGCTGGCCAACCTGCCGCGAGGCATCTCCCGCCACGTCGTGCGATTCGTGCACGTGGGCGACGAGGTGTACGCCATGAAGGAGATCACGCGCCAGGTGGCCGAGCGAGAGTACGAGATCCTGCGTCGACTGCAGAAGCTCGAACTGCCAACTGTGACTCCGATCGCCGTGGTCATCGGCCGTCATACCCGTGAAGGGGAGCCGCTGGAGGCGATTCTGGTCACCCGGCACTTGAAGTTCTCGCTGCCGTACCGTGCGTTGTTCGCCCGCAACCTGCGCCCGGACACCGCCGAACGACTGATTGACGCCCTCGCCGTGCTGCTGGTGCGCCTGCACCTGGCCGGCTTCTACTGGGGCGATGTGTCCCTGTCGAACGTCCTGTTCCTGCGCGACGCCGACGCTTTCTCCGCCTTCCTGGTGGACGCCGAGACCGGTGACCTGCAAGCCCAGCTCACCGACGGCCAGCGCGAATACGATATCGACTTGGCCCGCACCAACATCATCGGCGAACTTATGGATTTGGCGTCCGGCAAGCTACTGCCCGGCGACGTGGATGAGATCGAGGTGGGCAACCGCCTAGTCGACCGCTACCACTCGCTGTGGAGCGCCCTGACCGACACCGACAAGTTCAACCCGGACGAAATGTGGAAGATCGAGCAGCGCGTCAACAAGCTCAACGAGCTGGGCTTCGACGTGGACGAGCTGGAAATGAAGACCGCCGAGGACGGCAAGCGTGTGCTGGTCCGCCCGCGCGTGGTGGACGCCGGCTACGCCAACCGCAAGCTGCTGCGCCTCACCGGCCTTGACGTGCAGGAGAACCAGGCCCGTCGTCTGCTCAACGACCTTGACGCCTACCGTGCCTCCACGTGGCGTGAGGGCGAGGATCTGGAAATCGTGGCCACCGACTGGATGCGTGAGGTGTTCGAGCCGACCGTGCGTATGATTCCGCGCGAATATCGCTCCCAGATCGAGCCTGCTCAGTTCTTCCATGAGGTGCTTGACCATCGCTGGTTCCTGGCGGAGAAGGCCGGCCACGACGTGCCGATGGGCGAGGCCGTGACCAGCTACATCGACAACGCTCTGCCGAGCTACAGCCTTGACTCCAAGGCACTCGCCGAACTTAACGAAGAGGCCGATTCCGGCGTCATTGACGACGAATCCACCTACAGCGACCCGGACGACGACGGCTACAACCCCGATGACGATCCGGATGCGGCAGTGTGGAGTCATTAAGCGGACAATCCGGTGGACTGTCTGTAGGTGAGCCCATCACACAAAGAAGCCCCTCAAATAGAGGGGCTTCCGTGTATGTACAACCTATTACGGCCTCAAGCGACAATCACTCCGCCGCAGCCTTGCGCCGTGCGTTGGACACCGCGTACAGGCTGATACCCGCCGCCACTGAAGCGTTCAGCGACTCAACAGACGAGCTGATCGGGATGCCGGCAATCGCGTCGCAGGTTTCGCGCACCAGTCGGCCCAAACCGCTGCCTTCCGAACCGAGCACTACAACGAGCGGATCGGATTCAAAGCCAGTCTCGCCGACGAGCTTATCGCCGCCACCGTCAAGGCCGACAACGTAGTATCCACGCTCCTTCAAGCCCTCAAGTGCCTTAGTCAGGTTCACCACGCGCGCCACCGGCATATGCGCGGCCGCACCGGCAGACACCTTCCAAGCGGCGGCGTTCACTGAAGCGGAACGGCGTTCCGGCAGAATCACACCATTGGCACCGAATGCGGCCGCCGAACGAATCACGGCACCCAGGTTCTGCGGATCGGTCACGCCGTCCAATGCGATAAACAGCGGTCGCGCAGCAATACGGGCGGCCGCCGAATTCGCGGCCTCCATTGCCTTGGCCTTCTTCTCAGCACGATCGGCCAGCTCGTTCAGCGAGGAGTACTGGAACGGATCGACCTTCAGAATCACGCCCTGATGGTTGCCAGAGCGGGCGATACGATCCATCTCCAGACGATCGGCCTCCAGCATGTGCAGGCCGTTCATACCAGCGATTTTCACGATTTCGCGAGTACGATCGTCATGTTCAATACGAGACATGATGTACAGCGTGGAAGAAGGTACGCCTACGCGCAGTGCTTCCAGCACGGAATTACGGCCGTACACCAGATCCGAAGTATCCGCCGAAGCGAACTTGTCCACTCGACGGCGGGCTGCCAGACGCGGGTCGGCCATCTGCCGACGTTCGGCCGCTTTCTTGGCCTTGTACGCCTTGTGATAGACGCGGTCCTCGGCCTTGGGAGTGGGGCCGTAGCCCTTCAGTTTGTTGCGATGCTTGCCACCCGACCCCTTGGTCGGTCCTTTTTTGATAGCCATAGGTGCTATTGTCCCAGCACCCCGCGCCAAAACGCGGCTATTCCGCCGTCGGTAGCCGGTAAGGTATTGAGAGTGAAGAAGCAGCGTATGATATTCGGACTGTCCCTGCTGTATTGGGGATTATGGTTGGCGATTCTGATTCTGTGGATGGGTCGCTTCGTGACCTCATTCTTGTCGATATATTTGGTTTCCGCGCTGCGCCTCGATGAGGGTGTGGTGGGCACAGTCGTGGCCATGTACGGCTTCGGCGCAATCATCGGCTGCCTGTTCGGCGGTACCTTGTCCGACAGATTCGGCCGCCAATCCATGATTATCATCGGCGAAATCGGCGCAGCGGCTGCCCTGCTGGTCGTTTCCGTACTCACTGATCCTGTGTCTTTAGGCGCGGCTCTGTTCGTCTATGGTGCGTTCGCCTCGCTGCCCAGCCCGGCCATCGCCGCGTATATCGCGGATGTGGTGCCTGCCGAACGTCAGCAACGTGCATACGTACTGCAATCGTGGGCGATTAATTTTGGGTACGCGATTGGACCGATTGTGGCCAACCAGCTGGTCAAGATCTCGTATTCGCTGATGTTCTACGTTGAAGCGGCGGTGATGATAGCCGTCACGATATTGCTGATTGCGTTCTTCCGCGAGGTGCGGCATTTGGGGATTACTGTATCGGTGCCAAGTGCGGTGCGCCATGAAGACGAATGCAGTGTTACCCATGCGGAATTCGCCGGCATTGAGAGGCCGAATCACTCGGATGCCGCACCGGCTGCCAGTGTCAAGGGCGCCATGTCTCGCAATTGGCGGCGCGTGCTCACCGATACTCCATTCCTCGGCTTCTCCCTGCTGATGTTCGGCTACTTCCTTGTGTACTTCCAAAGCACCTCCGGCCTGCCCATTGCCATGACGGACCTTGGTCTAGGGCTGGGCGAGTATTCGGTGCTGCTCACCATCAATGGCGGTATGTTGTGCCTGCTACAGATTCCCGCGATGAAACTGTTCGCGCGCATGGGCAATTCACGCGTGCTGGTGATGGGCCTCGCCGTAACCGTCATCGGCTATGCGGTGCAGGCCGCGGCCCATTCTTGGGGCGGATTCGCGCTTGCCGTAGTGCTGTGGACGCTGGGTGAGCTGGGCACATTCCCTATCGCCACCACTACGGTTGCCGCCATGGCACCCGCGTCGGCGCGTGGCACGTATCAGGGCGTCTACAACGTAGTGTGGTCGGTGTCGGTTGCGCTGGCGCCGCTGATTGGTGGCTGGACTATCAGCAACTTCGGCGGTCGAACGCTGTGGATCGCCTGCACTGTTGTGTTGATTGCCGTGACCCTCGGTCTCAAGCTCACCAAAGGCTCGCGCGACCGCGCCATGGCCCGCAGTCTTCACGATTCGCTGTAAGTGTTATTCGGTTTGGAGATACGGGCAAGACCGCATATGGCGAGTGGTTCTTATCGAGAACTATTCTCTGCGCGTATGATGTATGGCATGCAATACATTCAACAAACCATCGTTGGCATTGATGGCAGCGAGGCGCGATTCTTTGGCTATGTGGCCGACAACAGCGAGGAGATGGAACCGGACCGTATACGCCCGGCCATCCTGATTTTGCCTGGCGGCGGCTACGCCATGACTTCTGACCGCGAAGCCGAGCCAGTGGCCCTGCAATTCCTGGCCAAAGGCTTCGCCGTATTCGTGCTGCGCTATTCGGTGCAGCCCAGCCGCTATCCGGTGGCTTTGCTGGAGGCTGCCGAGGCAATGCGCCTGATTCGCGCCAATGCGGATCAGTGGCATGTAAACCCCGCGCAAGTGGCCGTACTCGGCTTTTCCGCAGGCGGGCATCTGGCCGCCAACCTCGCCACCTCGGTCGGCGACGAAGACATCCGCGAACAGGGCGGCATGGACCCGGACGCCGTGCGCCCGAACGCGCTGATGCTCTCGTACCCAGTAATCACCGCCGGCAAGTACGCCCATCGCGGCAGCTTCCAATGCCTGCTAGGGGACCAAGCTCACAATCAGGCTTTGCTGGACAAGTTCTCCATCGAAAAGCACATCGATGCCAAAACGCCACCCGTCTTCGTCTGGCATACCATGACCGACGACGCCGTGCCCGTGGAGAACACGCTAATGCTCATCCAGGCCTGCCGGGCCGCCGGCGTGAGCATTGAGGCGCACCTGTTCCCTGAAGGCAGCCACGGCCTGTCCTTGGCCAATGCGGAAACTGCCGGTAACGGCTTCTATGCGCACATCGTCGAATGCGTGCAGTGTTGGCCTGATTTGGCTGAGGCCTGGTTGCGTCGCCTGTTCTAGGCAAAACGCTATTACGCTGTGCGCCAAGTGCGCCACGCGGTTATGGGATAATGGCAATCGTATGCATCGGCAGCAGTTGCGCCGGTGTCCATAACCGCGCAGTCCTGTGCGTCCAGCCGGGAGAGAAAACCCGGCAGCGGCCGCAAGGCTGACTACTCCGCGGCAATACCAAGGAGAACATTATGGATGATCTCAAAGATCAATCCGCAGTGTCCACGACCGCAACGAACGGGGTCGTGGAATCGGAAGAGGTGCGCGCACAGGAAGCGCTATTGGGGGATACTGATCCAAGTCTGACCAGCGCCGACGACGTGGCCAAAGCCCTGAACGTCGACCCATCCCACGGCCTGAGCGAGGAAGAAGCCAAGCGCCGACTGGCCAAATTCGGCCCGAACGAGCTCGCCAGCGCCCCGCCCGTACCGAAATGGAAGAAATTCCTGGCCCAATTCCAAGATCCGCTGGTCTACCTGCTGATCGCGGCCACTATTATCTCGGTGATCGCTTGGTTCATCGAAAAAGCCAATGCGCAGCCCGGCGCGGAAGGCGGCGAAGTGCTGCCGTTCGACGCCATCGTGATCATCTTGATCCTGATTGTCAATGCTGTGCTCGGCTATATGCAAGAAGCCAAGGCCGAGGCGGCCGTCGAAGCGCTCGCACAAATGACGGCCCCGCAGACCTCGGTGCTGCGCGATGGCAAGGTCATGCGCATCAACACCGCCGACGTGGTCCCCGGCGACATCATCGTCCTTGCGGAAGGCGATTCGGTCTCCGCTGATGGCCGACTGGTCAACGCGGCCAGCCTGCGCATCGCCGAGGCTTCACTGACCGGCGAATCCGTGCCGGTTGGCAAGAAGCCGGACACACTCACCGAAGCCAAGGCGCTGGGCGACCGTGCCAACATGATCTTCAACGGCACTTCCGTGACGCAAGGCACCGGCCGCGCAATCGTGACCGGCACCGGTATGAATACGCAGGTCGGCAAGATCGCCGACATGCTCTCCGCCACCGAAGATGAGAAAACTCCGCTGCAGAAGGAGATGGATTACGTCTCCAAGATCCTCGGCATTGCGGTGTGCGTCATCGCTGTCGTGGTGCTGGTGGCGCTCGCCGTGCTGGAAGGCTTCAACGACGTCCATGACGTGATTGATTCCTTGCTGTTGGCTGTCTCGCTGGCTGTGGCCGCCGTGCCGGAAGGCTTGGCCGCCATCCTGACCGTGGTGCTGGCGCTTGGTGTGCAGCGTATGGCCGCGCACAACGCCATCGTCAAGAAACTGCATTCGGTGGAGACCTTGGGCTCCGCTTCCGTGATCTGCTCGGATAAGACCGGTACGCTGACCCGCAACGAGATGACCGTGGAACGTGTGGTCACCCCGTCCGGCGAAGTGCAGATCACTGGCACCGGTTACGCGCCGGAAGGCCGCATGGTTATGACCGGCGGCGTCAGTCCTGAATCCGAGCAGGCCCAGATTGTGGCCGATGAAGTCGTCGCCACGCTCGTGGCCGGCACGCTCGCGAACGACGGCGAACTACGCGAGGAGAACGGCCGTTGGGAGATTGTGGGCGACCCCACCGAAGTCTCGCTGATCGTGGCCGCACGCAAGGTCAAGGCCGATCGCAAGATCAAGCGCTACACGCGCGTTGGCGAGATTCCGTTCACCTCCGAACGCAAGCGCATGTCCATCATCGCCAAGGACAGCACCGATTCAGACAAGCTCACCGTGTTCGCCAAGGGCGCGCCCGACGTGCTGTTGAGCTACTGCACGCGCATCCGCGTGGGTGGTCAGGTCCGTAAGCTCACCGAAGGCGATCGCCAGTCGATTCTCGCCACCGTCGAACGTCTCTCCTCCGAGGCCTACCGTACGCTTGGCGAGGCCTGCCGTCCGCTGGAAACCGGTTCTTTGGCTGATGTGCCCGGTGTAAGCGTCAACGCCGCAGGCCAGGTGTCCGACATCGCCGATCAGGCCGAAGCCATCGAAACCGATCTCATCTGGAATGGCATGGTCGGCATTATCGATCCGCCGCGTACTGAGGTGCGCGACTCCGTGACCGAGGCCCATCGTGCCGGCATCCGCACGGTGATGATCACCGGCGACCACCCGCTGACCGCCGCCCGCATCGCCTCCGACCTTGGCATCATCGCCAAGGATGGCAAGGCCCTGACCGGCGACCAGCTCGACCAGCTGCCCGATGAGGCCGCGCTCGACAAGGCCACGTCCGAAGTGTCCGTGTACGCGCGCGTGGCCCCCGAGCACAAGCTCAAGATCGTCGAATCCTTGCAGCGCCAAGGCAACATCGTGGCCATGACCGGCGACGGTGTGAACGACGCCCCGGCAGTCAAGTCCGCGGACATCGGCGTGGCCATGGGCATCACCGGCACCGAAGTGACCAAGCAGAGCGCCAAGATGATTCTGGCGGACGACAACTTCTCCACCATCGTGGCCGCCGTACGCGAGGGTCGCGTGATCTTCGACAACATCCGCAAGTTCCTGCGCTACCTGCTGAGTTCCAATGTGGGTGAGGTGTTCACCGTGTTCCTCGGTGTGGTGTTTGCCGGCTTCCTCGGCATCCGCCAGCCGGAAACCGTAGGTGTCACCGTGCCGCTGCTCGCCACACAGTTGCTGTGGATCAACCTGCTGACCGATGCCGCGCCGGCGTTGGCTATGGGCGTGGACCCGCAGACCGACGATGTGATGGGTCGTAAACCGCGTAAGGTGACGGACCGCGTGATTGACGCCTCCATGTGGGGCGACATCATCTACATCGGCGTCATCATGGCCATCGTCACGCTGATTGGTATGGACATGCACCTGTCCGGCGGCTTGTTCACCGACCGCTCGGTGGATGCCATCGGCCATGAAGCGCAGATGACCGAGGCCCGTACGATGGGCTTCACGATTCTGGTGTTTGCCCAGCTGTTCAACGCGCTGTCCTCCCGTTCGCATCTGCAGTCCGCATTCGTGGGTCTGTTCTCCAACAAGTGGCTATGGGGTGCGATTGGTTTGTCCGTGGCGCTGCAGCTCGTGGTGATTTACGTGCCGTTCCTCAACGGTCCGTTCGGCACCGTGGCATTGAGCCCGATGGCTTGGGTGGAATGCATCTGCCTGGCCGCAATCGTGCTGATTGCCTCCGAACTGCGCAAGATTGTGCTACGCGCGATGGCCAAGCGTTAAGCCATCGCAATAGCCCTGATTGTGGGCATATAGCAGTGGGCCGGGCTCTGGTATTCAGAGCCCGGCCCACTGCTATATCCAAACGGCTCCTCATGGGGCGGTAACTATCCCATGGGGCGGTAACTATCCCATGGGGCGGTCGCTGAAAACGGCATTATTCCGCGAAAAAGGAAAATATGCTAACCGCCCCATGGGGAGTTACCGCCCCATGGGAAACAGGAGAACGCTGCAGACCTCAGTTGTGGCTGCCGTCGGTGCCGTCAGTAGAGGTGGAGTTGTCGCCGCCGTTATTGTTGTCGCTATTGTTGGACTCGTCTTGAGACTTCTGCTGTGCCTCTTGGTCGGCCTTCTGCTGAGCCTCTTCCTGAGCTTGCTTGGCGGCATCTGCCTGCTGCTTGGCCTGCATCGAGGCGGTGACGTCGGACTCGGCCTTCTGCAGTTTAGAAATCGCATTATTGACGTCGGATTCGGACGGACTGGTCCCGTTCATCACCGTATTGGCCTCGGTGATGGCGTTTTGCAGCGCGGTGCGGGTGTTTTCATCGGCCACACTGCCCGCGGAATTATCCAGCGTGCCCTGCGCCTGCGAAATAGCCGAGCTCAGGTTCGATTTCAGTGTGTTGGTATCGGCCGTCGCCTTTGAAGTATTAACGGCCTTGATCGCGTTGTTGATGGCATCCGTCTTGTCAGCCATGTCGCTGGCATCATTCTGCAGCTCTTTAGTGTGAGACTTCAACTCAGTGGCGTTGAGGCTGGAATCGCACTTGGCGGTGTCAGCCGGATTGCCGGCGTCTTGCAACGCCTGATTTAGCGTGGTGAGCGTATTGGCATCGGCCACATCGCTGGTGGATGTTTGCGCGCTGGTTTGGCCATTGGATATGGCGGTGGTGAGCTTCTTCTGAGCATTCGTGTACTGCTTGGCCGCTACCTTGCACTCGGCCAATGCCACGGCTTGGCTCGCCTTGCTGCTGTTGGAATGCCACCAGAGCAGGCCGGCGACAACCAGCGCTATCACGGCGACTACTGCTACGGCAATGCCGACGATCTTGCTGGTGTTCTTTTTGCCGCTACCGCCGTGACGAGGCTCGGCGCCATCGGAATCGTCCTCATCGGAGACCTGATCCAACGGAATGGAGGGAGGCATCACAGCAGGCTGAGCCTGTGCCGAAGCGGCCAGGGCGGCCGGTTGGAACACCTGTGTGGCCGCGGTTTCGGCATTCGGCATGGCCTGAGCTTCGAAAGGCTGTGTTGCCATGACCTGATCAGGCTGGAACGCTTGTGTTGCCTCGGCATCTACCGCAGGCTGCTCGGCCTGATTGGGTTGGAACGCCTGTGTCGCGGCGTTTGAAGCTACCGAAACAGGCGATGTCGCCGGTGCCGCTGGTGCGGCTGGTGCTGCTGGCGTCACCGGCGCTGTCGGTTCCACCGGGCGGAAGCTTTGCGTCGTCTGATCCCAAACGTATTGCTGCTGGCCGGGCGCAGCGGCGATTGGTGTTTCGGATACTACTGGCTGCGTGGCTGCCGCCGGCTGTGGTGCTTGTGCGGCAACCGCAGCCAGGAATTGCGGCGAGAACGGTTGCGTCATGGCCGGATCGATGGGCTGCGTCGGCTGAGCGGCTTGTACGGTCGGCACAGCTTGCGTGGGTTGTGAGGCATACGCTACTTGCGCGGGCTGCACAAACTGTGTGGGCTGTGTGGGCTGCGCAGACTGCGCAGACTGCACAGACTGCGGGAACTGCAGAGCCGGTGTGGCTTGTGCCGTGGGTTCTGTGCTATATGCTGCCGTCTCTTGCCCGGGAATCGGAGGAACCGTTGGCCTGACCGGCTTTTCGGGCTGCTGGAAGTCGAACTGGAACCCGCCATCGCTGTTGGTCATGACATCTCCTTGGGATTAAGCAAATGGCCGGCATCCGCCGGCCGAATGGTACGTCGCAACGCTCAGTCGTCGATGTGCGCGCGGTAGAAATTCTCGTAGGAACGGCTCGGCGAGCCGGTGCCCTTGGAGCCATAAGGGTGCTCAGCGGGCGAGCTCAGCTGGAAGAAGCACATCTGGCCGATTTTCATGCCAGGCCATAGTTTGACCGGCAACGTCGACACATTAGACAGCTCAAGCGTAATATGCCCCTCGAAACCGGGGTCAATGAAGCCCGCAGTCGAATGGGTGAGAATCCCCAATCGGCCCAGTGAGCTCTTGCCTTCCAGACGGGCGGCAATGGACGGGTCCAACTTGACGTATTCCCACGTGGAACCCAGTGCGAACTCGCCAGGGTGCAAAATCCACGGTTCGTCGGGAGCCACCTCGAACTGTTCGGTGAGCGCGCCTTGGTTTTCCGCCGGATCGACATAGGTGTAGGCGTGGTTATTGAACAAACGGAAGTACCGATCCAATCGCACGTCGATGGAAGCGGGCTGCACCATTTCGGGGGTCCACGGATCAAGTGAGATATGACCTGCGGACTGTGCGGCGAGAATGTCGCGGTCGGACAGCAGCATGTGAAAAACTCCTTGGGCAAATAAATACTGCCTTCAAGTCTAGCGCCTTGGGCGGAAACGTGAGAGGCTCCTCACGCTTCCGCAGTCCATCAATCGCAAGTATTCTCAGGTTTTTCTCAGAGAAACTTAGAGGTAGACCCAGAAAGCAGTGGTTATATAAAAGATGTCAGCGGAAAGCTGATCAGGAGCCGCAGCAGTTCCCGACAATTGAACCCCCTTTCTTCTTCTCTCTCCTTTCTCTCCCCGGCGGGCAACCGCCGGGG
>OHKC01000159.1_pt1 | contig 24061 bp, 24 predicted proteins | sample 1568761 | NCBI WGS metagenome assembly OHKC01 (sample SAMEA3879514, study PRJEB24766) | human gut metagenome | biome: human-associated habitat; feature: feces | place: USA | collected 1985/1987 | reverse complement strand
TATAGGAAAATATAATTGTTCTCATTCTGAAAAGAAAATTTTAACTCAAATACCCAATGAAATTATTGGAGTTTCAAAAAAAATGTGTGGTGATTGTATTGAGTTTTGTAAAAAACAAGCACAACATACACAGAAAGTTGTAATTATTGCAGATCCAAACACAATCTATGTTTTTTTACCAAATGGAGCCCGTACAGATATTGATAACAAATAAAAATATAATATATGAAGATGAATGAATTAATAAAAGACCTTGGACTTCTGATTAATGCGACCCTGATCGCAACCCCGCCCCTTCTGCTGGCGGCACTTGGTTCCTGTTTTTCCGAGCGAAGCGGAGTGGTCAACATCGGTATTGAGGGAATGTTTGATAGAAAAATCATCAATAGGTCATTTGCCTTTGTTTTTTCGTAACAAGCTACTTTATTCTATTAATGATAAAGAGGTTATAAACCGAATTTCTATTTTATGTGCATTTAAGGTCTACCCAATATGGAAAGCTTCAGTACATTATGATTATAGAATTATTGATTTATTGGCTTCTTGTGAAGATTATTGTAACCAAAAGATTTCTCAAATAGCATTAGAACAACAAGCAGAGGAATTATATAATTATGTAGAAAGTCTTAATGATGGTAAAAATTTTGCAGCATTAATGGCTGGAAGTTCTTCTGTACAAGTAGCTTACGAACTTATAAATGATACAATATATGATGAAAATGAAGATATTGATGATTTTGATATTGATAGTACAGAATGGGATGCTTCATTCCTTGCAAGTTTAGCTTATAATGGAGGGGCTGAGAGTATAAATGATATTCAACGTTATAAGAATAAAAAATTTTGGACATGGTATTTAACAGATTGTATTTCTATTGCATATGATAAAAAAAAGAGAATAATTAATTTAGATGAAATAATATATCCAATATTTAATATACCATACCAGCAGAGGGAACAAGAAAGAATGTATTCACATAACATAACTATTTCAACAATATTTGCAAAATTAAAGGATTTGCTAAATTATTTACTAAAGTTAATGGAATGGCAATCTATAAATGTTACTATATATAGTGTGGATTGTATATCATACGATAAAGTTTTTTATTGTAAGAATGGAGTAACTGATGAATACCAATTGGATATAAATGTTTTACTTTACATAAATAATCTTGTAAATGAGATAAAGAAACATATGTATGCATTAAATAGAGATGAAGGTGGATTTTTCAGCTTAAGTATTGAATTAGATAATCAAGGTAATTTTAAGCACATATTTAATTATGATAAAAGAGATATAGTTTTGCAGCATAAATTTAGAGACGAGGATTTTGTAAAAGATTTTAAAACTTTTCATAGGAAGGCTTCCTTTATACCTGAATGGTTGAAGAACTTATTGACTAATTTTAAACTGTTGTAATTTGACTATGTGTGTAAACAATAAATTTGAATTATTAATTACGTGTTCAATATCTGTTGTTGATAGTTATGATTATACAATGGATTATATGGGGAATGTAGCCCGGAACTTCACAAAGAAATATTCGAACTACCTTATCCATAAGAAAAGCGAAGACAAGATAAAAGTTTTTTTGACCGACAGAGTGAGGGCCAAAGTGGAAAGTTTTGTGAATGCAGAGACAAAGAATATTTTAGTGATTGAGGTGCGTGAAATAGCAGATCTGATAGCGGAATATGAGGGAACTGAAAGTTCTTCCCTTTATGGAACTCATCCGGCAGACATCCCTTCGTTGGGAAATACTGGAGTGGAACTTGCCATGAGCATGGATACAGGTGCATCGGATATCCGTCCCGTCAATGTTGCCAAGCCTACAGGTGCGTCAGGAAAACCCAAGATAATGAAACGTAGTGTCATCCGTGTAACCATGGAGTTGGAAGTGTTGATGGAAACCAAGCAGTATTTGCAATTCCTGCAACAGATTCCGGATTTGTTAGGCTTACATGAATTCCCTAATTTAAGATGTCGTGTGATATACAACCAAAAAAAGGTAACAATCAATGAGGAATCAGCCCCTATTGAAGTAAAGGTTGTAGATAATAGAAAGTATCAACGTTGGTTTATTGTTTTCACATTATTGATGATATGTAGTATTGGTGGCATTATAGCGTTGTTCTTTTCTATTCCGAACTTGTATAAACAGGATATTCATTTCTTGCACAACGATACGATTCATCAGGATTTCACCATATCCAATAGTCGCATTGACTTGGACAATGTAAGTCTTATAAAAAACAGCGGCAAAGATACGCTTATCATTAAAGACAAAAAGATATTCATTTCTAAATGAGGAAAGATGGAAGATTTGATACATATACATACCATAAAAGGAATATTGTCCCAAAGTGGATGTCCGGAGGATTTGCTGGAACATTATCTGAAGTTTCTTCAAACAGGAGGTCAGCAGGTACAGATAATCAGAGGAGAGGTGAATATGATGTTTCAAAAGGAAGAACAATATCGGAAAAGAAGAAATGAAGCCATGAGAGGAAGCGTTACTTTTCATAATAAAGATAAGGGAACAATTGGAAGTTCTGATACTGGTATATTTATCGGTATGGAGTTCATTCAATCTTGTTTCCAACATGGAATTCCGGCACGGATGTCTAAAGTGCATAGGGAACATGGGAAAGTGATGGAGATTGAAGTGGTATTTGGGGTATAATAAAAGAATGTCTTACAGATAGTATTGCAGGAAATCATTGTTTGAATTACAAACTAAATGTTAAGAGTGTCATTACAGAATAAAATCCTTTTGGGGTATTTGTTATTAGTGATGGTTATTAGTAGTATGACCGCCATATTGTTGCATGAACGGAAACGGATGCATGAAATAGGAGCAGAAACCACGGAAATACGTAAAATCCGTAAGGATATAAATATAGTCCACCGATGTATAACGGAATTGGCAACACATGGAGAATCTGTCATTACATGGAATGAGATGGATTTTCAGAAATACAGAAATCTGCGACAGGGTGTTGACAGTCTGCTACAGGTAATGAAGCAATATGTGGGCGGTTTTGTGCATACGGAACAAATAGACACTCTTTGTAATTTGCTTGAAGAAAAGGAAAATCATCTGTTACATATTATGGAAACTGTTGCGATACAGAAAAAGACAGATAGTCTCTTAGTGAATCATTTACCGGAAGTGGCCAGAAGAGCGACCCGTGTAAGGATTGTTACACAGAAGAAAAGTGGTATAGCCGGATTTTTTGGTGGCAAGAAAAGTGTACAGGTTCTGCCTTCTGCTCAAGAACTACATGCTTTTAGTGACAGTTTGATTGCCTTGCAACGGATACGTACTGTAGAAATGGAAATTTATGCAGACAGTCTTCGCTCCAGAAATCGTACTTTGAACCGTGAGTTGTCACAGTTGATCAGTAGCCTTGATAATCAGGCGCAGGCGGTATTTGCTCAAAAAGATCAGAAAATAGCAGAAGCACAGGATTTATCTTTCTTCATGTTTGCTATAATTATAGCATTTGCAATTATTCTACTGTTGATTTCTTTTCTTATCATACGTTCCGATTTACGTAAGGAAGAAAGAATTAAATCCAGATTAAACCAGGTTATTAGTGAAAATAAAGAATTGCTGGAGATGCGTAAGCGCATTATCTTGACTGTTTCACATGATATACGTGGCCCTCTTGGTAACATTCATAACTGTGCTGATTTGGTATCACAGACCCGGGAAAAGAAGAAACGTGAATCATATCTGGAGGATATACGTCACTCCTGCCATCATATTCTTCATTTGGTCAATGATCTGATGGATGCTTATCGTATTAGTGAAGTCGGTGACTTACGTAATGATACACCATTTGATCTGAATCGTTTTCTGAAACGTATTTCTGATGAGTTTTCCCGTAAGGCTATTTCTAAGGCTTTGATTTTGTACTCGGTACATGAGAATTGTAGTTTAACAGTAAAAGGTGATGCGGACAAATTGGAACAGGTTCTGGATAATTTATTGACAAATGCTATAAAGTTTACTCCATCGGGAACCGTTAATTTCCATTCAGGATATTCTGATGGGAAACTGCATATTGAAATCAGGGATACTGGAATCGGGATGGATGAAGAAACATTGAAAAGAATCTTTGCTCCATTTGAACGCGCTGCACAAAATGTTAATTCAGAGGGCTTTGGTCTTGGATTATTCCTGACAAAAGGCTTGGTAAAGGTTTTGGACGGAACAATGGATGTGGAAAGTGAGCTTGGTAAAGGAAGCGTATTCAGACTTGAATTTCCCTTACCTGAAACAGATGAACCTGCAGAGGAAGATAAACAGGAAAGCAATCAGATATTTATGCTTCCTAAAAAGGTACTTGTTGTGGATGATGATCCGATACAGTTGAAAATAGCGGAAGACATGCTTGGTCGTAATGGTATAACCTGCACTATATGTATGAATATTCAAGAAGTTGTTGCTGCTCTGGAGAAATCGGATTATGATATAGTACTAACAGATGTACAGATGCCAGAAACTGATGGGTTTGGTCTTTTGAAACTGCTTCGTAATTCAGATATTGGTAACTCAAGAAGCATTCCTGTAGCAGTCATGACCGCGCGTAGTGATGGTAATACAGGGATATATGAAAAGGAAGGATTTGCAGGTTATATTCATAAGCCGTTCAATATTCATGGATTGCTATCTTTTTTATCGACTATCATATCCTATACAAGAGTTTCAAATGCCGGAAACTTTGATTTCTCCTGCTTATTGAAAGACATAGACGATAATGGATATATGCTGTCACTCGTTATTGATGAATCCAGAAAAGAACTTGCTGAGATGGAATTAGCCTTGAAAAAGTATGACCGTGAATTAATGCGGAAGATTATTCACCGGATGATGCCAGTATGGGAAATTCTTGGTAAGGAACGCTTATTACGTGAATTCCAAAAGGAACTACATAATAATGAAAGTGTTAATGAAATCATTGGGGAATATGCCCGGCAGGTTATTGACATTCTTGAAAAATTGATAGAAGAAACAGAAAAAGAACTTGGGAAATATGAAAATACTGATAGTTGAAGACAATATGATACTTAAGGTTATGATAGAAAAGTGGCTGCAAAAAGCCGGTTATGAAGTTCTGACCGCTATTGATGAGCCCGGAGCACGTAGTATTCTGAAGAAACATGAAATCAGCCTAGTGTTGGGGGATGTACGTTTGCCTGAAGGAAACGGTATCAGTCTTCTGGAATGGATGATGCATTGCGGTATGGAAATTCCTTTTATTGTCATGACAGATTATGCCTGTATCTCGGATGCTGTACGTGCAATCAAGCTGGGAGCTAAGGATTATCTGGAAAAACCTGTCCATCAGGAACAACTTTTTGAATTAATGCACAGTATGTTGAAAAGTCCGGTTATAGTACGTAAAGAGCGTTCTTTTGTAGAACGTACCAGCGAAGCTGCACGGAAAGTCGCTTCTTTTGCCCGTCGTGTGGCACCATCAGACCTTTCAGTTATGATACTTGGTCCGAGTGGTAGCGGTAAGGAAGTGATAGCCCAGATGATACACCGTTATAGTGACAGGAGTGATAAACCTTTCGTTGCAGTCAATTGTGGAAGCATACCTAATGATTTACAGGCTTCTGAATTTTTTGGTGCGGTCAAGGGTGCTTTTACCGGAGCTGTAGCAGACAGGAAAGGACATTTTGAAATAGCCAATGGAGGAACCTTGTTTTTGGATGAAGTCGGCAATATGCCTTATTCCATGCAGATTCTTCTCCTTCGTGTTCTTCAGGAAAAGGAGTTTAATCCTGTAGGAAGTGATAAAGTGAAGCGTACGAATGTGCGCATTATTTCAGCTACCAATGAAAATATGAAAAAAGCTGTAGAAGAGGGACGTTTTCGTGAGGATCTTTATTATCGTCTTGCTGAATTGGAAATTTTACAGCCACCGTTAAAAGACTGCAAGGACGACATTCTTCCACTTGCCGAATTTTTCAGAAAAGAACATTCCTATAGAATACCTGTTAAGAATGAAGGTTTTACAGAAGAAGCGAAGGCATGTATGTTGGGTTATGATTGGCCGGGTAATGTGCGGGAACTGAGTGCAAAAGTCAAACGTGCGGTCATTGTGGCAGATAACGTATTGTTGGATGTCTGTGATTTGGGATTGGATAATGTGGTTTGTGGTAGTAATTCGGAAATTTATATCATTCAGGAAAGGGAAAGGATACGAAATATACTGGAAAAAAATCACGGCAATGTCAGCCAGACAGCCATTGAACTGGGATGTAGCCGTACAGCTCTTTATAAGAAAATGAAGAAAGTCGGTCTGAAATAATTTTTTTATTCTTTAAGGTGGTATATCAGTCTGCATACATTGTTGCGGAATGTTTTGGACTCATGCAGTACCCATTGTCCAAACTGTATTCTTCCAGTAATGTTTATCCCACTTTTGTATGATATTGGAAGTAAGTATATGACCACTTCATCTGCGAGCTTGTATAGAAAAATTCCACTTGCATAATCCGCACTCTTCTGATTCTCCACCTTCATGAAATAGGTGCAGTCGTTTCCGTGTCTTTCCTTGGCATCCATCAGATCAAGCATTCCATAATAGGGATACATGTTGAATACCGCCCGGTTTTCCCAATATGGGAAGCCGTTACGATTTGTCCTGAGCCATTCCATCAGCTTTTCATTTTCATCCGGTAGAAACCCATTCAGTGTGATGGGCATGATGACTTGTATTTTTGCCATACCTCTTGTTTATAAAAAAAGCATGAAACCCATGCATAGTTCTAAACAGGGGTTCTGGTAAAACCCATTACAAAAACTCGCATGGGCTCATGCTATAAGATATAGCATAAGCCTCACGCAATGGCCTTTGTAATTTTTGAAATTTACCAGATTTCTGTTTAGGGCATCTTGCGACTTATGTATATAATCAACGGAAAACATCCCGTAATCCGTCGTTATGTTCTATTTTAAGTTTAAAGATAAGGAATGTTCCCTGAAAATCAAACCGATTCAGGATTTATTTGTCATTATGCATCTATTCTGCTTTTCTTTTCTCCTCTGCTACACTTTCTATACCCAGCCGTTCACATAGTTTCGGATCGTTCTTGATACGTTCCATTTCTTCGTTGATGATAGCCTGGGCGTCCGCCTTTATCTGGTCATAATTACGCTGTATCTGCTGGAGCATGATGTCATTCCCTTCACTGTCCTTGAATGTGTTGATAACCGGAATTTTTTTGTAAGCCTTTTCTTCAGCACTTACTTTGGCATGGTCTACGATAATTTCTGCATGAAAAATCTTCTGGTCGATTTTCTCACCGAAATTGTCCGATACGGAACCGACAAACGTACCTTGTGAAAGATTGGAAATCTTGGATGCAGGAATCAGTGAGTCCAGTTGGGTATTGATGGATGTGGAAACATCCTGACGGTTGATGGATATGGACTGTCGTTTCTGAAGGATTTTTCCAAAGCGTTCGGAAAGTGTCTTGGCCGTTTCGCCGACCACCTGACCGCTGAATATGTTGCCGACCGTATTTTGAATCACCTTGCTCTCCTTTTCGCCGTAATCTCGGTTAAGCTGGCTGAAGTCCTGAAACCCCAGACAGACAGCCACTTTATTGGAACGTGCCGTTGCAATCAGGTTGTCCAATCCGCGGAAATAGATGGTTGGAAGCTCATCTATAATGACCGTGCTTTTAAGCTGCCCTTTCTTGTTTATCAGTTTGACGATTCTGGAATTATACAGTCCGAGCGCAGCGGAATAGATGTTCTGTCGATCTGGATTATTACCCACACAAAGGATTTTAGGCTCTTTCGGATTATTGATGTCCAAAGAAAAATCATTGCCAGTCATGACCCAGTACAGCTGTGGAGAAATCATTCTGGTAAGCGGAATTTTTGCTGAAGCTATCTGACCTTGCAACTGATCCTGTGCCCCGCCTTTCCAGGCATCCATGAAAGGAGAAAGGTAGTTCTCCAGTTCCGGATAGGAAGTCAATATGGTAAACAAATCAGAGTAAGGTTTGTTCAGCAGTTCCACGGCATGAGGGAAGCTGCAATAGATACCGTTTTTGTATATTGTAGGCTCGGCACTCGGCGCCTTGCCGCATTTCTGCGGTAGGTTTCCGAGAGCCTGCCCCCGAACCGTGCTTACATGTCTCCATGTACACGGCTCTCCGTTATAATTCAACTTAGTGTTATACATTGCCATGTATTTTAGCATTACATTCTGGACAGACTGCCAATGTTTTACGGTGCATTTTGAGCATGATGCGTTCCCATTCGTTCTTGCCTGTCAAGTCTTTCAAGGCACGAACATGGTGCATCACCGTTTTGCCATGCGCTCCGCATACCTCGCACTGTTCCGCCTTTAGTCTCTCAACAAGACTTGAGGCTGGCAGAAAATTGGTGTTTGGCATTATGTCGCATTTAGCATCACATTGAGCGTCTTTTCTCTTGAAACCCTCATTATAGAACACACGGCATTTGCATTGCCCTTTTGCATCCGTGTAACTGATTACAAAGTCTTTGTCTTTCGAGTATTTCTTTTTAATCTTCCGTACACTGCTGCTTTGCTTTTTGGCGATGCTTTTGTACATACTGTATTCCATAATATAACCGAACCTTTTGCAAAGAGTAGATACATTGTTCGCTATCGAGTAATAATTGTAGAATCCTCTTATCTCCTTATTGAATTGGGCTACAATATCCTCCGGTTTGCAGTTCATCATATAACTGCGTGCCTTTGGCTTCCAATCCTCCTTGCCATTGGTTTGTATAACCCTCATGGCTTTGTAGTCAATCAACTTGTTCTTGACCACCTCTCTCGGGAGTAGAAGTACAACCTTGCGGTTGAACATTCTTTTGAGCACTCCATTCTTATCTCTCTTGGTGGCTTTGGAGTTGCGTACGGTTATTTCATATCCCAGAAATTTAGCTTTTTCTTGTGCTTGGGTTATAAGCGTTTTCTCTGCCGACAGTTCAAGTTTTAGCTTATCTTTCATGAATTGTGTGATATTCGCTTTGATTTGCCCACATTCTTCATGGCTGCCGACAACCCCAATCAAGAAATCGTCTGCGTATCTGACATATTTCAACCGTCTGTACTCTTCATCCATTTCCATGACACAAGGCATTTGTTGCATCTGTCGGTAATACCCTTTGATTTTATCAATAAGGTCTTTCCGTACCTTTGTATCGGTTTCGGATTTCAGTTTCTTTTCCAGCTTGTTCTTACGGTCTTTAATCCGACGGTAATCCTTATCCAATCTTCTGCTTGCGCCTTTATTGAAAGATTGGGCGTATTCCTCCATGTACTTGTCGAACTTGTCAAGGTAAATATTAGCCAGTATGGGACTAATGATGCCGCCTTGCGGAGTTCCACTGTACGTGTGTCTGTATTTCCAATTTTCAATATACCCAGCGTTCAGAAATTTACGGATGAGCCTTATGAACCTCTCGTCTGCTATGCGTTCTTCGAGTATGCCAATCAGAACGTTATGGTCTATGTTGTCGAAGAAGCCTTTTATGTCCCCCTCTATAAACCATTTTGTTCCGAGAAACGTATCTTGAATTTGGGTTAATGCAGTCTGGCAACTCCTACGTGGTCTGAATCCATGTGAGGTATTTTCAAAACTTCCCTCGTATATGGCTTCCAGTATCATGTGTACCACTTCCTGCACCAACTTGTCTTCAAAAGACGGGATGCCCAACGGGCGTTTCTTTCCGTTCTTCTTAGGGATATAGACCCTTTTGGCTGGGTTGGGTTTGTAACTTTCGTCTCTAAGCTTGGAGATTAGATTTTCTATTCTCTGAATACTCATTTCGTCAACTGTCTTGCCATCTGTCCCAGCGGTCATATTGCCCTGTTTGGCATAGATTCGCTGGTAGGCGGTATAGAACATCTGTTCATTGAATAGAATACGATACAACCGTTCGAACTTATAGCCCGATACATTGCTGTGTTTCACTAAGTTGTTCAATACATTCTTTGGATTTCTCATAATGTCTCTCACATTTTCCTTTGATTATATTGATTATATAACTGCTTCCCTTCGCCATGTGCAGGGCATTACCCTGCTCGGACTACTATGGAAGCTCCGTTGCCATGCCGAATATTCAAGAACGACTTCTATAGCCTTTCGGCGTTTCGGTTTAGGCAATCCCCATTTAGCGGGTGTAATAACAAGCATGACAGACTGTCGGATGCAACGTTCGTCCGTTAATCTGCTTATTGCAGACGTGTCGCAGTCAGTTCTTTGCCCCATACAACCTAAACACTTGCTGGGGTACATGCGATATGGCGTTGGTAACTGCCTTCCGCCACAGCCCTGGTATGTGCCACTGGATTGTTGTTCAACCAGTTCAGGCTTCATCCTCATGTCCGTCTTTCTGTCTTGCCATTCAGTCGCAGCGTGGCAGTTGGCTGACTTATGGCTTCTCCGACATGCTACACTCCCCCTCGGGTTTCCCTCTGGGATAAGTCGGATGACAGTAGGTCTTATTTTCATAGAACTCTAACCTAATCTATTGCTAAATAGATATTTATTACACCGCCTTATGGGCGCACTTCAAATACCAGATTATAGCTGCCAGCAGGATAATCGGGGATTCTACAAAGAAGTCCCCCTGTTTCTCGATATCGGGTAAGTCAAGGGCATTACTGCCCCTTTCTCCCCTAAGAACCGTACGTGAGAGTTTCCCCTCATACGGCTCAAGCAACTCAATATTTCTATTTGTTGTTAGAAATCGGCTCATACTTTCAACAGTTTCGTTTATTTCGCTTGTAGCAGTTGTTATGGACAAGTTGCCGTACAATTGAACCACCAACAGATATTTCATTGACGTTCCATGCTTTTGTACAATCTATCTCCTTGCCGCATAACGGACAAGTCCGCTTCTGCTTGTTCCATAAATATAAGAGTGACTTACGTCCTTTGAGAGATTCCAGCATTTGTTGCTCCTTTCGCTGAAAGAAATAATCATCGTATTCCGGGTCGAAAGGGTTTGCCTCCCCCTTGACTTGCTTGTACGGAGTATAATGTATATCCGACAACCTTTTAAGGGTCAGGTAGTTCACTTTCTTGCTTTTTGTTTCATATTTCCATGCAAACGTCCATTTACGCCCCCGAATTTCATGCCAATACTTATCTGCAACCCAAGACTTGCGTTTCTTTGGGTGGCGACGTAAAGCCCATTTCTTTGTGAGGTTGTAAATGTGATTGTCGCAACCGTGAAAAGCATTGGTTGATGCACCATATCGGTAATAGTTTCCCCAACCTGTTATCACAGGATTGAGCATTCGTATCAGCGATTCCTGCTTACACATTTTATGTCCTTTAACGATGTCACTGATTTTTGCCCTAAAGCGTTTCTGTGCATCTTTGGACGGAGATGTGTACAGCCTTTTGCCGAACTTCCTTACATTGAAACCTAAGAAATCAAATCCATCGTATATGTTCGTAATGGTAGTTTTCTCTTCGGATAAGGTAAGACCCCTTTCTTTGAGAAATTCTATCACCATTGGTTTGACCTCGTTTTCCAATAATTCCTTATCTCGACCTGTGATTATAAAGTCGTCCGCATACCTGATAAGATTCACTTTGTAGTGGAATGTCTTATAGTTGATGAAACGTCTTTTGAATCTTTCAGCCAAGAGTGGTTGAAGTCCGTCAAGTGCCATATTTGCAAGTGTCGGTGATATGATACCTCCTTGTGGTGTACCCTCTTCTGTCGGGAACAGTTTACCATTGAATACAGCTCCACATTTCAGCCATTTTCTGAGTATTGTTTTATCCATAGGGATATTTTCAATAAGCCAGTCGTGACTGATGTGGTCGAAGCAACCCTTAATATCTCCCTCCAAAATCCATTCGGGGGAATGCTGGCGATTTAGAACCGTATCAATCTGACGAATTGCGTCCATTGTCCTGCGCTTCTTTCGGAAGCCGTAAGAAAAACGGTCGCCTGTCGTTTCGGCTATCGGTTCCAATGCCATGAGATATAATGCTTGCATCGCCCTGTCTTTCATGGTCGGTATTCCCAACGGTCGGAGTTTACCGTTCTTTTTCTTGATGTGAACCCTACGGAGCGGCTGTGGATGGTAGCCACGACGTCTAAGTTCACCGATTGCTTTGTACTTGCGCTTGGGAGAGTCCCAAAGCTGTTTATCTACTCCAGACGTATTCTTCCCTTTGTTGGAAGTAACCCTCTTTACTGCCAATGCCTTGGCGTAAAAAGAGTGAGTAAGCATCCACTGCAAGGTTTTCACCTTGTTATGTCTGCCTTCTTTCTGAGCCTTTACAATACGCGCTTGTAGCTTTCGGACATAGGTTTCACACTTAGACCAGTTCATACCGTCCCAAGTCAGATTCCTGCTGTCAGCAGGCGCACACGATGTTTTAATCTCGTTCATTTGCTTTCCTCCTTTTGAAAGTTCTAAAAGTTATCTTGTAAAGAGTTACCATATACGGAAGTCTGCCCACTTTCGTGTCGGATGATGTTACCCTCATTAACTCGTGATGTTGGTTCAATCCGTATCCTCCCCATTACAGGGCGGCATTCGCTTTCTCCGTTATCTCATACCTGCACCCCATTCGGCTTGCCTTGCGGTTCGCTTACTCGCATTATTACGAGAGAGATACAGGCTTGCCCTGTTCCACGCAATTGACAAACGGATAGTTTAGGTTCTGCCAAGTCCGCCGGCAGTGCTATGTCCGTGTAACCCCAACATGGGCGAGGGTTATCCGACTGCTTACCTTTTGGTGAGAGCTAAAGTATCTTGCGCTCCTTCAAACCTTACGACGGCTAAAGTCAGTTCACTTACGTTAACCATGCTATCCAGCCTCGCCACTCGACGGTATGATACTAACCGCCCTTGACGTTCCCTCACGGTTCAGTCTTGTCCTTTCGGAAAGTGTACTTTGTCCTATAAGCTTAGCACAACCCATCACTGGAGATGCACCTTATAGTAGGCTACCGCTGACGGAACAGCGGGTTAAATCTTGCAATATACATTGCTGTTTAACAATCAATTACGTGACTTTTCAGGTCACACCCAGGTCTTATTCAAATTTAACATAATGGTATAGCTTGCTTCGTATGCGTCAGAAATGTCCGTCATGAACTCCGGATTAATAGGGTTGCAGCGGTGTGAACGGTGCGGATCATCGAAATTGATGACATAAAAATGTGGCTTTACCTTGTATTTGTCCATATTGTGTAACAAGGTATTGTAGGCAATGGTAGAAAGATCATCGAATTTATAATCATAGATATAGACACTGAAACCTTTGGAAATCATCTGTTTGATGTAGCTATTCACCACTGCATAGGATTTACCGGAACCCGGTGTTCCCAATACGATGGTCGCACGGAAAGGATTGACCACGTTGATCCAGCCGTCGTTGAGCTTGCCGCCATACTGGAATCTGGTGGGCAGGTTGACCGAATATTCATTCTCCATCAGTCTTGTTTCCTGCATGAAGGATTCGTTTTCCATATTGAACACGTCCTCCATCAGATTATGCCTGTAAAGCCTGCTGATCCACAGTCCCGCCATGAGCAGGCATAGATAACCGGCTGCGAGTGTCACCACATACAGGACCGTGACCGCTTCGTGCGGAAAAGGCAGGTCAAGCAGCCACCAGTCCATGAAAAACAGAACCGCTCCGGCAGTAAGTACCGCCCATATACGCTGCCATGTAATCTTCTCACCCTTGACTCCGATGGTACCCATACAGGATATGGCCAGCAGAAGAACTGCCATCAGTTTTGTCCAAAGAATACAGCCGAATATACCGGTTGTCCTGTCAAAGTTCATCAGTATCCGGTCTATGACATCCAGATTCAGATGCCAGGCACTCATACTGGGATAGCAGTACACATAAACGTGGACTACCAGAATAAAAATACTGACTGCCCTGCCGAATTCCATAATCTTGGCAAGAGCTCTCAAATCGTCTTCCTGTTGCATAATGATGTAGATGATTGTGGGAGAATCCGTTGTTCTCCCTGTTGTTGACTCATTTTGATTGATCAGATACCGCGTGATTTGCGCTTCTGCGGTTTCTTTTTCCGTTTCATGCGGCGACGGAACGCTTCTTCCTCGTAATCGATTGCCGGATTTGCCTCAAAGGAGAAGATGCCTGCCGCCTGTTCAAGCGCACTGTTTTCTTCCATACGGTGACCGTACCGTTTCCAAAGTTCCTCCGGACCGGACTGTTGTCTGTCCTGCCAGGGTATTTCTTCCCACCAGTTGACAAGGCCGTTGAATACGTTGGCGGAAAACTCCTTTCCCATACGTGAACCGTTGAACGCCTCACGCCGTTCATGGTCTATGAATGTGACGCCATAGATACGTCCGGTATCGTTCCTTCGGAATACCACATCAATGTGCTCCTGTTTCAGCAGTTCCCTGAATTCCTGTTCCGATTTTGCGTTACGCATTGCCCATACTACCTTGCCGGATATGACCGGCGACCATCTGCCTTCCTTGAAGTCCTGTGTATGCCGTAACATACGTTCGGACAGTCCCGTATTTCCGAAATGCTTGCCGAACCTTGCACTTTTTATTGGAGGGCTGACCACTTTCCCACTATCATCTGTAGCCGAATAGATGATACCCGTATAGGGTGTTCCCATGTAATCGCCCCGAACCTGTAGGGCTTCAATGTTCAGTGTGGAAAGCAGCGCGGAATACTCTCCGAAAGTCTGGAAACGGTAGCTCTCCAGAACGGTCTTCAGTGTGTTTCCTATCTGATGGCGTATATCCCCCTGTAAGGCATCCACCTTTTTCAGTTCCGCTTTCGGATTCCGTCTTTCCGTATCCGCACTGTTACGCAGTCCGAATTCCTGTTCCAGTTCCCGGCAGGCTGTCATGGAACGGCGGTGTTCATAGGAGTCATTGATTTTCCTTCCTTCATCGTCAATGCATACACTTACGATATGTACGTGCGTGTTGCAGGTATCGCCATGTCTGTACACGATGAACGGCTGGTCACCATAACCCATTTTCTGCATGTATTTCTCTGCCAGTTCCGCCAGCCTGTCATTGTCCAGCCTGTCTTCCGGTGCCGGGCTGAGGGCGATATGCAGGACCGGCTTGTCCGTCCTCCTGTTTGCCGTCATATGGTTCTCAAATGAAAGGAGAGCCAGACGTATGTCCTCGCTCGGCAGTCCCGGGCGGTCGGAAATCATCCGGTGTCCTGACAGGATTTCCGCCGTCCCTTGAAATACCTTTTCATGGTTATAGGACAGTGCTCCGTAAAGGCTTGTCCCGTGACTTATCTTTGCAACCATTTCTGTTCATATTCTTTGGTTAAGGCCATAATCTGCCTGTTGAGCAGTATCAGTTCCAGGGTAGCCTTTTCAAGTTTGTAAAGCAGGGACATCGCCCTTTTGTCCCCGAAGTTTTTCTGTACGGCCCTTACGACCTGATTGTAATTGTTGCCTATTGCCTGGAATTGTCTGTAAAATTCCCCGAGCCGGATGTAATAGTCCATGGAAACCTTGTCCACCTTGATTACCTTCAGTTGTTCTGAAAAGATTGATTTCTTGATAAAGATTGTCCTGTCCCTTGCTCCGGATTCCAGAAACAGTTTCTCAAATCTGCTTTTCTCCTGTGCGTTCAGACGGAAATTGTACTTGTAGTCCGCCGGATCAGTTTTCGGTTTTCTGCCTGTCCTTCTTGTCTGTTTTTTCTCCATGCTTTTCTGCTTTTGGGTTATATTGCTTTCTCCGTCAGATTTTCCGACTTTGGAGGAAAATCCCCCGACCGTGAGGGAGGGCAAGTTGGTTTTTGTATGGCAGAATAATTTCTGTCGTACAAAAACACAACTTGCTCTGTTCGTTTGAACAGAGAATCCACCTCCGGCGGATTGCTGCGCGACGTGAGCGGCGTGCTGCTGTCCGTCGGAAGATGTTCCAAGCCGTTCATCGGTTCTGACTTTGCAAAATTATGACCGTGTAAACACTTGTAAAATAGCGGATTGTATGACATATAATGACGCCTGATGACATCTGATGTCATGGTATTGGCTACATATTACCTGTATGCTTGAAAGACCTTATTTTTGACGCGATTTAAGCGTGCAATATTGCAATAACATAATGACATAATAACATAACAACATGGTATTGCAATAATATAAGGACATAATAACATGGCAATATAGCATTGCAATAACATAAGGACATAATAACGTAACAACATAGTATTGCAATAACATAATGACACAATAACATAACAACATAATATTGCAATAACATGACAATGTATATATGTACAGGATTATTGCAGCATGTCCTTAAACGGTTATGCCGGTATCACAATAGCGTAATGCCATTGTTGGATTAGTGAAAGAAAAAAGTGAATATTAACCCCAAAAACAAGAGGTATGAACAAACGTCCGATTCTTGTCGCCTTCAGCAATCAGAAAGGCGGTGTGGGCAAGTCCACGGTAACAGCGGTTCTTGCCAGTTATTTTAATTATGTAAGAGGTTTGAAAGTTGCTGTCGTTGACTGTGACTATCCCCAGTTCAGTCTGGAAAAACTGAGGGGAAGGGATTTGAAGAACCTTGAGAAAAGTGAGTATCATCAGCGACTTTTCTGCCGTCAGTTTGAGGACGGTTCCCGTAAGGCCTATCCGATTGTCACTTCTACTCCGGAGGCAGCCGCAGAGATTCCCGGCAAACTGGAAGGCGACTATGACCTGATATTCTTCGATCTTCCCGGAACGGTGAACTCCCGTGGTGTATTCGAGTCCGTCATGAACATGGATTTTATCTTTACTCCCATTGTAAAGGACCGTATGGTCATGCAGAGCAGCCTTTCCTTTGTATCGACCGTTCAGGATTTTATCGGACAGCATCCGGAAGCTCCCCTGAAGGATATACGTTTATTCTGGAACCGTATGGACAGCCGTACTTCCAAGGAACTGTATGTAATGTATAATGCAATAGTGCTCCGCATGGGTTTGAAGGTCTTTGAAACCGTACTTCCGGATCTTGAACGCTTCAACAAGGAAATGACACCTTCTTCCAGGCAGCATTTCCGCTGTACCCTTCTTCCTCCTTCCGAATCACTACTGAAAGACAGCCGTCTTGAGGCTTTTGTTCAGGAGATGGAACGTATCATATTTCCGGGATAATGGCTATGGCAAAAAAAAGAGAGATTTTCAAGGTGGATGAGGATGCCTTGAAGGACATGATGGCCAGTGAATCCATTTCCTGTGGCAAATCTGGAACTGATGTCGGTGAGAATGTTCTTCCTGTCACAGAAAAGGGAAAAAATGTGCCGGAAGTAAAAACACAGGGACAGGAAAAGTCCTGCAAGATGATACGCGCCGATCCCGGACTGGAAGAGAAGGTGGAAATGTACAAGGAACTGTTTCTGGACAGAAAGAAGTCCGTACACCGAAAGCAGACCTATATCAGCTATGACATGTATTGCAGGCTGGCGCGTATCCTTCCCCTTCTGAGTGATGACATGAGTGTGCCCGCTTTTTTGGATAATGTGCTGGCACACCATCTTGAGACTTACAGTGAAGAGCTTGGCGAGCTGTTTCGCCGCAAAACCCAAAAAACATTCTGAAAATGATGTGGATTGTATTGACTGTTGCCGTATTGGTATGCGGCATTCTGCTGTTTTGTGTTTATGTGCTGTCCAACAGGATTTGCTCACTGAAAGAACAGGTCAGGGAGTTGAAAGAGAAAACAGGAATAGCGAACCGCTTTCCCGAATACTGCCGTGTCTATCTGAACGATGTTCCCGTCGGGAACGGTCGGCAGATACGTATCCGTGGCTATCTGTATGACAAGGCAAGCCGCCTTATTCCGTTTATGGCTCCCGGCATGAGTGTTTCAGTCTATGTGAGCAATATCGTGGAGGAACACTTGAAACGCCACGGAGAATTGCTGAAAAATGAACTTGAATGTTTTCTTTATAAGGATTCTTTATGGAAGGACTGATATACTTCTGTGTACGGATTGTCTGTATAGGCTATTTGCTGTACAGCGTGTATGGCTGGAGAAGGCGTATCGAAACTGTTTGTACACTGCTTTATGGGAAACCTTGCGTGAAGAAGGAAAAGAAAGAAACTGCCGGAACGGAATCTGCGGTTTCAGATGCAGAAGTGATGGGAAGTACCCGTTATGTCTATTTGGACGAGAATGCCGGAAAGACTGCCGCTCCCTTCATGAGCCAGCCACTTGAAAGGAATTTTATCGGTGAAGAGGAGGATGTGGAGCAGGAAGACGTGGAATGTAACCTTCAGCTGGAAAAGATGAAACTCCTGCAGGAAGTTCAGGAAGACTTGGACGCGGAGTCTCCCGAAGTGGAATCCGTTTCACCGGTTCTCTCCAGCAAGGACATGGAAGTACTCGGCGAATATCTGACACATCAGGATGAAGCCGACCATGAGAAGGCCATGCAGGCAGCACGTGTTCTGTTCTCCATCAGGCAGACCAGCCTGATTGACGTGTTCCTTTCCAATATGGAGAATTCCGCGATTGTAGAGGAACTGATAGAAAGGTATCTTGACGAGGACGGCAATCCCAGACCACTTAAAGTGAAGGATGGGAATGAACCGTCTGACGAGTGGCGGAAATATATCTGACACCGATATATTCAGGCATCCCGGAAATCTTTTCGGGATGCTTTTTTTATGTCTGTAAGGCTTCCTGAATGACATCTGATGACATCTGGTGACACCTGATGACGGTGTTGTATCACAGCGGTTTAAGCCTTATATATTTGCAGTCGAATTCAAAATTTATGTCAAACCCCAAAATGATTCGACAATGAAGAGAAGAATCCTATTTTCAGTATTGTGTGTGCTGGCAGCGGCAGGTGCCTTCGCACAGGGACAGGGTCTTGCCGGCATCAATGAGGCTACCAGCCTTATGACTTCGTATTTCGATCCGGCCACCAAATTGTGTTATGCCATCGGAGCCGTACTCGGTCTGGTCGGCGGTATCAAGACGTATGGCAAGTTCAGCAGCGGTGACCCGGATACGTCCAAGACTGCGGCAAGCTGGTTCTTCGCCTGCATCTTCCTGATTGTGGCCGCCACCATTCTCCGTTCCTTCTTCCTGTAAGCCATGGATTACCGTATCAACAAAGGAGCAGGTCGTCCGATTGAGTTCAAGGGCTTGAAATCACAGTACCTGTTCTTTTTTGCCGGAGGCCTTGTGTCGGTCTTTCTTGCGGTGGTTGTCCTGTATATGGCCGGTGTCAGCCAGCTGGTATGCCTGTCTTTCGGAGCGGTATCCGGTACCCTGGCCGTATGGCTGACCTTCCGCATGAATGCCCGCTACGGTGAGCACGGGCTGATGAAGATGCTGGCCGAAAAACGCCATCCGCGCTATCTGTCAGCCCGTCGCAGAATATTCAGAGCATTAACCAAAAAGAAGAGAAAGAAATGAGAAGTGTATTGAAGGCCTGTGATCTGGAAGACAGATTCCCGATTCTGGCCGTGGAAAACAACTGCATCGTAAGCAAGGATGCGGACATTACGGTAGCCTTCGAAGTCGAGCTGCCTGAACTGTACACGGTGACGGCGGTGGAATACGAAGCCATTCACGGTACCTGGGTAAAGGCCATGAAGGTGCTTCCCAATTATTCTGTCGTGTACAAGCAGGACTGGTTCGTCAAGGAAAACTACCGGAGCGAAGGAGACGGGACGGAAAGTTTCCTGTCCCGCAGCTATGAGCGTCATTTCAACGAACGCCCGTATCTCAGACACCGCTGCTTCCTGTATCTGACAAAGACTACACGCGAACGTGCCCGTCGCCGCAGTGATTTCAGTACCCTGTGCCGTGGTTATATCCTTCCCAAGGAAATCACGGACTGGGATTCGGTCGTGAAATTCCTGGAGGCGGTGGAGCAGTTCGAGCGTATCATGAACGATTCGGGGCATGTCAGGATGAAGCGTCTCAGAACTGAAGAGGTTATCGGAACGGAAGAATGTCCCGGGCTGATTGAAAGATACCTGACTCTCGGTATGGAGGACACGCACCCCGTATTACAGGACATCTGCCTTGATCCGGAATGTATGCGCATCGGTGACAAACGTCTTTGCCTGCATGTGCTTTCCGATACGGAAGACCTTTCCGGCAGTGTGAGCACGGACATGCGTTATGAGCGCTTGTCCACGGACCGTAGCGACTGCCGTCTTTCGTTTGCGGCTCCGGTAGGACTTCTGCTTTCATGCAACCATGTCTATTCACAGTACGTGTTCATCGATGACGCGCAGGAAATCCTGCAACGCATGGAAAAGACTTCACGCAACATGCTGTCCCTGTCGAAATACAGCCGCAGCAATGCCGTGAACTATGAATGGGCAGAAATGTATCTTGACGAGGCGCATACGAAAGGGCTTGTTCCGGTACGGTGCCACTGTAACGTACTGGCCTGGGCGGAAGACGAGGAAGAGCTCAGGCGTATCAAGAACGATACCGGCAGCCAGCTTGCCCTGATGGGATGCGTACCCCATTACAACACGATAGATACCCCGGTACTGTACTGGTCGGGTATCCCGGGCAATGCGGGCGATTTTCCGGCAGAGGAAAGTTTCTATACCTTTCTGGAACAGGCTGTCTGCCTGTTTGCTTCGGAAACGAATTACCGCAGTTCGCCCAGCCCGTTCGGTATCCGTATGACGGACAGGCAGAGCGGCGTACCGCTTCATCTGGACATCAGTGACCTGCCCATGCGCAAGGGAATCATCACCAACCGCAACAAGTTCATACTCGGTCCCTCCGGCAGCGGTAAATCCTTCTTTACGAACCACCTTGTCCGCCAGTATTATGAACAGGGTACCCATATCCTGCTGGTGGATACCGGAAACAGCTATCAGGGACTTTGCAGCCTGATTCATGACCGGACACATGGCGAGGACGGTATCTATATCACCTATGAGGAGGACAATCCCATCGCCTTCAATCCGTTCTATACGGATTCCGGGGAATTTGACGTGGAAAAGCGTGAAAGCATCAAGACACTGATACTCACACTATGGAAACGTGAGGATGAAGCCCCAAGGCGTTCGGAAGAAGTGGCCCTTTCTGGAGCGGTGAACGCATACATCCGCAGGATAACGGAAAACAGGGATGTCAGACCCGATTTCAACGGATTCTACGAGTTTGTGCGTGATGACTACCGCCGGATGATTGAGGAGAAGAAAGTCCGTGAGAAGGATTTTGACATCGACGGTTTCCTGAACGTGCTGGAACCGTTCTACCGTGGCGGTGATTATGATTTCCTGCTTAATTCGGACAAGGAACTGGATCTTACCAACAAGCGCTTTATCGTATTTGAACTGGACAATATCAGCGGAAACAAGGTGCTTTTGCCCGTGGTCACGCTGATAATCATGGAAACCTTCATCGCCAAGATGCGCCGTTTGAAAGGTATCCGCAAGATGATACTTATTGAGGAATGCTGGAAAGCACTGATGTCCGCCAATATGAGTGAGTACATAAAGTATCTCTTTAAGACCGTCAGAAAATATTTCGGGGAGGCTGTGGTGGTGACACAGGAGGTGGACGACATCATCAGCTCCCCGATTGTGAAGGAGGCCATCATCAACAACTCTGACTGCAAGATCTTGCTTGACCAGCGGAAATACATGAACAAGTTCGACCATATCCAGCGGCTTCTCGGACTGACCGACAAGGAACGCGGACAGATCCTGTCCATTAACCAGGCCAACCATCCCGGACGTTTCTACCGTGAGGTCTGGATCGGTCTTGGCGGTACTCACTCGGCCGTGTATGCCACGGAAGTCAGCGATGAGGAATATGCCGTATATACCACGGAAGAGTCGGAAAAGCTGGAATTGCAGAAGTTGGCCAAGGAACTGGGCGGAAATCTGGAACTGGCCGTGAAACGCATTGCGGAAATGAGAAGGGAAAGGAAAATGTCAAACGGTAAAGCATGACGGTTATGAATGACAGTTTTGAATCGGATGAAAGAAAGCGTAAGGAGACCATTGAATGTCTCTACTGGTCCCTGATGAACGGATGGGACATACCGAAGGAGATCCGTGAACATTACGGATTTTCAGAAGACTATGAGCTGTATCACCGGCTTGAAAGTATGGAACCGGAAGATTACAGGGAAAGAAGGCTCAGAGGCGAGATACCTGATGCCGTAGAGGTCGATGTAAGACTTACACAAGCCGTGGAAAAGGTCTTTGAACGGCTTTGTTCCCCTCCTCCTGTCCAGTATCTCGACAAACTGTACGAGGAACTGGAAAAGCTGGGAGGTTTCATAGTCAATCCGAAGAATATTGACAGCCCTTTCATTAATTCCGGTTTTCTCATGAAATACGGCATTGACCGGAATTCCCCGGATGAAATCAGACAACAACAGGCAGAAAAGGGCTATAAGGAACTTTATGCCCGGTTTGAAACCATGATTGGTCTGAGGTCCTCAAACAAAAAGGACGACACCACTATCCGCAAGGAATGCCGGCAGCCAGCCTATAAAGACAAGCTGTACGGAAAAGTCCGCATCCCTGTCAGTCCGAATCCAAAGAGACGCAAGATGGGACTTTGAGAGATTCAGTAAAACAAGAACAACATCATTAAAAAAACAAGACATGAAAAACAGACAGTTGTACAGACTGGCCGCCTGCCTGATCGGGGCGGCATCACTGCTGCTGCAGAGCTGCAGTGAGAGCAGGTTCAAGGACTGTGACCGCCTGTGCGGTTCATGGAGCAGTGTGGAAGGCAAGCCCGATGTCCTTATTTATAAGGAAGGGGACGCCTACAAGGTGACGGTCTTCGCCCGCAGCGGAAAGACACGGAAGCTGAAGCCGGAAACCTATCTGCTGGTGGAAGAAAACGGTAACCTGTTCATCAATACCGGCTACCGCATAGACATCGCCTACAATGAGGCGGCTGACGTATTGACCTTTTCTCCGAACGGTGACTATGTAAGGAAGGAGGTACGTCCATGAGAAAAAGACTGCTGCTGCTTTGTGCAGGAACCTTTTTTCTTGCCGGACAGATACGGGCACAGTGGGTGGTGACCGATCCGGGAAATCTTGCCCAGAGTATCATCAACATGTCGGACAATATCGTGCATACCTCTTCAACTGCGACAAGTACCGCTCAGAATTTTGCGGAGACGGTGAAGATATACCAGCAGTACAAGAAATACTATGATGCCCTGAAGTCCGTCAACAATCTGGTGAAAGATGCCCGTAAGGTCAGTGAGATCATCCTGATGGTCGGTGACGTGTCGGAAATCTACGTGACCAATTTCCAAAAGATGCTGGGTGACGAAAACTTTTCTCCCGAAGAGCTGGATGCCATCGCTTTCGGTTATACCAAACTTCTGGAAGAGAGCAACGGGGTGTTGCAGGACCTCAAGCAGGTAATCAACGTCAGCACCCTTTCCATGACTGACAAAGAGCGTATGGATGTGGTGGATGACTGTTATGCCAGTATGCGCCGTTACCGCAATCTCGTGAATTACTATACGAACAGGAATATAGCCGTGAGTTTCCTGCGTGCCCGCAAGAAGAATGACTTTGACCGTGTCTTGAAACTCTATGGTAATGACACCTCCAAATACTGGTAGCCTATGGTATTGTTATCCGTGGATTTTTCGAATCTCCATACCATTCTGGAGAGCCTTTACAATGAAATGATGCCCCTTTGTGAGGATATGCTGGATGTTGCCAAGGGACTTGCCGGACTCGGTGCACTGTTCTATGTGGCCGTCCGTGTCTGGCAGTCGCTTGCCCGTGCCGAACCGATAGACGTGTATCCGCTTTTGCGTCCTTTTGCGATAGGCATTTGCATCATGCTTTTTCCGACTCTGGTACTTGGAACGATGAATACGGTGCTGAGTCCGATTGTGCAGGGAACTCACAGGATGCTTGAGGGGCAGACGATGGATATGCACCAGTACCGTGAGCAGAAGGACAGGCTGGAACGTGAGGCCATGCTCCGTAATCCGGAAACGGCCTATCTGGTCAGCGACGAGGAGTTTGACCGTCAGCTGGACGAGCTCGGATGGTCGCCCGATGCCATGGCAA
>OHKC01000156.1_pt1 | contig 24299 bp, 19 predicted proteins | sample 1568761 | NCBI WGS metagenome assembly OHKC01 (sample SAMEA3879514, study PRJEB24766) | human gut metagenome | biome: human-associated habitat; feature: feces | place: USA | collected 1985/1987 | reverse complement strand
CGGCAGGCGGCAAATCTTCTCAAGCGTCGCGGGCTGGATGTTCACGCCCGTGCGGGAGGGAACGTTGTAGACGACAATCGGCAGGCTGGTCTTTTCGGCAATCTCCGTGTAGTGCGCCACCAGACCCTCCTGCGTGGACTTGTTGTAGTAGGGGGTGACCACGAGCAGCGCGTCCGCTCCCGCGCCCTCCGCTGCCCGGCTCAGCGCCGCCGCGTGTTCCGTGCAGTTTGACCCGGTTCCGGCGATGATGAGACAGCTGTCCCCGACGTATGCCTTTGCCCGGCGGAACAGTTCCAGCTTTTCGCAGTCGGACAGGGTGGCGGACTCTCCGGTGGTGCCGCAGATCACCACGGCTTCGATGCCCGCGTCGATTTGCCGCCGCAGCAGCTGCTCCATCATGGGATAGTTAACCTTTCCCCCAAGAAATGGGGTGACGAGTGCCGTACAGGCTCCTGTAAAGAATGGTTGCTTCATAGGCTGATACCTCCACGCCAGTCTATGCCGGAGGAAAGTATTTTGTCTGTTGCAAAACGGGAAAAAATGGGCTATACTGTGGGCACAGAGAATAGGGAGGAAAACCATGAAAACACATGATTTTTGGTATGATCTGCCGGAAGAGCTGATCGCCCAGACGCCGCTGGAGCGGCGGGACGGTTCCCGGCTGATGGTGCTGAACCGGGAAACCGGTATCCGCCAATTGTATGAGAGCGTCCGTCGATATGCCGCTGGGAAGAAAGGGATAGTCTATGCCGTGAGCATCGCACACGCCCGACAGATTGCGGCTTATTACAGCCTGCATGGCGTGGAGTCTGTTGCTATCGACAGCAGGACCCCCGCTCTGGAACGCAAGGAACTGGTAGAGGATTTCAGGCGGGGAAAGATCAGCGTGTTGGTCAATGTGGATATTTTTTCCGAAGGTTTTGACTGTCCCGATGTGGAGTTCGTGCAGCTGGCACGTCCCACGCTTTCGTTGGCGAAATACCTGCAACAGGTGGGCCGGGGGCTGCGGAAGTCGGATAATAAGGAATCATGTGTGCTGATAGATAATGTGGGATTGCACCGGATATTCGGTCTGCCTGTCCGTGACCGTGACTGGGAGGCGATGTTCGAAGGACGGATGGCGGGAAATGCTCAGCCCCAGACACGGATGGAGAACAACGGGCTGTCTGTGTCTTGTTCGCTATCGGAAGATAGCAAACGGAATGAAGGACTGGAAATTGTGATGACACACAACTGTCTGCTGGATGCTATTCGGAAAGGGGATTTGATTTGTTTGGGAGGAGGTGGTCCGGTCGGTGGGGAGCAACGGACTGCTTTGAAAGCCTGTCATGACCGGCAGAGTGGTTTGTGGGGCTTGAGGTGCGGGAACAAAATCACAGTGATTCCTCAATACCGGGAAGTATTTGATATTTGTGCAAACCGGGCTGCTGTCCGTTTTGAGGACGGCCGGACAGGAGTGGTGGATGATTCCGGAACTCCCCTGATGGTAACAGACCGCTGCCGGAGATTGAGATTCCTGAAGGGAGAACTTCTTTCTGTCACCAAAGAGGATGGGAGTGACTGTTATACCGATTTGAAGACAAACAGAACTTATCAGGAGAGGCCGGTGGTTTTTTCATACGGCGGCATAGAGCTGCTGCGGGTGGGGGAGACTTTCCATAGCCGCACGCGGAAGGCGTATGCCTCTATGCATGGTTTGCACAAAGACAGTCTTTGTTTTTATGGTTTCTACTTGAAGATACCGGATTACCGTGTTCCGAAGTCTTGCCGGCTAGTTGATCCTGTGTGGTCTACTATATTTGATGTCTTCGCCTGCGTGCTGGAAGGGGATGATGAAGAGGTGTACTGGTGTTGTGGTTGTTTGGCGGATCGGAGCATTGTGGTGATGGACGGGGAAGGAAACTATTATCATGTGGAGAAAGGAAAGGGGAAGCGGTATATAGCTTGTAATGCTCCTAAGGCGGGCGAGGCGGATTTTGCCTCCGTGGTGGAAGGTCTGAGGAAGGAAGCCGGGCGGCGTGCGGAGAGCGTACAGCGGGAACGGCAACAGAATGAGGAAGAGAAAAGGCGGAAGAGGCTGGAGGAAATAAAAGATGTCCTTCCTTTCCGGATGGGGATGAAGTGGGGGCTGAAATGGGGAGATCGTATCGTAGTGCCTCCTTGTTACCGGAATATCTGTATTCCTGTAGGCGGTTATTGTGCTTTTGAAGGGAATGCCTGCCAGTGGGGAGTAATGGCGCTGGATGGAAAAGTGGTGGTGGAGGCCAGATATCAGAAGGTGGAGATAGAAAAGGATGGAACGGTGCATCTGACCATCATTCCGGGTAAGGTAAAGACCATCAACCTTTGAAGGGCCTTGAAGAGAACAGAAAATGAAACGGAACAATGATCCGGAAGTAAGATAATATATTGAAAAAAAGAGAAGCTGTCTCAAACTTGAATTACAAGATGAGACAGCTTCTTTTTTATTGTTTCATTTCACGCAACGCTTTACATAATTGATCCGGGCAGGAGGTGGAGCGGTTTCCGCATTTTACACCTTCCAGTTTCTGTAAGACCTCTTCCACTTTCATTCCTTTCACCAATCGGCTGATACCTTGTAAGTTTCCATTGCATCCGCCCCAAAAGAAAACTTGTTGAATAACGTCATCTTCTACTTCCACTTCGATGTGGCTGCTGCAAGTGCCTTGCGTCTTATAGGTTATTTTCATTTTATTCTTCCTCTTCAGATGCAGGTTTCATGTTTGTATAAACGGTCTGAACATCATCAAATTCTTCCAGACGCTCTACCATCTTGTCTAGAGTTTCACGTTGTTCAGGAGTCACATCTTTTAAGTCATTGGGAATATATGTGAAATCACCACCCACTTCTTCGAAACCACATTCTTCCAAGTGTTTCTGAATTGCTGCGTAGCTCTTCGGATCACCATAGATGGTGATAGTTCCTTCTTCTTCATCTTCGTCGAACTCATCCTCTACATTATAGTCAATCAAATCCAGGATCAGTTCTTCCATATCCATTCCTTCTTTCTTCTTGAAAGTAAATACACATTTATGGTCGAACAAGAAAGCTAAGGAACCGGTAGTACCCAAGTTTCCACCGAATTTGTTAAATACTGAACGCACATCTGCTACGGTACGGGTAGTGTTGTCTGTCAATGTATCAACAAATACAGCTACTCCGTGAGGACCATATCCTTCGTAAGTCATACCTTTGTAGTCACTGGTATCTTTACCCATTGCATTCTTAATGGCGCGTTCAATGTTATCCTTCGGCATGTTTTCACGCTTACAAGTAGCGATCACACCACGTAGGGTCGGGTTATTTTCGGGTTCCGGACCACCTGCTTTTACAGCTATAGCGATTTGTTTACCCAGTCTTGTAAATGTTTTGGCCATGTGGCCCCATCTTTTCAGCTTTGTAGCTTTTCTATATTCAAATGCTCTTCCCATTGGATTGTAGTTTTATAATGGTTATTTTTATTATTATCTTAGTTTTGCACCTAGTTTGTTTTCCAGGTTAGCAATCAGTTTGGACATGATCTTGTCAATCTGTTTGTCGTTCAGTGTTGCGCTTTCATCCTGTAACAAGAAGCTCACTGCATAACTTTTTTTACCCGGTTCCAGATTCTTGCCTTCATAAACATCAAACAATTCTACTTCTTTCAGCAGTTTCTTTTCAGTCTCATAGGCTATTTTTTCGATTTCTGCAAACTGTATGTTCTTGTCAATCAACAAAGCCAAGTCACGTTTCACAGCCGGGAACTTGGAAAGTTCTTTAAAGTTGACTTTAGCCGACTTGATGGCTTTCATCAGTTCTTTCCAGTTGATTTCTGCATAATATACCTCATTGTCTATATCGAATGCTTTTTGAATCTTCTTGCTGATGATGCCGAAGGTGGCCAATAACTTGCCGCCACGTGTGTGTACGCTGATGGCTGTTGAATAGATATCGTTGGTCAGGTTGCCGAATACCACGTTGCCGAAATTCAATCCCAAACGGGTAAAGATGTTCAGCACGTATGCTTTTAATTCGTAAACACTGCTGTTTTCATCGGGATGGGCCCATGAATTGCTGACGCGTTTGCCGGTTACCCACAATCCTAAATGATATTCTTCAGCATAAGCCGCAAGCACTTTTTCCGGGTTTTTCTTTTCTGCATTATAAAAATAGCAGTTACCGAATTCAAAGAATTTCAAATCGGCGTTCTTACGATTGGCATTGTGCTGGATACTTTCCAAACCACCGAATAACAAAGTTTGACGCATCACGTTCAAATCGTTACTCAATGGGTTCATCAAGTAAACCAAATTTTCGTTCTTGTATGTTTCCGACCCTTCGTAATAGGAAGCGGCGGTCAGTGAATTGTTCAGTATTTCATTGAAACCACAACCTACCAGTTGCTCTGAAATCAGATTTTGTAATTTCTGGGAGTAATCCACTTCACCTTTGGTGGTCAGGCTGGATTTCAAGGTAGTAGGAATCTCCACATTATTATATCCGTAGATACGGAGAATGTCTTCTACTACATCGCAATCACGTTGCACATCCACACGATAGGGGGGAACTTGTAAAGTCAAGCCTTCGGGTGTTTCGTTTACAATCTTCATTTCAAGACTGGTGACAATGCTCTTTATGGTTTCCACCGGTATGGTTTTTCCTATCAGTGAGTGGACTTTCTCATAATTCAGCTCTACTGTAAAATCGGCTATCGGGGCAGGGTAGTTGTCTTTAATTTCAGAAGAAATAGTACCTCCTGCCAGTTCTTGAACCAGTAAAGCCGCTTCTTTCAATGCATAAATAGTTCCGTTGGGGTCAATACCACGTTCGAAACGGAAAGAAGAGTCTGTGCTCAATCCATGGCGACGGGCTGTTTTACGTACCCAAGTCGGGTTGAAATAAGCGCTTTCCAAAAATACATCTACTGTCTGCTCGGTTGTTCCCGAATCCAGACCACCGAATACGCCGGCAATGCACATCGGTTCTTCTGTGTTGCATATCATCAGGTCCTTGTCGGATAATTTGCGTTCCACTTCGTCCAAAGTAACGAATGTAGTACCTTCGGCAACAGTCTTCACTACAATCTTACCACCTTTAATCTTATCTGCATCAAAACAGTGCAGGGGCTGGCCGTATGCGTGAAGGATGTAGTTGGTGATATCCACGATATTATTGATAGGACGTACTCCAATCAGGCGTAATTTGTTTTGCAGCCATTCGGGACTCTCTTTTACAGTTACCCCTTTTATGGAAACTCCGGCATAACGCGGACATGCTTCCGTATTCTCTACTTCAATGGCGATGTCCATATCATGGTTATCCACTTTAAACGCTTCTACAGACGGACGTTTTAAAGTGGCTTGTTTGCCGTTTTGAATCAGGTAGGCATACAGATCTCGGGCCACGCCGTAATGTGAGCAGGCGTCCGCACGGTTCGGGGTGATATCCACTTCCAGTACGTATTCGCTTTTGATATTGAAATAATCTTTAGCGGGAGTACCCGGAACAGCATCCGCCGGCAGTACGATGATACCTTCGTGGCTGTTTCCGATACCGATTTCGTCTTCGGCACAGATCATACCCATAGATTCAATTCCGCGGAGCTTTGATTTCTTGATGGTAAAACATTCTTCGCCATCGTATAGCTTGGTGCCCAATGTGGCAACCACCACTTTCTGTCCGGCAGCTACGTTAGCGGCTCCACAGACAATCTGTACCGGTTCGCCTTGTCCCAAATTCACAGTAGTAACATGCATGTGGTCTGAATTGGGATGAGGTTCGCAAGTCAGCACTTCGCCGATGACAATACCTTCCAGACCACCTTTAATTGTTTGGATTTCTTCTACGCCTCCGGTTTCCAAACCGATGGAAGTCAGCGCTTCGGCCACTTCATCCGGTGTCAAATCGAAGTTGACGTATTCTTTCAGCCAATTATAAGAGATATTCATATATGATATTTTTTATGTATTTCAAAATGACCTGCAAATTTAGTAATTATTTTCTTTTATCCTGTTATTTATCCATCACAGATTACTCAGATTAACACAGATTTTTCTTTGAGGGAAATAATCCGTGTTAATTCTGTGAGGGATAAATAAATGTCAGAACGGTAAAGGTCCTTCGGGAATAGGGGCTCCGAACGGATTATTGTCGGCAGGTGCGGCATCAGGAGATGGGGGAGGTACACTGTTGCCGCCACCGTTCATTTTGGAACGGATAATACCCGGTGCCTCACCCGGCATAGGCACGATGACATCATCGTCCGGATTCTGGAAGCGGGCGAATTCGCCACGGAAACGCAGCAGTACATCACCTACGGCACCGTTACGGTGCTTGGCGATAATGATTTCTGCCATACCGTGCAAGTCGTTCCCTTTTTCATCCGAGTAGATTTTATAGTATTCCGGGCGGTGGATAAAGCATACCATATCGGCATCCTGCTCAATAGCTCCGGATTCACGGAGGTCACTGAGCTGGGGACGTTTTCCGTCAATACCCTCACGACTTTCCACACCACGGTTCAGCTGGCTCAGTGCGATGATGGGGATGTTCAGTTCTTTGGCTAACCCCTTCAGTGAACGTGAAATGGTACTGACCTCTTCCTGACGGCTACCGAATGACATTCCACTGGCATTCATTAACTGAAGGTAGTCAATGATAATGATTTTTACTCCATGCTCGCGTACAAGCCGTCGTGCTTTGGTGCGTAATTCAAAGACGGACAAGGATGGTGTGTCATCCACATACATCGGAGCATCGTATAATTCTTTTATTTTATAATCCAATTGTCCCCATTCATACGGAGCCAACTGGCCGCTCTTGATTTTCTCACCCGGAATTTCGCACACGTTGACAATCATACGGTTGACTAACTGTACGTTGGACATTTCAAGAGAGAACAAAGCCACAGGGATTTTCGCATTTACCGCCATGTTCTTTGCCATGGAAAGCACAAAAGCCGTTTTACCCATAGCGGGGCGGGCGGCAATAATCACCAGGTCGGAATTTTGCCAGCCCGAGGTCATTTTGTCCAATGCATGGAAACCGCTTTCCAGACCACTCAGCCCGTCCGTTCGTGCCGCCGCTTTTTGAAGCATCTCATACGCTTCCTGGATGACAGGGTTGATTTGCGTATAATCCTTCTTCATGTTCTGCTGCGAGATTTCGAACAGTTTTCCTTCCGCTTCCTGCATCAGGTCGTCCACGTCTTGGGTTTCGTCGAAAGCCTTTGTCTGGATGTTGCTGGTAAAGGTAATCAGTTCGCGTGCAAGAAACTTCTGCGCGATGATACGTGCGTGATATTCTATGTGTGCGGAAGAGGCTACCTTGCCGCTTAGCTGTGTTATGTAAAAAGGACCGCCTGCATCTTCCAGTTCACCGGTGCTGCGTAATTGTTCGGCCACAGTCAAGATATCGACTGGTTGCTGGCGTAAAGCCAAAGAGGTAATAGCCGAATAAATAAGTTGGTGACGGCGTTCATAAAAAGATTCGGGACGAAGAATCTCACTTACTAATGAGTAAGCATCTTTTTCTATCATTAAGGCTCCCAATACAGCTTCCTCCAGCTCAGGTGCCTGGGGCTGTAAATGTCCGTATTCGTCAACAGGCTTTGCTTTCGAAGTTTTGGGAGTACGTGTCATTTTTCTCGTTTCTGCCATTGTCGTCTGTTTAAAGTAGGGCAAAGATAGAACTTTTTGCTGAGTTGGACACTCGTCCATTCCCAAAAATAATAAAAGAAATATGAACCTGAATCTACGGAGAAATGAACAATCTGGACAGTAAATGGTTTTTTTATATGGTAAAATGAAAAGTTTGTTCTATATTTGGCGCTCTGTCCGGATAAAAGATGGCGTGCATCTTTGTAGAACGGGCAACAATCTAACGAAACACACTAAAAATAACTATTTAAAGAACAGAATATGATTACATTTCCTAATGCAAAGATTAATTTGGGACTTAATATTGTAGAAAAGCGCCCGGATGGATACCACAATCTGGAAACCATATTTTATCCGATAAACCTGCAAGACGCTCTGGAAGTGACGCGGCGGGAAAACAATGACAAAGAATACACTTTACACATAAGCGGATCTTCTTTGGAGGGTGAACCCGAAGATAATCTGGTAGTAAAAGCCTATAAGTTATTAAAAAAAGACTATCCCGGACTGTTGCCGGTAGATATACACATGTACAAGCATATACCGGCGGGTGCCGGACTAGGTGGCGGATCATCAGATGCCGCTTGTATGATAAAGCTTCTGAATGATAAATTTTCATTGGGACTCAGTACGGAACGGATGGAGGAATATGCGGTAAAACTAGGGGCAGACTGTTCTTTTTTCATTCGGAACAAACCTGTTTTCGCTACCGGAATAGGGAATCTGTTCGAGCCTGTGGAATTGTCATTAAAGGGATACCATATAATTTTGATTAAACCTGATATCTTTGTGTCCACCCGGGATGCGTTTGCCGAAATAAAGCCTGTGCGTCCGGCTGTTTCTTTGAAAGAAATTGTAAAGCAACCTATGGAAACATGGAAAAACAGTATGAAGAATGATTTTGAAGATAGTGTCTTCAAAAAGTTCCCTGAGATTGCTGCTATAAAAGATGAATTGTATGATTTGGGGGCAGTGTATGCCGCCATGAGTGGCTCGGGGTCTTCCGTCTATGGTATTTTCAAAGCACCGATAGAGAATGTGGAAGATAAATTCTGTGGATGCTTTTGCAGACAGAGAGCGTTGGAATAGTGTGGCAGATCAGTGGTTAGTGATTAGTGGACTGCGCTGTCATGCCGCAGGTATTAACCACTAACCACTATAGTCTATCTTTTACATAGTGCCTTGAAATCACAATAGGTACATTTTTCTATGATTTCTGTTTGGGTAAATGATTTTTCCGGATTAAATATCTCTTCTAATAATCCTTGAAGTCGTTCACGGTATTCTTTTTCATATTTACTGAAATCTTCCACAGCCTCTTTGGGCTTTCGTGACTCGCCCATTTGTATAACGGGAGAATAGGTTTCTGTAGCGGCCCGATGAATATAGAGAAGGGCCGGAGCTATCTTCATCGTTGGTTGCTTGCGGCACATGATGGCGGCATACAGGAACGTCTGGAATACATAGTTGGAACGTTTCTTGTCCGGAATAAACAGAGATTCCACATGGGGTGGGGTGTCTGCATCACCGCCTGTCTTGTAGTCCACAATACGGAGTGTGCCATCCTTGCTGTCCATACGGTCAATAATTCCCCCGATACGTGATTTTATGACTCCTTTGGGTGTTTGTATGTCGATGGGTTCATCCACTTCCATTTCCGATGCAATAAAAGTGAAGGGAGCGTAACGTAAATCATTTTGTAAAAGTTGTTTTAAATATCTTGCAATAACGGCAGAGTTGATAAGTTGTACGCCGTTATATTCCGGTTTCTCGTTTTGCGGAACATTAAAGAATAATTTCTTGAATGCTGTATCCACATAATCTTGCAGCTTCACTTCATTGCGTAGCAACGTTTCCAATGCTTCCTTATTAATGACTTTGCCATGAGTGGTCAGGTCTTTATAAATATGTTCGGCTGCATAATGGAAAATACTTCCGAATGTGGCAGAATCTATTTCCGCACTCACTTCATCGGGGGCGGAGAGGCCGGCTACATACCTATAATAAAATTTTAAAGGACAATCCAGGTAATAATTCAAGGCTGATGGAGAAAATTTTGCTTTGGGATTGGCACGGACATCAAACAGGCTTTGCATCCGGCGCATGACATCCGGGGTCTTTTCTACAGTGATAGGCGAGGTGCCTTGGGGGGACTGTCCGGCCTCCAGAAACTGACGTGTGATGGGGTGAGGCCATTCAATCAGGAATTGCAGCATGAAACGGCTCCATTCGCCGCGGTTCAGTCCGTCCGAACTGGTATTGTACATCAAGGTAATCCTTTCTGCCCGTTGCAGCAGACGATAGAAATAGTATGCATATACGGCAATCTTATGCTCTATAGTAGTCATTCCGAAAGCTTTGCGCAGGTTGTAAGGAATAAAGGAAGAGTCTCCTCCCGATTTGGGAAGCTGCCCTTCGTTGACCGATAGTAATACCAAGTGGCGGAAATCCAGGTTACGTGTTTCCAATACCCCCATGACCTGCATACCAATGGCCGGTTCGCCATGGAATGGAATATTGGTCGCTGACAAGACCTTGACCAGCAATCGCCGGAATGTTTCGCTCTGTACGGTTAATTCATCTTCTTCTATCAGTGTGCGGAACCGGTTGATGGTGGTATAGGCTTTGAAAAGCGATTCCCGATAAAGTTGGTTGAATGCATCTGTGTCTTCGGTACCGGAAGTGTTTGCCTGGTAAATGCCTGCCACTTGCTGCAAAGTTTCGGACAGGCGTATGCACAGATTCAGGTTTCCGGAAAGCGGAGTGAAAAGCCGGGTAAGGAATTCATCTTTACCCAATTCGCCGGGTAACGGATAGAAACGGTTGTTCCGGGTCAGTTCTTTTTCCAACAATTCGGCTTGACCGGTGAGTTGCCGGGTATAGGGGTGTTTTAACAGTGTAACAACCGATTGAAACGTGTAGCGGCCGCTTTTGAAATTAAATCCGTGGGTATGCAACTCCAGTAAGGCGATGAGGAAACTATATACAGGAGTTTGCGATAACGGAAATCCCATGGTGATATTGACATGTTTTACTTCTGCCGGCAATGAATGGAGGACCGGCTGAAGCAATGCTTCGTTACACAATACGACTGCGGTTTCCTTTTCCGGTGTAGTCAGATTGTTTCGTATCCATTGAGGCAGGTAACGGGCTTGTGCATTTTCAGTAGAAGATGCGATGTAGTGTACCTCTTTAGGTTTCGAGAGATTTTTGAATAACTCACCGGACAAAGGAGAAGGAAAGTCGCGTAAGTTCCGGCGGATAAACTCTCCGGCTTCATGGGTGACGGCTTGTCTGTTTTCCTTCATATAAAATTCGTCGTAATCCCAATAAAAAACAGCTTTCCCGACATCTTTCAATTGGGTGAACAACGTATGTTCTACTTTGTTCAGTACATTAAATCCTACAAAAACATATTTCTCGTATGGAAGTTTGTCCACATCCAGATGCTCTATGACGTGGCGGTACATCATTCCTTCGTAGGCAATGTTTTGAGAAGCTAAGGATTCACGGAACCCTTTGTAGATGTTTCCCAATACGTCCCATAAAGAGATAAACCGTTCTTTCAGCGCTGTTCTCCGTTCGATGGAGAAGTTCTGGAAGAACTGCCGGATAGCTTCTTCCTGCTCATCGTCAATGAAGGTGTAGTCGTCCATTATGTTGCGCAGATCCTGTAAATTGGAAAACAGTTTGTCGGTATCCACTTTATTTTTGTCGGCATCGTCAAAATCACTGATCAGCATTTCTCCCCAAAAATAGAAATCATCCAGTGTTTCCGTACTTTGAGTTTCCCGTCGGAATATTTTATAAAGTTCGCATACCAGTTTTACCGGATCACCCACTTCCCACGGAGAAAGGCTACGGAACAATTCGCTGATGCTGACGTATGCGGGCGACCAAATAGGTGAATCCGACTCTTGGGCGAGATACTCATTAAAGAAAAGTCCGGCACGTTTGTTAGGAAAAACCACGGCTGTATGTGCCAGGTTTCCTTCCGTATGTTTATATAAATCGGCTGCTACCAGTTTCAAAAAGCTTTCCATTATTCTATTTCCTCCAGTTCGTTGTTAAATACATACCATAAATAGCCACGGATATGCTCATATCCCATATCCGATAATAAATCCATATATTCTTTCACCTGCTTGTTGTAAGCTTTCCGCTTTTTACCGAATTTAAAGTCCACCACAATCACCTCTCCGTCTTTCATCATCACGCGGTCCGGACGGCGGGTTTGCAGCACTCCTTTTTCCCGATAAATAATGGCACACTCATTGTATAGTTCCCAGCGGCCCGAATACCATTCTTTGACCAGCGGATGCTTCAAAGCCCATTCGGTGAGTTTTCGTATTTGTTCCTCCTGTTGTGCCGACTCTATGATTCCTTCGAAACGCAGGCGTTCTATGGCGGGAGGCACATCGTCCGTGGTACGGATTACGGAGAACAGATTATGCAACAACTGTCCTTGCCGGATGTATTTGTCTTCCGTCTCCTCTTCTCCCCGGATAAATTCGGCAGAACGGTTGGACTGTTTGAATTCGATGTTGGTTTCCAGCGTTTCCAGATGGATAGGCAAACGTCGGGCTACAGTCAGCAGCTTGTTGCCGGACACTTGTTTTTCCTCTTCGTGAGATGAGAGATAGAGCGTTCCCAGTTCGTATATTTCTTCTCCGGTGGCATAGCTCTTTCCGGTCATGTCGGATAAGGCACTTCCCAACAATTCGGATACCGTTCCTTTCTGTTCCGCCTTTCCATATATAATCAAGTTCTTTTTGGCACGGGTAAATGCCACATAAAGCAGGTTCAGATTATCCACCCATAATTGCAAGCGTTCATTCAGGAACTCTTCCCGATAAATGGATTGCTGCATGGCTGTGGAATAGTTGATGGGAACAATGTCAAGATCGCTAAACGGAGCTTGCCGGGGAGCACACCATACCAGATGATTGTAAGTCTCATTCTCCATTTTCCAGTCGCAGAAGGGTAGCAGTACGGTATGGTATTCCAATCCTTTGGACTTGTGGATGGAGAGAATGCGAATTCCTTCCACCTCGCCGGAAGGGATGGTCTTGCTGCCTAGTTTTTCTTCCCAGTAGGTGATAAAAGCGGATAATTCGGAAGAATTGCTTTGCAGATATTCCGTCACGGCATCAAAGAAGGCGCACAGATAGGCATCCTGTTGTTCGATGCAGGACATCTGGAACAGATTGAAAAGTTTTTCCATCAGCTCATACAGTGGCATGAGGCGAAGCTGCTCCGCTTCTTTTATGAAATCGAATGGCAGATAATCATCTATTTCGTTCAGCAATAGAGTGTTGAGGTCTATTCCTTTATGTAATACTTCATTCTGATAGGCAGCAGCCAGTTGTGCCTTGGCAATCCGGTTTTCGGGTTGTGACAAGTAGCGCAGGCCATCCATTATCATACATACCGCCAGTGAGGCATCCAGTCGGAATGCCTCATCGGATACGATTTTGTAAGAGGTGTTCTTGTCGAAGTAATCGGCTATTAAAGGAATGCTTCTGTTCTTGCGCACCAGGATGGCAATATCTTTCAGTTGCACGCCCTGTGCCACAAGCAGCTCCACTTCTTCTCCTAGGTGGTACAGGGTGTTTTCCATATAGGTCATGTCTTCCGTATCCGATAGAAATTCCACTTTGACATACCCTTTTCCGGGATCTTTGTATGTTTCCTGACACACGTCGTTGTAGGCTTCCTTCAGTTCCTTGCATTCCTTTTTTTGTTCTTCCTTGTAAATGTTGTTCAACACCTCGCAGGCGGCTGTAAACACTTCGTTGTTGAAGTGAATGATGTTTGCGGCACTCCGGCGATTGGTGGTCAGTGTCTTTACTTTGACGGGAAAGGCTTCGATGTTTGTTTTCAATCCGTTCAGTATGCCCCAGTCACCGTTTCTCCAGCGGTAGATGGATTGTTTCACGTCTCCTACAATCAAGCTGTCTGCTCCTTGGGACAGTCCTTCGAGCAGCAACAGACGGAAATTGTCCCATTGCATACGCGAAGTATCCTGAAATTCATCAATCATTACGTTGCGTATGGTTGTTCCTATCTTTTCGAATACAAACGAGGAATCTCCTTCTTTTACCAGGTTATGAAGCAACGCGTTGGTATCCGACAGCAGGAAGCGGTTGTTTTCATGGTTCAATTCGCGTACCTCTTCGTCTATATTGGCCAGCAGACGGATATTGTTTACGTGGCGCAGGGAGAGTTGGCAGGAATTGGCCAGCATATTGTTCCGGCTTCTATATTTTTCCGATTCATTCAGCAGGGGAATCAGTTCTTTTTCTGCCAGACCTAGGATAGCGTTGCGTATGGGGGAGGTTTTTTTCACCCATTCGTCGGGGCAGTCCAGACATTTTTCCACTGTTACATTGCGGACACTGTCATCCAGTTTACCCGATTGTAATTTATTAAAATAGCTGGCTATACCTCGGGAGCCGTTTTTCAAATCTTCTACTTTCACCCCGTTTGTATCCAATATTCCGAAGAATTGGTCGGCAAATCCTTTCATTTGTTCCTGCACCTCTTCCAAAATGGCTTGCAGCGTTTCGCGGTAATTCTTGATACAGTCTTTGTCCCGTAATTTTTCCCGTAGTCCGTTTCCTTTTTCTATATATCCTTCATCGAAGATATTTCGTCCGAAATTCTTTATCTCACCGGAAACATTCCACCTCTTGTCATCGGCTATTCTTTCTTCTATGTATTCCAACAGCCAATAGAGTACGGGAGATTGTCGGTCCAGCTTTTCTATCATGGAGTCCACGGCATCACTCAGAACTTCCATATTGTTCAGTTCGATATTCAGATTGGCACCCAATTCCAGCTCCCGTGCCAAATTGCGCATCACCGACTGGAAGAATGAGTCAATGGTTTCCACCCGGAAGCGGCTGTAATCGTGTATCATGTAGTGCAGTGCCGTACCGGCGGCTGTCCTTATGTCTTCTTGGGGCATTTCCAGTTCTTCTGTGATTTTCTGTAAATAGGGATCAGAATCCTTATCCTTTATCCATATTCCGTATAGCTGACTCAGAATCCGCTCTTTCATTTCGGTAGTGGCCTTGTTGGTAAAAGTCACAGCCAGTATATTACGGTATGCCCGTGGGTTCTGTATCAGCAACTTTATATATTCCACGGCCAGTGTGAATGTTTTTCCCGAACCGGCAGAGGCTTTATAAACTAATAATTCAGGAGAATGTTTCATTTTAAATAATTTGCTAATTTGCTAATGGCTGCGCTGTGTACCGGATGGTAATTGGCTGACACATTAGTACATTTTTATTTTTAATTAAAAACCAGCACAAAAACAGTGGCCTGTCCCTTTTCCTTGTAAGGCAGCAGGGTCAGTGTGCCACCGCTCAGTCTCATGATTTGTTTGCTCAGGCTCAGTCCGATGCCGCTTCCTTCCTCTTTGGTCGTGAAGAAAGGTACAAAAATTTGTCCGGCTGCATCGGGAGGAATGGCGGGACCGTTGTTGGCTATCTCTATACGGATACTTTCTTGCGGATCACAATAAGCTTTCAAGGTGATCTTTCCGTCGGGAGCATTACCTATGGCTTGAATCGCATTTTTCAGCAGATTCGTAACCACTTGGGCTATCAGGTTCTCGTCGGCAAAGACTATCAGGTCTTCCCGGGCTTCGAGGATGGAAAGGGTGATGTTGGGGCATGGATGCTGGTGCTGTGCCAGTCGGATCATCCGTTCCAGGAAAGGACGGACATAGAACAGCGATGGCTCAGGTGATGGCAGTCGTGTCAGTTTGCGATAAGACATGACAAAATTTATCAATCCTTTACCTGTAGAGTGAATCGTTTCCAGCCCTTGTTTCATTTCTTCATTTTCTGCTCCGGGAAGAGCCAGCAGCGTTTCGCTGAGGGAAGTCACCGGGGTCAGGGAATTCATAATTTCGTGTGTCAGCACGCGGGTAAGGCGTATCCATGAATCTATTTCCCGTTCATCCAATTCCCGATTGATATCACTCAAGGCAATAATGCGGAGTTCCTCGTCTTTGATACGGATGCCGGACACCCGTAAGGCAAGATGTACCGTTCCCCGTTCCGTATTGAACTGAATTTGCAGCTTGTCACCCGGAACTGCTTTTTCCAAAGCAGTCATCAGTTCGTCCGAGATGCGGGAGAGTTGTTTGACATGAGTCAGAACATCCAGCCCCAACAGATTCATGGCCTCTTTGTTCTTTTGATAAACGGAGCCTTTGCTGTTCAGTACCACTATGCCGGTTTCTACAAAGTCCATGATGAGTTCATAATACTTCTCGCGTTGTGCCGTTTCCTGTTTTACATTGTACAAAATACGTGCGATACGGTTCAGCATGACATTGACCATGGAAGAATCGCCAGGGGAGGCATGTTCGTAAAAACGAACAGCGGGGTCATCGTTTTCGATGGCGTCGAGCAGAAAGGCTATCTTCCGGGTATTAAAAGTGTACAGGCGGTAAAACCAGCCTATGGAAACGAGGAATGAAGGTACGATTACGCATAGCCACAACCAGTTGCGCTGCTGAATCAGCAGGGTGCAGGCAATGGCTAGAACCAGTACGGTAAATAGGCGGAAGAAGAATTGTTTCACAGCTTAATTATTTATTATTTCGTTTGAATGTTCCTTTAGTTCCTGTTTAAAAATAGATTATTGTTATTTGTTTTGTCATCCTGAACCATCGTGAAGAATGAGATGAGATAATAGGTCATAATCCGAATTTTTTCATCTTATTATAAAGCGTCTGCCGGGTAATTCCCAACTGTGCCGCTACAGCCGAGAGGTTTCCGTTGCATTTCTCTATCGCTTTCTGAATCATTTGCAATTCCATCTCCTCCAGAGTTGAGACACTTGTTTCTGTCGCAGGAGCCGCTATTTTTCGGGGAAAATGAAAATGTTCCTCACTCAATATACCGTCTTCATTGATAATGACCGCTTTCTCTACGGCATGTTCCAGTTCGCGTATGTTTCCATACCACGGATATGTCCGTAACTTTTCTTGCGCACCGGTAGAAAGAAGGATATTTCCTTTGTCATATTGTTTGCAGAACCGGTCTATAAAGCGTTCGGCCAAAGGGATAATATCTTCTTTGCGTTCCCGCAGAGGGGGAATCTCGATGTGGATGGTATTGATGCGGTAAAGCAAATCTTCGCGGAATTTGCCTTTGGCCACCATCTCTTCCAAATCACAATTGGTGGCGCAAATCAAACGTATGTTGACAGGTATCGGTTCGTTGCTTCCTACTCGCACCACGCTCCGGCTCTGAATGGCGGTGAGTAGTTTGGATTGCAGGTGATAGAGCAGGTTGCCTATTTCGTCCAGAAACAAAGTCCCTTCATGGGCGGCTTCAAATTTACCAGCACGGTCGGTATGGGCATCGGTAAACGAGCCTTTTTTATGGCCGAACAGTTCGCTTTCGAACAGGGATTCGGTGATGGCACCCATGTCCACCGTTATCATATCCCGCCGGTATCGGTTGGACAAGGCGTGTATTTCCCGCGCCAGCATTTCTTTTCCTGTGCCGTTCTCTCCTGTAATCAGAATATTGGCATCCGTTTGCGCCACTTTCTCTATCAGCGTCCGCAGTTGCTTCATGGCATTGCTTTCTCCCCAATACATAGAAGATACGGTTTTAGGGATTTCCGCTCTCTTCTTGTTCTTGGAGGAATTGCGGCAGGCAGACAGCAAGGTTTCTATCAGCCGGGCATTGTCCCAAGGCTTGACGATGAAGTCTGTTGCTCCTTCCTTGATGCCGCGCACTGCCAGGTCTATGTCAGCATAGGCTGTGAAAAGTACTACGGGCAGGGAGGGGTGTATTTTCTTTATCTCGTGTAACCAGTACAGACCTTCATTCCCGGTATTCAGTCCGCTGCTGAAATTCATATCCAGTAGCACCACTTGCGCATTTTCTTCACGTAACGCAGCGGGCAGTGTGATGGGTGAGGGCAGTGTGACGATATGTTCGAAATGATTTTTCAGCAATAGCTTTACTGCCGACAGCACTCCTTTGTTATCATCTACCACAATGATGGTTCCTTGTTTGCTCATAAGTCGTTGTAGCTTCTTTTTCCTTTAAAGATATCTTTAGTTGTGCGTTTCATGCAAAGGTACTATCTCTTCACACACTCTCATTTCCATTCCTTTATAGACCACTACTATTTTGTGTAGCTGTGTGGTGCCCACAGCATTCTTCACCCGGTAGGAATCAGCATAACGATTTGCCTGAGCGATCCCTTCCAGCCTCAGTTCTTCCACACGGCTCTCAGAGTCTTTGTATTTGGCATATTTCAACTCTATGATATAACTGTGCTTCATATCCGGATAGATTTCCAGCAAAGGACACAGGAAAAGATCAGCGTATCCTTCTTGTGTATCCGCTTCAGAAATAGGGCGGTAGAAGCGGTTTTGCGCTGTCATGGCCAGTGTGAATCCATGTACGAAAAACTCTCCTTTCTGTTTGTCACGTTGTGAAGCGTAACGTTTCAGACAGTCGGCTATGTAACCGAAGTAGGCCTGCCAGTTACCATCGTATGCCAAAGCCGAGGCCAGTTCGTCTTTCTCATAACTGCTGAAACTAAGGTCGGCCTCATTGTATGTATTCAGCAAATAGGTGTATAGTTGCTCTTCCACTACCTGATTGGGAATGGTGAGTTTGTTTTTTCCTTTATGCATTCCGCTGATGGTAAGCATACCGAAATAATAGAGCAGACTTATGAAATTGTCCGGATCGACAATATTCGCAGCCGGAAAGCTATCCTTCAGTTCTCCGGTGATATATCCTTGACTTACCAGGGTTTGTATGATGGATGCATCATGAGCAAACTCCTTGTCCTTGCGAATCAGCATCCGGAGTTTTTCGTAGTCTATGCGTATGTTGCTTTCTATCATTTTCTGTGGCGCTTTGCCGCGCAGAATATAGTTTTTGACAAAATAGAGAACCATGTTGGAATTGTACAGGGTAGTTTCTCCGTAGCATTCCGGTGCGAAGCAGTAGTTGTCATACCACGGCTTCATGATATCTATCAGTTGGCCGACGGTATGGTTGAAAGGACTGTTTGTGGAATAATACGTCAGCATCTCACGCACTTCCTTTTCCGTGAATCCTGTCATTTCGTTGAACTCTGGTGAGAGGGAGTAATTGGTACCTATATTGAATCCGCTGGTGAGATCATCCATGGTTATGGGGCTTACTCCGGTAATGAAGCAACGCTTGATGCAGGAATCTGTTCCGGCTTTCACTTTGTTGAAGAATGCGCGCAGGTAACCCTCTTTGTGTGTTTCTTCAGTGTATCGGTGCAGGCTTTCGGCATCGGAGAGAATGGCATTGGTAAAGTGGTCATACTCATCGATAAAAAGATAAATTTTCTGCTCAGTCTTGTTGCACTCCGTAAACAGATATTCCAATTGTTCTATCGCTCCTGATTTTTCATCCAGCTTCTCCTTGATACCTTGTGGGAGATAGTCGGCATAGATATCGCAGAAATAGTCGAACATGGTCTGGCAATGTGCGTCCATCCCTTGACGGTAGTTGTGCAATTCCCCGCTGATACCGGAAAAATTGAGTTTCAGCACCAGATAGGTGTTGCGGTCCGGCGTGGGGTGCTTTCCTATGTAGAGGTCTCCGAACAGGGCGTCAAACTTATCGCGGGTGCGTACATCATAATAATGTTGCAGCATGCTCAAGGTCAGACTTTTGCCAAATCGCCGGGGACGGATGAAGAAGAAAAACCGGTCCGACTGTTCTATCAGTGGGATGAAGGCGGTTTTGTCCACATAATAATAATTGTCGAAACGGATGTCTGCAAAGTTCATCATACCGTATGGCAATCGTTTCCTGTTTGAAGGTGCATATTCCATTAGTTATATTATTTTTTTATGAATAAACTCTGGTAAAAGAGATATGTATAGCATACAAAGATACTTTCTTTTCCCTGCTTCTCCAAAAAACAAAGGTTCTTTCTTTTTGGTAACATGGAGGAAGCTGTCCGATAGGTATCCGCCAATCTTTTCTTTCAGAGAAAACTTTTCAATTTCATGAATTGTTCTATTATAAAATAGCATTTCAAATGAAAACATTTATATTAAGCATAATTGTAACCATGATTACATCGGTAGCTGGTGCACAGCAAAAAAGTTTTTATGACTTTACGGTCAAGACTATTGACGGGAAGGACTTGCCACTTTCCACATTCAAGGGTAAGAAAGTATTGGTAGTCAATGTGGCATCTAAATGCGGTTTCACTCCCCAGTACGCCAAGTTGGAGGAGTTGTATGAGAAATATGGAAAAGATGATTTTGTCGTTATCGGATTTCCTGCCAATAATTTCCTGCATCAGGAACCCGGAACGAATGAAGAAATCAAGGAGTTTTGTACGTTGAATTATGGAGTGACTTTTCCTATGATGGCTAAAATATCTGTAAAGGGGAAAGATATAGCTCCCCTTTATCAATGGCTTACGCATAAAAGTGAAAACGGGGTTTCGGATGCTAAGATAGGGTGGAACTTTCATAAGTTTCTGATTGATGAAAATGGTAGATGGGTTGCCTCAATCGGCTCTACTACCAGTCCGCTTTCACAGGAAATTGTAGGATGGATTGAAGAATAAAATGACCAGAAGATAAATAATGCCCTATTGTTATTGCACCAGCTTTCCGTTTTTCAGTTCCGACATCAGCAGGTCATAGACGTATGCCGGGCTTTCGATATACAGGCCGGTGGAGAAGTCTTCCAGTTTGACGAATGTCTCCGAATTGTGGAATGTGGAGATGGCTTCCTGCAAATCCATATCATTACGTTCCACCAAGTAACGGACTACATCGGCGGATATTCCTTCAAAGAGGAATTTTGCGGTATTCGTGTTCATAGTCGTTTCAGCATTTTAATCGCTGCCTCTGAGTGAAAGAAATATTGTGAAGTCACTTTCGAAAATGTCAGTTCGTGCAATAGTTGTTCTTCGTTAATAAAATTCTCGGTGTATAAACGTAGCAAGCGCGCAATGGTATCATCGGCAACAGGGCCAATTACGATATCGTAATCGTGGCAAGGCTGAGTAGTGTTTATATCGCGGTTCGACATGACAAAACGTGCCCATTCCCAGTCTGGCTCCTTGAAAACCTTGACTTTCAATTCGCTCGACTGCGCTTCTTCGAGGTCAAACTCAAACATAGTCAGAGTGGGGTTTCCGCTGAACATCCGCGCTGTTCTTGCGGCCATCCTTTGGGCCTGTTCCCTAATGTCGGTCAGGTAAAATCCTCTGCCGAAATCCTTATAGGGGCGGCATCTGTTGAGGTCGATGCCGTCGATTGCCATATTTGAACCGTGGTAAAGTATCATCGCAATGTTCCTCCATTGTTTTGGCAGACGATGGTCAGGTCATCCACACAGTCGTTAAAAGAAAGCGTGTGTTCCACATCGTAAAATTCGGTGAGAAAATCAATGCCTTTGAAACGTCTGATATAATTGCTTGCCTCCCGGATTGTCAAATCGTGACGGCGCGCAAATTCGACAATGACCGTCATCACATAATCGATTAGGTTCTTGTCCGCTTTCTTTTTGGACTTGAGCGCCACTATCGGTTCGACACCCAACGCCTCCGCTATGCGGTTGACAGTGCCAAAATTAACACACAGACCGTTTTCCACTTTGGAAACCATTGCTTTTTGGACGCCAATCATCACCCCGACTTCTTCTTGTGTCAATCCTTTGTTTTTTCGGCATTGGGCCAAAAGTTCTCCTATTTTTTGCAAATTCGTATTCATACCACAAAAATAGATAAAGTTTCTTGTGTAGGAAACTTTTTAACTACAAATATATTCTTTAGATAATTATTATCTTTCCAATTAAATGGCAGCTCTGCTCTGACACGCAAGAACCCGTGTGCCGGATGATGATTGTTAGGAAAACAGGAGGGAAATCAGTTCCTTTGTACATCATAGGTTATGGAACGGTGGTTCGAAAAGAGTTGTCGCTATTTTTTTGCTTATTTATTTGTGGGGATAAATATTTATCTCTATATTGTATTAGTAAAATTAAAAATATCATGGAGAATGATTATTAAAACTGAAAGTTATGGATACAATAAAAGACATTTGGTTTGATGCTAACCGCATTTATATGAAAACGGATGGTGGAGAAACTTTCAGCCGTCCCTTAGAGGCATTCCCTTTGCTGAAGGATGCAAGTGACAGAGAGCGCCTTGATTTCAAGATAGGAAAGTTTGGTGACGATGTTCGTTGGGAATCATTGGATGAGGATATTCATATATCCAGTTTTTTCGATACAGCGGAGCCGGATTATGAAAATGAGATAGCAATGATATTTAAACGTTTCCCTCAACTAAATGTGTCAGAGGTTGCACGTAGTATGGGAATAAACAAGAGTCTTCTTTCCAAGTATATCTATGGTATTAAAAAGCCGAGTGATATAAGGAAGATGCAGATTAAAGAGGCTCTCCATCTTTTGGGAAAAGAATTACTTGCCGTTTGATTAATCTCTTAATAATAGTTTAGGTGTGATTCCATTTGGTTTCACGCCTTTTTTATGTTAATTTTTCCACAATCATAGTTTCAACAGAAAGATAATTAAATATAAGGAAGATATGGCTAGAATAAACAAATACGGCTATGTTGCTGCGTGACGTTTTTGCATCCGTCAGGGAGATGCGGTGAACAAGCCAAATTCATACCAAGAACCGGGCAAGCATATGATGCAGGCAGGGTAGGCATGTACCGAGTACCAGGTAGCCTTGTTTGCTGTATCTTATATCTTACCATCTGGGCGATGATGCGTCCGGAAGAATTTGTATCAAGGTAAGTATACCGATAATCTGTTTCTTGTTTGTTTTTTGAGTAATCAAGAAACATCACTAAAAATAGCGGAATATATTTTCGTCCTATTTATTAAATTGCTATCTTTGCCACGTTTTCCACGCCGGTACTTCCGCAAGGAAGTTAGGGAGGTGGGAAATATACATATATAGAAAAGACGTTTACTTGACGTTTTGTTCTTGGCTCTACAGAACTTCGCAAATTCTAAAATCCAGCCAAAACAAAGCAACAGTAGGTGTCTGCGGGGTATGTTTATATCCTTGGTGCGCCTTTGCCGGTCAAAGGTGCATTCAAGTGTCATTATACATATCGGCGTGGGCTTCTGCGTTGCTCGTTCAGACAGCAATGGGCAGTGCAAAGCCTTCGAAGTGTGGGACGAGTAACAGGTACAGATTCCCGCGCTTTTTTTATATATAGGTATTACAAATTTCTGATTTAACATATATGAACCGTCCGGTTCGGGAATCTGCGGAAGGTTATCGGTTGACCCGACAGGCTGCATCTACATCGTGCGGATTTCCATCCTCCATTTGTTGAAATAGCTTTTCCAGTCAACTTAATCACAAGAGGCCGATTCCTCTTGTATTTTACGAAACTTCTCGTAATTGATTGAATTGCAGATAGATATCTGTGCTTCAAAGCTCCATAACTATGCTTTCAAGTGAAAAAATGCAATGGTTTGCCATGCGTGCCACTTATCGCCGGGGGATGCAGATCAAGGCTTTGTTGGATAAAGAAGGAATCAACAATTTCATTCCCATGCGTTACGAAGTTCGTATAAGGAACGGGCGCAAGAGGCGTGAGCTGGTTCCCGTTATCAGTGATCTGATATTTGTTCATTCCGTCCAGTCCGAACTTCAGAAGGTGAAGTTCAAACTTCCGTATTTTCAATATATGATTGATATCCGCAACGGGCAGAAAATCATTGTGCCCGATGATCAGATGAGGCAGTTTATCGCTGTGGCTGGAACGTATGACGAGCATCTTATCTTTTTCAGTCCCGACGAGGTGAACTTACGGCGCGGTACGAAAGTCCGCATCACAGGTGGTGATTTCGAGGGCTACGAGGGGGTATTTGTAAAGGTAAAAGGTGCTAGAGACCGTCGTGTGGTTATCAGTCTGCAAGGGGTGATAGCCATGGCCATGGCGACGCTTTCGCCGGACTTGATAGAAGTGATAGAAGAGCCGAAGAAGAAATAACTTCATTTGCTACGTTAAACATTGTTATTCCCTGATTAACGGGAAAGTGAACGATCTGATAATATAAATCTTATATATAAATGTGTAGAACCACATCCATGCCGTCAGGCATCCGGCTCCAGCAGTTGATTCAGAATCGGTATAAGGAAATTTTAGCCAGGGAAAAGAATAATGATAAATTCATTCATCTGTATGACATTGGCGCGTATTGGGTGGCTTTCGAGCGTTCCGCCTGTAGGTTGAGCGGTTTGTTTTCTAAAAGTGAGCTGACTTTGTTTCGTGTCCCGGATTGTGTGGAATATGTGGTGATGGTTTCTGTTCCTGCCGATGAGGCGGAGGGCTGTTTGGGTGAGTACATTATTTTGCACGATGGAATTTACCGGAAAGTGTGGTCGGAGCATGTTTTGCCGATGGGGGATTATCGTCATTGGCATGAGATGGCTGTGAGGTCTGTTTTGTTGTAAAGAAAAGTATGCGGACTTCGTGGACCAAGTAAGTGGTGTTACTTTGCTTGGGAACATATCTTACTTTGTTTACGAAGATATCTTACTTTTTTTCAATGGAATATGGTCATCCGTCATGCTCTATAGGGAATACCCTGAAA
>OHKC01000133.1_pt1 | contig 26152 bp, 22 predicted proteins | sample 1568761 | NCBI WGS metagenome assembly OHKC01 (sample SAMEA3879514, study PRJEB24766) | human gut metagenome | biome: human-associated habitat; feature: feces | place: USA | collected 1985/1987 | reverse complement strand
GGTGGCGCAATTTTCAACTGGAATATTGGCGCACTTTTCAATTAGTATCTACACTCCATCAACGAATGGATCTCCTCGCCAAAGCCGTTATAGCGGTCATAGACCTTCTTGGCTGTCAGGAACGAATCGTGGTCCGAGAGATATTGATAGTGCTTGCCGATCTGTGCCTTGATGTTCTCCAGCTCCCGGTTCAGCCGTCTTGCCTCCTCGGATTTGCCTTTGGCACAGTTGCCTTTGGCATCCCAAAGGGCAAGGGGAACATCACGCTTACAGCTGAAACTCGCCGTCGTTCCGTTGACAGTAATACGCCCCATGACAGGGACACGGCCATTTTTTATGGCCTGGTTCTTGGTGTAGAACAGAACTCGAAAGGTACTCCTCATAACTCGATTATTTTTGTTACAAAATTACTATTTATCGAGTTGTTTTAAGCTATGAAGAATAATGCAAACAATTGAAAAATAACCGCTTATATTGTCTGTTTTATAGACTTGGACAAGGTAACGATTAGGTAACGTAACTCATGCTCAAATGTGCTTTTTGTAGCATCGTTTTTCAAATGGAAGTGAAATACAATCCCATTAATTCGCTGAATTCAAGCGGTGTGTCGCCATTATGCAACTATTTCTAAAAATCTCCGACTTTTCTTTTTAAAGCCATTCAGTGTCACTTCGAAACTATCATTTTGACTAATGCTTTATTATTAAATAAGCAAAGAATTGATATGATTAAAAAAGGGCACATACAATTGGGAATCTCACTTGATGGAATGACAAGTGATACCCATGATTTTATTAGAGGTAAGGGAGCATTTGATAAATTGATAAGAATACTTAAAATTTTAAGTTTAGAAGATATTAAATTTAGCATCACTTGCACAATTAATAAAAAGAATTTATGCCAGATCGATGAAATAATAGACTATTCTTTGAATGAGCTTGGAGCACAAACTTTGTTCTTAAACAGGCTAAGACCTATGGGTAGAATGAATCAGAATACTAATATTGTTTTGTCAGAACAGGAAAATGATAATGTTTATAAATTATATCTGAATCAGAAGGGAAAATATAATAAAAGAATTATCTTAGCAGACGATTCTGCTTTAAAATCAAACTCTCATGACAATAAAATTGTTTGTGCCGCTGGAAATTCACTTATTGCCATTGATGAGAATTTTAATGTGTATCCTTGTATTTATGGAATTGATAATCCTGAATATAAAATGGGGAATTTAATAGATCAAAATTTGGATGTGATTTGGAAATCTTCTAAATGGAATATTTTTAGGGGAAATTTGACTTTGGAGGATTTGACTGATTGCAGAAATTGCAAACTTCATGCGGTGTGTGTAATGAAGAATTGCAGATTGAAACCTGTTTATGAAGGACGGTCATTTACTTCTTCTATATCATATTGTAATAAATAGAAAGAATGAATTATGGAATTCATGTTGTTAATAATAATTATGCATTTATTAGATATAGGACATGGAACAAATAGTGCATGGGAGTATTGTGGATGAAAATAATCTCTCTCGCTTGCATAAATGTTGTTTTGATAAATAATAATGATTATATATTTGTGTAAAAATGACGAAATAGGCACGAATAATTAAAAAGTATAGAATATATGAGGACACTGATTTTATTGCTCGGATTATTATTAAATTCTATTGTTATTGACGCACAGAGTGTTTCCGGCTCATTAGTTGATGAAAAAGGAAATCCTGTCAGTTTTGCTAATGTGGTATTGCTATCTTCCAAAGATTCATCTTTTGTGCAAGGTACAATTAGCAATGAACAAGGAATTTTCAGCATAGACCAAACAAGCGGTAACAATATACTCAGAATTTCTTGTCTTGGCTTTATTCCGGTGACAAAAGCCTATGCTCAATTTCCGGTAACGATTGTGATGCATGAAGATGTTAATCTGTTGGGGGAAGTCGTGGTAAAGGGGAATCGCCCGTCATATAAACTTACTGCTGAAGGGTTGCAGACCCATGTGCAAGGAACAGTGCTTAGCAAAATGGGTACGGCGGAGGATGTGTTGAAGCATATACCGGGACTTCAGAAGAAAAATGATGCGTATGAGGTATTTGGAAAAGGGAGCCCGATAATCTATGTGAATGGAAGATTGCTGCGTGATTTGTCGGAACTGGACCAGCTGAAGTCAGAAGATATTAAGAATGTAGAACTGATTACCAGCCCCGGTGCAAGATATGATGCGTCTGTGAAAGCAGTGGTGAAGATTACTACCCGCCCCATAAAAGGGGAAGGATTTGGATTTGATGTGCGTTCCGGTTATAATCAGTGGGAGTATGCCGGTTTCGTGGAACAGTTGAACTGGAATTACCGGCGTGATAAATTGGATGTGTTCGGCACCGTGTATTATAGAAAAAGTGAAGGGTTTGACGAAAGCCGGTTTACTCAAGATGTGCATGTTGATACGCTTTGGCATCAGGACAATTATCAGTTCGCAAAAACGAATCAACAGGCATTTACCAATATCGCAGGTGTGAACTATGCATTCGATGAAAATAATTCAATCGGAGTAAAATATACATTGAAAGCCAATCCGGATGCCCGCTATCACACTATATTTAATTCGGATGTATATGCCGATGGCATGCATTATGACTATCTGGCGAATGATATCAATGCCACTGCGTATTATAATCCCTCGCATTCGGTAAATGTTTATTATAAGGGGATGGCGGGAAAAACGGAGATTGATTTTAATGCGGATTATCTGTTTGACAAAAACGGAGACAATACGATACAACGTGAAGAAAGCAGTAATAAGGAAGATAGGGTTGTCACTTCTACCAATACATTGAGAAGTGAACTCTTTGCTGCCAAACTGGTGCTGAGCCGTCCGCTGCTTGGAGGAAATGTCATGATAGGGGCTGAATACAGTCATACAGAGCGGCAGGATGATTATGTGAATCCGGAAGGTTATGTGCCGACTTCATTCAGTGAACTGAAAGAGCAGAATATCAGTCCGTTTTTAGAGTATAGCCGCAATACCCCCATAGGGCAACTCTCCGTGGGGGGACGTTATGAGTGGGTGAACTTTGATTATTATGAGGATGGGAAATATATGGAAGGACAAAGCCGGAATTTCAGTAATTTCTTTCCGAGTGTTTCATTGGGTTCTGAAATAGGCGGAGTGCAGTTGCAGCTTAGTTATGCGGCAAAGACGCGTCGCCCGTCCTACCAGCAGTTGAGCAATAATGTGACGTATGCCAATAGGTTCACGCTTCAGTCCGGCAATCCGTTATTGGAACATGAGGTGGTGCATAACGTTTCTTTGATGGGGGCATGGAAGTTTATGCAGTTTAGTGTGGATTATAATGACAGAAGAAATGCAATTATTTACTGGGGGGAACAAATGGAGTATAATCCGGCGGTAACGCTTATTTCTTTCAAAAATCTTCATAGCTTGAAGTCTGTTTCGGCATTCTTGTCATTGGCGCCTAAGTTTGGAATCTGGTCGCCGCAATTGAATTGGGGAGTACAGAAACAATGGCTGGATCTGGAGACTACCGATGGATTGCTGAAGATGAACAAACCGATGTTTACGGGGGCTTTTAATAATACGTTTAATTTTAATCACGGCTGGATGGCTTCGGTGGAAATGAATTATCAAAGTAAAGGCGATATGGAGAATTGCTCGGAAACCAAGAATATTTTTTATGTGGATGCCGGGGTTACAAAGTTCTTTTGGGGGGATAGGATGTCTGTGAAACTGAGTGGTACGGATTTGTTCCATGGTATGAAGTCTGGAAACCGTATGTATTATAACCGGGCATCTTCTTTGCAAATTAATAATTATGATAGTAGGAAAGTGATGCTGACGGTACGCTATAAATTTAATGCTACGCGTAATAAATATAAGGGTAGTGGTGCCGGAGAGAGTGAGAAGGAAAGATTATGAGTGTCACTTTTCACATTTCATTTGTTCTTACCCAGCTTATATACCATTTGGCGGAATAAAGGTACGTTTAACCATATATATTCGTACCAATGTTCTACCTTTCTTTTCCATAGTTTGCTCCAGCTATATATTTCCCACCATTTTAGATGGAGATTTGCCGAATTCATAAAATCTTGTGTGGGAAAGAGGGTCAGGGCTATTCCTTTTATCCATAATGTTTTCATTTCGTCCGCCCAATATTGCATGAGTCCGAATTCCGGTTCCCAGATAATGAATCGGGATTCATGAATGCCGTAACAGACTACATATCCTGGTACATTGAAATCATTGAGAGTGAAAAGGATGATGGGAAGTTTTCTTTGTGTTAATTGATGAATGTTTTGCAAACATATTTCGGCTTTCATGCCGGAATATATAGCCCCTTGTTTCATTCCTGCCAAGGTAAGCTTTCCATTTATTTTGCACCATTCGGTTAATGTATGTATGTCCGTTTCTTTTCCGTTGTAATATTTTATAACAGTGAGCAGGCAAGCTACCTCTACAGGGCACTTAGCATTGGAACGGACAAATGATTTCTTTATTTTATCAAGTTCGTATTCTGTCATAACCCGGTTTGTTTTATAAGAGAAAACTCATGGAGCGGCCGCAATCACTTAAAAAAAGAAATTCATTGGAGCGATTAACGTTCATTTGGACGTGGAAGTAGGTATGAACGCTGAATTACTTTAATAAGTGTGCGGCCGGAGTCTGCATGAGTTATATCTGTTACGTCCTGCTCTTTCTATTAACATATCGGCTATTTTGTTTATTTCCCGATTCTTACGCTCAAAGAAATCGCATAACTCTTTCGCCTTTTGTGTTAGTGTTGTTTTATTTTGTAATGCATATTCTATTTGTTGCTCCAATTTCATCGGAGTTATGTTTATCATATCTTTAGGCGAATATTTCAGTACCGGTATTTGAGCAAAGGTACAATCCAGCCATGCGTCAGAATGTGAGTCGGTCAAAGCCAAATCGCATAATGGTAATATGGTGTTAAGGTTCAGCGTGCGGAATAATTCCATGTTGTCGGGCAATTCAGACGATTGATATACATTTGGTATGTCGGTCAATAATATGAATTGGTACCGGGGATTTCTGATGGAACTTCTTTTTATAACTCTATAAAAATCTTCTAGTATCTTTGAATTTTTATTTCCTTTTCCCAATAATCCGACAATAATATTTCTTTCTTTGTCTTTTTTAATATCCTGCAATCTCTTTGTCAATGTTTCCAAACGTGGTCCGGAACCGGATGACAGGTAGGGAGTGGGTGGCAGATAAAGTATAGAAATATCTTTGTCCTGTATGTTTTTTTGGTCAGGCAACTGCATGGCTATGAAAATATAGTCAATGGCTAGCTGCCGATAGAGGGAGGCATGTGCTGCATGCCGACAATCTAGAAGCGTTAGGTCGGGCTTTAACCAACGGAAATCATCTGGATAAAGTACGCAGTTGCTTATTCCTTTATCATATAGTACAGGCGTAAAAGCAGGGTTTGAGGTGTAGGTATAGTATACCTCTTGTTTCTTTTCCCGCAATATCCCTGCTAATTTGATGGTTAGCAATAACTGGCTTTTGTCCGGTGCTATGTCAAGAAGGAAATTCAGCATATATTATTGCGTTAATATGGATTTGTTTAATGAACTTTTTGGACAAATTATATTCATAGAAATTGGAACTTTCATGTTCCAATTTCTAATGAATCAAGTTAGTGGTTTAAGTATACTTTAGTTGGGTTATGAAAACAGGTCTGTCACTCTTGAGTGAAATATCCCGTTAAATGTCCGGAAGGTGTACCTGTTATTTCTAGTTTATATTCTTCTGCAGGGAAATTTGCAATAGAAATTGTGATGTAAGCGCTCTGTACTTCAGGAATATCATTTTCATAAACGACGCCCCCTTTTGCCATATCTGTGATGCGGATGGTCATATCACGGTCGGGTGACGCGTTCTTGGAGGGTAAGGAGATAGCCATCGGTAAATACAGTTATGGGGCAATTGGTAGCAGCACTTCTAATAGGATCATCCCATCTGCCATCCAATTCTACATCTTTAACAGGAGTTTCTGTTGTATTGGCTTGTACAGGCAAAATACCTATTAATGTAGTTATGATAATAACTATACTCCATATCTTTTTCTTTATACTTTTTAACTTCATGACTTTATGTTTGTTTTAATTGTTTTGTTTGGGGCAAAGTTAGAGGATAAATCTTAAAAACGTGCAGATATCATGTGGACAAATGGAAAAAGGTAATAAGTTAATAACTAGCTTATTACCTTTTTTTATAGGAGGGCGATATAGACAATTGTTTATTTTTAGTATTCCATAAGCCATAAATCAAGGCTTTGATTTTCGCCTAATGAACCTATTTCTTGTACGATGCGTTCTTTTAATCTTAATTTTCTTTTGGACACAGATGTGGGCGAGATGGCTAACATATTGGCGATGTCACCGTTGCTGAACCGTAGTTTTATCAAACAGCATATTTGTATATCACCGTCTGTTAAGGAAGGTATCTGATGACATAGTCTTTTAGTATAGTTATCGAATAATAAATCTATTTTTTCTTTTATTTCTTGCCATAGTTTGTTGTCTATATACTTTGTTGTTTTTAGCTTATTGAATAATTCTGTCTGCTTAATGAGTTGGTTACATAAAAAAGCCTCGCGTTTATGTAGATACTGGTTTTCTTTTGATAGATGTTCCATAGCTTCCAGTTCTTTCGATTTTTCTTTTAATGACTGGGCATAATTGCTTATATGATTTTGCAGGTTATTGTTCTCCAGTTTCAGCGTTTCATTCTGTTGTTGTATTTCTTGTCGTATTTTATTTTGTTCTTTCCATTGTTCTTTTATCTCTAGGCTTCCTTCCATTTGGATCGTAAGTTCTTCTATCCGCATTTTGTTGCGGTTTATCAATGTCTCATTTTCATGTATTTTCATAGTGAAATAACGAATTTTTTCTTCTTTCTCCGATATCTCTTGTTTTTGAGAAACTATTTTTCGTTGGTATAGATAGTTTGTTATTGCTATGATGAAAGACAAAATGATTAAGGCAATGAGCACATTGCGTATGATCCGGTCTTTCTTTATTTGTGACAGATTATTTTCATTGATTATTTTTTGCTGATCATATTTTTCTTGCATCTCTATTAATGCTTTATTGCGATCTGTTTTACCTATTGAATCTTGATAGAACCATAGCTTATTACTGTATTCTACTGCCTTTTTGTAATCTTTTTCTTCTTGACTAATATAATATAGTGCTTGATAGGCGCTACGGGCTGTATGGATATTAGGTGACAGGCAAGCTTGGTTTAGGTAAAAATATGCAGAATCGTACATTTTTAAATAGCGATAAGTATCTCCCAATGAAAATATTCTTTGATCAGTCTTTTTTATTTTAATACAATCTTTGGCATACTGAAGAGCCTTTTTATTTTCTCCTGTTTTAAGAAATAAAAAACTGGTTTCGTTCATGGCGCTTGCCAATATGGTAGGATAGTTATTCACTTGTCCTATTTTTATAGCTTTTTCATAATATTCTATCGCTTTATTATATTGTTTTTTCTGTGAAAATGCTCTGGCGATATATATGAAAGAGAAAGCTATGTATGTTTGGTTGTCGGATAGTTCGGCATTATGATGTGCTTTTTCAAAATATTCCATAGCATAATCATTTAGTTTTCGATATAGATACATTAGCCCTATCTCTGAATTGATAAGAAAGCCTAATTGATAATCATTTGTTTTCTCTATTTCAGTCGCTGCTTCTAGATAAAATGACAATGCATCTTCGGCATGATGACTTTCATGGCGCAAGATACCTTTATAATATAGCGCCAATGCCTTTCTTTGTGCATTATCATGTTTGGTGAAATAAGAGTAAGCGATATTTATTAAAGAATCGGATTGTTCAATTTGGTTTTTATATTGAGCTTGTGTCATCAATAATGCCCATGTGGCATATTGTTCATTTTCAGAAGGAATGTCAGGTTGTATGCCCTGTAATATATGCAGTGCGCTGTCGGGATATCTGTACATCATTGCTTCTGCCTTTGCCAATTCGGGTTGGAAGGCTGTGGGGTAGTTCTTGTTGTGTGTACAGGATATCAGACTGATAATTATGCTAATTATTAGCCCTGCATATTTGAAACTGCTCATAGTAATCATTTCTATATTATTGGCGATAGGAATCTTATGGGATATGTTGCGTAAGTGAATGAATTGGTTGATTTTATAGGAAAAGTTTGAAGATTGATGTTTTCTGATTTATCCTGCCATGGTATAATATAAAGGGATGTGCCTGAATTATTTTAAATACGGAATAAAAAATCAGGCATGTCCCTTCATTATAGCTGGGGTAACCCTTTGAATTGTCTGTATACCATTTTTAAAGTAGTTAAAATCCTAACTTTAATTTTACAAACTGTTTGATGAATTGTACTGTTCCATCAATCCCCAATACGGACGAATCAATGCATAAGTGATAAGTTTCGGCAGCTCCCCACGTTTTGTAACTATAATAATTATAATAAGCCGACCGTTTTTTATCTGCTTTTTCCATCAATTCTTCAGCGGCTTCTGTAGAAATATGATGGATATGCATCAATCTTTCGATGCGTGCTTCTTTGGAAGCAGAAACGAATATATTGACGCAACGGGGATGGTCACGCAAAATGTAGTCGGCACATCTGCCGACAAACAGACACGATTGTTTTTCAGCCAGTTCACGTATTACGTCGCTTTGTATTTTGAACAAAGCGTCATTGCTCAGACAACTGCCATAGGGAATGGCTCCGTCGCTGATAAAAGGAAAACGTGTTCCGAACAGACCGCCGATAATGCTTTGAGAAGCTTTTTCATCTGCTTTTTCAAAGAATTCCTTGCATAGGCCGCTCTCTTCCGAAGCTAGTTTGATTAATTCTTTATCGTAAAAGGCGATACCAAACTCTTGGGCCAGTTTTTCGCCTATCTCTTTTCCTCCACTGCCTAGTTGGCGTCCTAGGTTGATAACATAATGCTCGTTCATAGTCGTTGTCTATTGATTATGTGGGCAAATATAAGGAAACTAATTTTTAATTCTTAATTTTCAACTTTTAATTTGTTACCGTGGGTCTTAAAAATCTTGAACTGGCGGTAAAGCATGATTCCTGCGACAACACTTGCCGCCAAGTCTGATATTGGCATACTCCACCAAATTCCTGCTGATCCCCAGCAAAGAGGGAGCAGGATGATGCTGGGAAGCAAGAATAATAATTGTCGGGTTAATGACAGGAAGATGGCTTTACCGGCCATGCCGATACTTTGAAAAAAATTGGACGTTACCATCTGAAACCCGATAATGGGAAAAAATATGACTACAATGCGTAAGCCGGTAGCTGATAGCTGTATCAGTCCCTCATGAGTGGTAAAAGCGGATACGGCCAATTCGGGCATCAGTTCACCTACTAGAAAACCGGTTGTTGTAACAGCGGTGGCGCCATAAATGGTAAGTTTTAATACCTGGTTTACACGATGATATTGTTGGGCGCCAAAGTTATAACCGGCTATGGGTTGCATTCCTTGATTCAGCCCCATCACAATCATGACGAACAGGAAAACAATCCGGTTTACAATACCAAATGCGCCAATAGCTAGATCGCCATCATATTCTTTCAAACCTTTGTTAATGAAAATTACAATGAAGCATGCTGCCAGATTCATCAGGAACGGAGACATACCGATAGCGATGGTGTTTTTTACGATTGTACCGCGCAGTTTGTAAATGCCTCGGCGGAGATGAAGCAACTCGTTCTTGTTGGTGAAGGTCTTGAATTGCCACACCAGTGAGATGATTTGGGCCAGAATGGTGGCAATGGCGGCACCCTGGATACCCCAATGGAATAGATAGATAAAGATAGGGTCAAGGATGGTATTGATAATTACTGTGGTGATGGTGGCTGTCATTGCTTTTTGTGGATGCCCCGAAGCGCGTAGTAAGGCATTCAGTCCCAAATACATGTGGGTTATAACATTGCCCAGCAGGATAATGACCATGTAGTCTCGTGCATAGGAGATGGTATCCGGGCTTGCCCCGAAGAAGTAGAGAATAGGATCAAGGAAAAGCAAGGTTAATATACTGAATCCTATACCTATAATAAAGTTCAGCGTAACTACGTTACCCAAAATGTTTTGGGCGGTAGCATAATCTTTCTGTCCTAATTTTACGGAAACTAATGTGGAGGCACCCACACCGACCAGTGAACCGAATGCAGCCGCCAGATTCATCAGCGGGAAGGTGATAGCCAGTCCTGAAATAGCCAAAGGGCCTACACCGTGACCGATGAAGATGCTGTCTACCATATTGTATAGGGAAGATGCCGTCATAGCGATAATGGCGGGTATTGCATATTGTAAAAGTAATTTTCCGATTGGTTGTGTTCCCAATTCTGTGGGGGTTCCTGTTTTTGCCATACTTTATTTTCTGTCTTTTTACCTGTTTAACCTGAATTCGGCTGCAAAGGTACACAAAAAATGAGTGTGAGGGAAAAGTTTGTTTATCTTTGCATTTAAAAAAATAAACGGAATAGAATTAATGAATAGTCAAAAAGGAATAGTGGGCTGCTTGCTATTGGCATGCACCTTACAAATGTCGGCACAAGTAAAAACGTATAAGTATCGTGTAAACTTTCGCGATAAGGCGGAAACAACCTATGCATTGGACAAGCCTTCGGCTTATTTGTCCGAACGTGCTTTGGAGCGTCGCATGAAACAGGGATTGCCCGTTGATTCTACAGATATTCCTGTGTGCCGGAGCTATATAGATATGCTGGTCGGAAAAGGAGCACAGCTTGTATCCAAAAGTAAATGGAACAATACAGTGGTAGTGCAGGTATCCGACACGTCGGTTATTGATAAAGTGGCGGCATTGCCTTTTGTGACAGCTGTCCGGAAAGTGTGGACAGCTCCCGACAGTATTCCTGCCCGCAATGCCAACCGTAAAAAAGAGGTGACCAATAGGGTGACAAAGAGTAATAACTATTATGGGGATGCGTGGCGGCAGATTGCTGTTCATCACGGGGACAGTCTTCACGCTGCAGGTTTTCGTGGGAAGGGGATGCAGATAGCGGTCATTGATGCCGGTTTTTATAATGCTGATGAAATCAGTGTTTTCAAAGGAATGGACTTGTTGGGAACACGCGATTTTGTAAATTCTCACTCGGATATTTATGCCGAGAACTATCACGGCATGAAAGTGTTGTCTTGTATGGCTGCCAATAAGCCGAATGTATTGGTCGGCACGGCTCCCGAAGCTTCATATTGGCTTCTCCGTAGTGAGGATGATGATACGGAACAGCCTGTGGAAGAGGATTATTGGGCGGAAGCTTTGGAATTTGCCGATAGTGTGGGAGTGGATGTGGTTAACACTTCATTGGGATATTATGAGTTTGATGATACGACCATGAATTACCGGTACCGTGATTTGGACGGGCATTATTCATTGATGTCTCATTCCGCTTCTTTGGCTGCCGATAAAGGATTGGTGTTGGTATGCAGTGCCGGAAATTCGGGGCGTGGCACATGGAAAAAAATCACACCTCCGGGAGATGCGGAAAATGTTATTACAGTGGGGGCGGCGGACCGGAATCTGGTTAATGCTGATTTCTCTTCTGTAGGAAATACTACAGATGGCCGTGTAAAACCGGATGTGATGGCGGTGGGAGTTGCTTCGGCCGTAGCGGGTAATGATGGAACGGTTTCTCATGCCAATGGTACTTCTTTCGCATCGCCTACATTGTGCGGGTTGGTAGCCTGTTTCTGGCAGGCTTGTCCCTGGCTTACTGCCAAGCAGGTGGTGGAGGCAGTGCGGAATGCAGGAGACCGTAAAGAGTATCCGGATAATATTTACGGTTATGGTGTGCCTGATATCTGGAAAGCTTGTCAAATAGAATTAGAGAAGAAAAAATAATGGAAGAACATCCTCTTTCTTTATATGAACTGAATGCGTTGGTTAAGCGTAGCATTCATGCTTGTCTGCCCGATACTTATTGGGTTCAGGCAGAGCTGAGTGATGTACGTTCCAATTATTCCGGTCATTGCTATTTGGAATTTGTACAGAAAGAGCCACGGGGGAATAATCTGATAGCTAAGGCAAGGGGGACTATTTGGAGCAATGTCTACCGTCTGCTGAAGCCTTATTTTGAAGAGGAAACCGGGCAGGCTTTTGTTGCAGGTATTAAAGTGATGGTGAAAGTGGCTGTGGAGTTTCATGAATTGTATGGTTACTCGCTTACTGTGCAGGATATAGATCCTACTTATACATTGGGGGATATGGCGCGTCGCCGTCGCGAAATCTTGAAGCAATTGGAAGAAGAAGGTGTGCTGACTTTGAATAAGGAACTGGAGATTCCTTTGCTGGCGCAACGCATAGCCGTTATTTCCTCGGCTACGGCTGCCGGTTATGGTGATTTTTGTAATCAACTGGAACAGAATCCCTATGGTTTTGTCTTTTATCCGCGTTTGTTTCCTGCTATTATGCAGGGGGAACGGGTAGAACAATCTGTCATTACCGCATTGGATGCTATCCATGCCTGTCGTGATGATTGGGATGTCGTGGTTATTATCCGTGGCGGAGGCGCCACGTCCGACCTTTCGGGGTTCGATACATATGAGTTGGCGGCTAATTGTGCTCAGTTTCCTATACCTATTATAACCGGTATAGGGCATGAGCGTGACGATACGGTGTTGGACTGTGTTTCTCATACTCGTGTCAAGACACCTACTGCTGCTGCCGAGTATCTTATAAATCATTTGCACGACACTGCCAAGGTTCTTGAAGATTATGCATCGGCTGTACTTCATACTATCTCTACCCGTATGGAACGGGAAAATACTCGGCTGAACCGGATGGTAGAACGTATTCCCATGCAGACGCGGATGAGGCTGAAAGAGGAACATTATCGCCAGGAACGAATCATGAAACATTTGGAAGTAGGCCTGCAATCCCGTCTGACAAAAGAAACCCATTGTTTAAAAATGATGGAAACTCGGTTGGGCATCGTTTCACAGCGTCGTCTGGTAAAGGAAAAGCATCGGCTCCAACTTTTGGAGCAGGAATTGAAGGCGGCATCTCCCGAAAATTTGTTGAAAAGGGGATATAGTATCACGCTGAAAAATGGCAAGGCGGTGATCGATGCTTCTGTATTGCAGCCGGGTGATGAACTTACCACCCGTTTTGCCAAAGGAGAAATAAAGAGTATAGTAACTAAAAAATAAAACGAAGTATGGCAGCAAAGAAACAAACCTATGAACAGGCTATGAAACGTCTGGAAGAAATCGTATCACGCATAGACAGTAATGAGTTGGACATAGACAGTTTAGGTGTGAACCTGAAAGAGGCACAGGAATTAATCAAGTTTTGCCGGGATAAACTTTATAAAGCCGATGAGGAGATAAAGAAAATGTTGGATAATAATGTTTCAATGTGACAATATGCTAATGTGCCAATTGGCTGCGCTATATTCTGCATGGCATATTTGTACCTTAGCACATTGACATATTGGCAAATTATAAAAGCTATAAATAAAAAAGCTGTTTTGATTGGAATTTGCAAATATAAAACGTAATTTTGCTCTCATTCGTAAATAATAACATAATTAAGATACACTATGAAAGAGATTGATTGGGCAAATCTGTCCTTCGGCTATATGAAGACAGACTATAATGTACGTTGCTACTATCGTGACGGTGCATGGGGAGAGTTGGAACTTTGTTCGGAAGAAACGTTGAATATTCACATGGCCGCCACTTGTCTGCACTATGGGCAAGAAGCGTTTGAAGGGTTGAAGGCTTATCGTGGAAAAGACGGTAAAATCCGTATTTTCCGTCCTGAAGCCAATGCGGAACGTTTGCAAAGTACTTGTGACGGTATTCTGATGCCGGAACTTCCTACAGAAAAGTTTGTGGCCGCTATAAAGAAGGTGGTGAAAGCCAACGAGCGTTTCATTCCTCCATACGAAAGTGGTGCGGCTCTTTATATTCGTCCGTTACTGATTGGTACAGGTGCTCAGGTGGGGGTTCACCCTGCCAATGAATATCTGTTTGTGGTATTCGTAACTCCGGTAGGTCCTTATTTCAAAGGTGGTTTTTCTACTAATCCTTATGTTATTATCCGTGAGTTCGACCGTGCCGCACCTTATGGAACCGGACGCTTTAAGGTGGGCGGCAACTATGCTGCCAGCCTGCGTGCCAATAAGAAAGCCCATGATTTGGGATATTCCTGCGAGTTCTATCTAGACGCCAAGGAAAAGAAGTACATTGACGAGTGTGGTGCGGCTAATTTCTTCGGCATCAAAAATAATACTTACATTACACCAAAATCATCTTCTATTCTGCCTTCTATAACGAATAAGAGTTTGATGCAGCTGGCCGAGGATTTGGGTATAAAGGTAGAATGTCGTCCGGTTCCTGAAGAAGAACTGGAAACCTTCGAGGAAGCGGGGGCTTGCGGTACGGCGGCTGTTATCAGTCCTATCCAGCGTATTGATGATTTGGAAAACAAGAAATCGTACATTATCTCTAAAGATGGAAAGCCGGGTCCTGTTTGTACAAAATTGTATAACAAACTGCGTGCTATTCAGTATGGTGATGAACCTGATACACATAATTGGGTGACAATTTTAGACTAATAGAAAAATAGATTCTTATGAAAACAAATTCAGAATTGAAGAATCGGGCAATCGATGCGTTGACCGGTAACATATGCCATGACGCTCTTTATTCTGAAAGATTATCCGGAGTTGCAGTACGATGCTGCCATAGAGAAAAGTATGGCGATGATGTCCGGTCATAAGATGAAGATGTTCTTGTTGGATTTGAGCTTCATTGGTTGGGCTATTCTGTGTTGTTTTACTTTGGGGATCGGTTTCTTGTTCCTGGCTCCTTATGTAGAAGCATCACATGCTGCTTTCTATGAAGATCTGAAGAAAGAATTGGGAGAGTCCGTTGAGGCAATTTCTGAATAATATAGAAAATAGAAAGATAAGAAAAATAGACCTGCAAGTGAATTGCGGGTCTATTTTTTTTCTCTTTCACAGGATATTCCTACCTTTGCCTGTGGAAACAAATTAATGATAGACTAATTTTCATGGGAAAAGGAAAACTGGAGAAATTTGCTGATATGCGGGAGTATCCGCACGTGTTTGAATACCCTTATTCGGTGGCCGATAACGTTACGTTCGATATGAAGGGGAATTGGAACCGTGACTTTTTTAAGAACGATAATCCGATAGTTCTGGAACTGGGATGCGGACGAGGTGAATATACCGTAGGGCTGGGTCGTATGTATTCCGATAAAAATTTTATCGGTGTAGATATAAAAGGGGCCCGTATGTGGACCGGTGCGACGGAAGCGCTGAAAGATGGCATGACGAATGTGGCTTTTTTGCGTACCAATATCGAAATCATCGACCGTTTTTTTGCTCCGGGTGAGGTGAGTGAGATATGGCTGACTTTCTCTGATCCGCAGATGAAGAAAGCGACTAAACGTCTTACTTCCACATACTTTATGGAACGTTATCGTAAGTTTTTGAAGCCGGACGGACTGATTCATTTGAAGACCGACAGTAATTTTATGTTTACTTACACCCGCTATATGGTAGAGGAAAACAAATTGCCGGTAGAGTTTATGACCGAAGATTTGTATCATTCCGGTTTGGTGGATGACATACTAGGCATCCGTACCTATTATGAACAACAATGGTTGGATCGTGGTTTGAATATAAAATATATGAAGTTCCGTCTGCCGCAAGAGAAGGAGTTGCATGAACCCGATGTGGAAATAGAATTGGATGAGTATCGCAGTTACAACCGCAGTAAACGAAGCGGGTTGAAAACAAGTAAATAATAACAGAATGATGACTTTATATCCGAAATTGATTTTGGACGCCTTGGCAACAGTGCGTTATCCCGGAACGGGAAAGAATTTGGTGGAAGCGGAGATGGTTGCCGATAATCTTCGCATTGACGGTATGTCGGTAAGCTTTTCGTTGATTTTTGAGAAACCGACCGATCCGTTTATGAAATCTATGATAAAGGCTGCCGAAACAGCTATTCATACTTATGTTTCACCTGATGTACAGGTAGCTATTGTGACAGAGAGCCGTCAGGCGGCGCGTCCCGAACCGGGTAAGCTGCTTCCATTGGTAAAAAATGTCATTGCTGTTTCATCCGGAAAAGGCGGGGTGGGCAAGTCTACTGTGGCGGCCAATCTAGCTGTGGCCCTAGCTAAACTGGGATATAAAGTAGGTTTGCTGGATGCTGATATTTTCGGTCCTTCTGTGCCTAAAATGTTCCAGGTGGAAGATGCCCGTCCTTATGCTGAGCAGATTGACGGTCGTGATTTGATTGTGCCGATTGAAAAATATGGTATCAAGTTGCTTTCTATCGGTTTCTTTGTCGACCCTGATCAAGCTACTTTATGGCGTGGAGGGATGGCTAGTAATGCTTTGAAACAACTGATTGGAGATGCCGCATGGGGAGAACTGGATTATTTCATATTGGATACGCCTCCGGGCACCAGTGATATTCATCTGACTTTGGTGCAGACTTTGGCTATTACGGGAGCTGTAATCGTCAGTACACCTCAGCAGGTGGCTTTGGCTGATGCGCGCAAGGGAATCAATATGTATACCAATGATAAAGTAAATGTTCCTATTTTGGGATTGGTGGAGAATATGTCATGGTTTACTCCTGCGGAACTTCCTGAAAATAAGTATTACCTTTTCGGAAAGGAGGGTTGCAAACAGCTGGCAGAGGAAATGAATGTGCCTTTGTTGGGACAAATTCCTATTGTGCAGAGTATCTGTGAAAATGGTGATAAAGGAACTCCGGCTGCTTTGAATGAGGACAGCATTACCGGGCGTGCATTTATAGAGTTAGCTGAAAATGTTGTGAAGCAGACTGAGAAGCGTAATGAGGAACAGGCACCGACACACATTGTGGAGATGAAGAAATGATTTAGGAATATATTTTTAAGATGAAAAGAGACTGTTCGGAACAGCCTCTTTTCTGTTTTTATGCTCTTTATTGCAGTTTGAAAGTTACAGGAACAGTGTATCTGCAACGTACTGCTTTGTCTTTTACAGTTGCCGGCTTCCATTTTGGCATGGATTTTACAACCCGTGCTGCTTCAGCATCCAGTTCGGGGGTAATGCTGCGTACTATGCTTACATGGTCTACCGAACCATCTTTTTCAATAACCATCTGTACGATTACTTTACCTTGTGCTCCTTCCTTTTGCGCTGTTACGGGATATTTTATGTTGCGTGCCAAATATTGCAAGCAGGCTATCATACCTCCGGGGAATTCAGGCATATTGTCTGCTATCTGGTATACGGGGTCTTCTCCGACAAGAAGTAATCTCACCAGTTCCGGATTTTCCATATCTTTGATGGGGCAGAGTTCTTTTACCGTGAATTTTCCTTCTTGATAACCTTTATGGTTAATGGCAATGGTTTCGCCTACTCCTACTGTTAACTGAGCTTCTCCGTGAGCGTTTGTCGTGGCTTTGGCATTTGTTGAAGAAGAAATAAGTTCTACTCCTGCAAGTTGTTGGTTATCATTATTGGATATTTGTAACTTGATCCGTATTTGTTTGCCGGCTTTGATGTAGGCGGCAATATCATCATCGGTATCGAAAATGGCAGTGACATTCGGTTTGTTTGCTGAAAGTAGAAGTGATTGGTGGTTGGAACTTTTAGGAGAGGAAACGTCTAGGGAAACATACTTGGGAGTCGTCATATCCACTTCTATGGTAGCCTTTCCTTCTGCATTGGTCTTGAAAGTTTTTACTTCATTACCCGGTTTGATTTGCAGAGTAATATTAGGCTGAGGCTTACCTTCACTATTGGTTACGGTAATAGTGAAAGTCACCAGACCTTGTACTGTTGTGTTGACAAAAGATGCCACTTCTTCCCTTTCGGGGCGTGGGGTGCTTTCTTCCGTGGAATAGATTAACCTTTCGGCTGTCCGTGCCACGGTTTCAATGTTGCTGACCAAGAGTAGAGCAGCAGTCAGCGGTGCAAACAAGGCATATTTGATATGCCCTGTGGTGCGGGTTCTTTTTTTGTTCATCATTTTAATTCTGTTTTTTAAGTGTGATAAGTTGAAATTATTATATAAACCGGTTTGTCTGTTTTGGTTGGCTAATCCCAAAAGGTGATATTGATATGCTTTCTTATTTGTGCCGGATTCCATTACTTTATGATCGGCAAGGTATTCCAAATTGAGTCTGATCTCTGTTTTCAGCAGCCATGCAAAAGGATTCATCCAGCAAATGATATTTACTATTTCACTGATAATGACATCTATGGAATGCCATTGGCGGACGTGGGTCTGTTCGTGCGTCAGGATTTCTTGTTTTTCATCTTCTTTCAGTCCGGGCAGATAGATGAAAATCCATTGCCAGAAAGAGAATGGATTGGCAGGTTCTGATAGACTGCGTATGGATATTTGGTCTACATTTATACTCTTGCTTTTTAAGACAAGGCGGAAAATACTGCTTAGTTGGATCATAAATCGTGCGGATAATAAAAGGATTCCAATCCAATAGACGAACTTTATTATATCAAGCAGGTCGGGTGTGGGAATAGCAACAGGAGCTGTGACTACTGTGGCAGTGGAAGTATTTGTTTCTGTCAGCATCATCAGTGCGTAGTAATCTGCCAGTTCATTGATGGCAGGTTGTTCTTTCACCCATGCTTGCATATCCATCAGCGGATAAAGAAAAGAGAGGGCAAGAAAACTCAGCAGTGCGATACGACGCCACTGGAAGAAAGTGTCGCGACAGCAGAACAGCTTGTAGAAAGCATAGAATAAGGCGATGCCTATATTTACTTTCAGCATGTAGATGAGTTCGGGTGCTGTAGTTATCATAGTATTTGTGAATTTAGCAGGATTATTTATCTTCTTCTTTCTCTATCAAGTTGATAATGTCTTTCAAGTCGGCTGCGGAGATTTTTTGCTCTTTGGCGAAGAAAGATACCATTTCCTTGTATGAGTCAGCAAAATAGTTCCGGACCACACCACTTACAAATGTGCGTTTGTATTCGCTTTGTTTAACCACTGGGGTGTATTGATAAGTGTTGCCGAATCGTTTGGCCGTAACGTACCCTTTTCTTTTCAGGTTGTTCACTATGGATGCCACCGTAGTATAAGGCGGCTTGGGTTCGGGAAATTTAGCAACTATGTCTTTCACGAAACATTCTCCCATGCTCCAAATATGAAGCATCACTTCTTCTTCTTGTATCGTTAGCTTTTCCATAAGAAAATGAATTGATTACGATGTTTTCGCAAATCTACGAAAAAATCGTAATAAGCAAAAGGAATGGGAGTTAATTAGTGTGAATACAGATTGTGGGCAGATAAAAAAACAAAGTGAAGAATCCGGCTGTGATAGATTGAAGCGGACCCTTCACTTTGGCATGAAAATGACAGATGAAGTAAAGTTTATTTTTTGTGTAGAATATAATGGTCTGCTAACTCTCCTGTTATTGCCTGTTTGTCTTGATTGAGAGCGGTCAGGGTATTCTCACCGACTTTATAATATTGCTTATCCTCTCCATTAATTAAAGTTATGATATTACCTTCAACAGAGTAAGTTCCATATTCTTTGAAAGTAGCATCCTGCCGGTCAATATATTCTGATATCAACTCAAAAGTCTTGTCTTTTTTAATAGTCAGGGTCATGTTGATACCCGGACAGTCGGCAGCCGGAAAAGTTCCGGTGTAAGTACCGTCATAATCCAATGAGTTTTCTGCATTGTGCATATCCGTTGTTTCGGTGGAGGTTGCAGAATCGTTAGTGTTTTTGGAGTTGCTGTTACATGAAGTAATCAGCAGGCATACGCATGCCAGAATAAAAAGTTTTTTCATCATAAATAATTCATTTAGTTCTTAATTTATAAACAAATTCAGACGACATTTGTTCTGCGTCTTTTCTTAATCTCTTTTAATCTTTCGTATACATGTCTGCGGCTTAAGGTAATCTGACGACGGTATACGATGCAGGTGGTAAGGAAATAAACACCTGTTTGTATCCACAATACCCGGTACTCTGTCAGCACATCGGTCAGTGTGGCTCCCATATTGTTGATGCGTACAAAGCCGTTGATGCCGAAAGTGGAAGGGAACAGCCACGAAACCACCTCCCAGAATTTAGGAATGGCAGTACCTGGCCACGAAATGCCTGAGATAAATAGCAACGGTACTGAGGTAAATACATAAATCATCATACAGGCTTCCCGATGGTGAATAAAGATAGAACAAGTCATCGCGAAAAAGATGCATGCCAGTATATAGGGAAACATGAATGCCGCTAGGGTTCCGGCTTGAGCTATTTGTACCAGGCTGAACATTTTGGGAACAAGGCAGAGCATATAGGTAGCCATGACAGCATATATCATAAGGTAAGTCAGTGATTTGCCTAAAACAATGCGCAGCGTGCCATGATAATGGCGGCTCATGGGGATAAGGTCTCGAAAACGGTTGTTCTCACGAGCAGTTCCGGCAGATAGACCTACTCCTAGCAGTAAAGTTTGTTGGATAATCAGTATCAGTACGGCGGGTATCAGGAAGCTGGCAAAACCGTTCTGCGGATTGAAAATGGAAATATCCTCATACGCTATGGGAGACGTGCTCACTTCATCTTGTCGGATGGTTGTGTTGCCGGAGCGTTCTATCTTTATCTGTTTGTTCATTACCAGCGAGGCATTGGTGTTGGCTGTCAGCATGGCTTTGTAGTATAGCATACCGCTCATGTCACAGTAGATGGTGACATGGGTTTGAACTCCTTTAGTAATGTCGCGGCTGAAGCTTTCAGGAATATAGATGATGCCATACACTTTGCCGTTCTTCAATAAAGTTTTTGCTTCTTCCATATCACTGCAATGAGATACTATTTCCAAGTCGGCACCTGCATCTACCAGACGCAGGTATTCACGGCTGAGGCTGGAACGGTTGTTATCTACTACAGCAGCAGGGACTTCACGTACTGTTTCATTGGTATATATAAAGGTATAGAGAAGCGGATAGCCTAGTGGTACCAGAATGAAGAAGATAAGTACACCCTGATCCTTTACAACTGCTTTCAACTCTTGCCACCAGATGTAGAAAAGGTCCTTGGTTCCTTGTGAGATGATATCTTTGAGTTTATATGTTTTCATACCTGTTTGCCGTTTTAGGGAATATATACATAATGTAATAGTACTGTGCGCAGTCTTTTCAGTATAAAGAAAGGCAACAGCATGAATAACATCAACGCGACTACTGAATGCCATGCGTAAATCAGCGGATATCCGTTAAGTGCCAAATCTACATAAATCAGGAAGTAGTGGCGTAACGGGAATAGATTGGCCAGTGCCTGTAATACAGGATTCATTGCCATAACCGGAAAACTCATACCCGATATGGAGAAAGAAATCACTCCCCATAGGGAGGCAGTGCTCAGTGCCAAGCGGACTGTTGTAAACAATCCGAACAGAAATACTCCGAAAGCCTGTGAAGCCAGTACTAGTAACAGACCGGCAAACAGCATGGGCAGTATACCGCTATTACAGGGATAGTGCAGGAAACCGTATAGATAAACATTATAGAAGGTGGCCATGACAAAGAAAACTACAGTCTGGGGCAGCAATTTGCCGGTCAGGGCTACGGTGATGGAATTGTCTGCCATGCCCATCCATTCTTTTTGGGTGTTGGTTTTCATTTCACTTCCAATGGTATAGACGGTGGTCATAAAGATAAGCAGCATCAGGATACCCGGTATGATGGTGTTACTCAAATATACAGAGTAATTGAGCCATGGATTGTTTAATACATGAGAGTCGATGACTATGGGCTGCAGGAATGCCATGGCCTGGTCTTCTGTAGCTCCTTTGGCATATAAGGTGGCACGGCCGATGGCTCCACCCGCCAGCTCGGACATGGTGCGCTGGTCTTTATAGAGTAATGAACCTGCTACCAGATAGGAGTAGTTGGTATAAAAGGAAACCTTGGGTTGACGGCTTGCTAATGCCTTCTCGGTAGTTCCTTTTGGAATATAGTAGAAAGCATAGATCTTTCCTTGCTGCATGGCTTTGCGGGCATCCGCGAAACTGGGGTAATGTGCTATGATTTTAGTCTGCTGAAAAGCGTCCAGATTACGGATGATGCTGCGTGTGGTAGCTGTGTTGTCCAAATCGACCACACCTGCCGGCATATCCGTAGGGAGTCCGTTCCACATTAATGTAGTGAAGAAGAGATAACAGAACAAGGGAGCTATGATCATGCAGAACAGATATAGCGGTCTTGTGGCGATGCGGAACACTTCACGCCGGGCTATGCGGAATATACGGTTATGGACAGTATTGTTCATTGTTTGTTATTTCTCGATGATGGCACTCATTCCCGGACGCAATCCGTCTGTTCTCTCTACAGGAACAGCTTTCACCTCGAAGGTCTTCAGGTCGAATTGTCCCGTAGTCTTGGTTGCTTTCCAGGCAGCATATGTACCCAGATCTTTCATATAAGTAACCTTGAATTTTATTTCTTTGTCAAAGGCAGGAATAAATGCGCTAATCTCATTTCCTACGGTAAAGTCTTTTAGGAAATCTTCGCGTACATTGAATGTTACCCACATGTCATTCAAGCGGGCCACGTTCATAATGGGGGCACCGGTACCTACCAGTTCGCCTGCTTTGGGAAAGATTTCGGTCACTTCTCCATCAGCTGACGCGGTCAGTATCGTTTCGTCTATGTAGGAGGAAACTTCGGCTACAGCACCTTTGGCACGTTCTACTTGGGCTGCGGCTGCTGCTTTGTCTTCACGTTGTGCACCGTTCTTTGCCATTTCGTATTGGGAGCGTGCTGCTTTTTCTGTAGCGGTCATGGCATCAAATTGTGCTTTGGCTTCATCACGTTTTTGCGCGGACATTACGCCTTGTTCAAAGAGCCGGTTGACACGGTTGTATGACTTTTCAGCAATTTCTACTCCGGCTTTGGCTTTCTGCCACATTTCGTAGGCAGCTTGCAGTTGCTCTTGGCGGGTACCTCGTTGTGCTTTTTCATTCAAGGCTTGTGCTGCTTGTTCGGCAGCTTGTGCTTGAGAAAGTTTGGCTTTTACATCGGGGGCTTCAAGGATAGCCAGTGTGTCACCGGCTTTTACTTTGTCTCCTTCCTTTACACGAAATTCCAGAATGCGTCCCGGCACTTTGCTGGATACACGGTATTCGTCGGCTTCTGCTTGCCCCTGAATGATTTCCGGACCTTTACCCAGTGTAAAGAAACCTATCAGTGACACTATGACAATGACTGCTGTCAGTGAAATAAATGCCAGCAAAATATTGCTGTGTTGTGATCTTTCTGCCATATCTTTTCGTTTTTAATCTTTAATTTTTATTTAAGCACTCCCATTGATTTGCGCAAATAGACTTCAGTCAGTTTTACATCAATCTGAGCGTCTATTTTGTCCGACTGGGCAGATAACCAAGCGGTTTGCGCTTCCAATACGTTACTGGTAGGAATGACTCCTTCCATGAATCCCAGTTTGGCATAGCGCAGATTCTCGTCTGCTTTTTCCAGATTTTTTTCAGCCATACTCAGGCGTTTGGCTGCTTCATTTACTTTATAGCTGGCTTGGCTTACCTGCAATTCTACCTTTTCTTTTGCATCTGCCAGTTGGTAGCGGGCAATGTTTGCTTCCGCCTTGGCAGCTTTTACCTTATACATTCCTTCGCCCCAGTTCCATATTGGAATTTGTACCATAGCGCCAACAGCCCACATGCCGCGGAATTTGCGTTCAAAGCCGTTTACCAATGAGGGATTGGTTACCATGTAGTTGGCGGTCAGAGCCACTGTAGGAAGAAATCCCGCGCGGGTGATATTGACTTTTTGGTCATAAATTTTATTAGCTAGATCCAAACTTCGTAATTCTTCGCGATTTGCCAAAGCGGTGGCTACATTATCACCTACATGATATTCAAGGAGAGTTAAGCTTTCTACGTCTTCATCTGCTAAACGTATTTCATCATTTAAAGGCAGACCGCATAATTGGCATAGTACCATTTTAGATAGGCTTAATCCGTTGTCTATTTGTGTGAGCTTCATTTCGGCTTCATTCACTTTTACTTTTACACTTAGTCCGTCGGCTTTGGTGGCGACACCTTCGGTTATCATTTTATCTACATCACTGTCCAGTTGGCTGACCAGTTGCAGATAGCTTTGGGCTAGTTTTTTCTTGTTTATCAGTGAGATGACTTGCCAGTAAGCTTGGTCGGTACTCAAAATGATATCCTGCATACCGGTGGCGTGCTGTGATTCGGCCAGTTGTTCAGCGTATTTGGTGATTTTATTGTAGGCAACGATTTTTCCTCCCATGAAGATGGGTTGGGTAAGGGTCACAGCTCCTGCATACATATTGCGTGTGTCGGTGCGCAGCGCATCTACCAAACCTTGTCCTACCTTGTTCAGTGCATTTCCAATACCTGGGATGAGGGGAGCAAGTGGTTGCAGTATTTGTGCGAGTTCGGGATTGGAAGCTGCCAGTTGTTGGAAAGTTTCCTGTATGGAGCCTTGGGCGGTAGTCCCTATCTGACTGATAGCTCCCTTTTGTTCGTCACTTAATAAAGAGATTTCTTTCTGAGTGCGCATATAGGTTCCTATAGCCGCAATCTTAGGAAGATAATTGGTAAAAGCCGCTTTCTTTTCATAATGTGCAGCTGTTATCTTTTCAGCTGAAATGCGCAACTCTTTATTGTTGGATAATGCTAAAGCACGACAACTATCTAAGGTGAGTGTGCTTTGGGCTGAAATACTATCTAAAACACCGATAAATAGGATAAAAGCTGCAATCTTTTTCATTATAGTGTTCTTGTTTTGTTGTTTTTTAAGTTGTTTATGCAACAAAAATAAGACAAATCTTCAAGAAAGCCATATTCTGGATGTTATTTTAAAATATTTTTATAATTCTGCAATCTGTATGTTTACTGCTTTTGCTTGGTGGAGAAAAAAACAGCCGGTTCGTTTCCAACCGGCTGTTTTTTTATTAAATATATTGAAGGAGAGAATGTTCCTTGTTATTTCATGCTGAAAGCTTGTTGTCCTATCATGGTTCCATCAGCGAAGATATAAACATGATAAGTTCCGGCAGGCAAATATTCTTCTACATCCCAATATACGGTTACATTTTGTTCTTCTCCGGTGTATTCTATGTATTTCTTGATGGAATAAACCAAATTACGGTTTTCGTATGGGAATGTGTTTGAAGCGTTTTTGGTTAGTATGTCATTGTCTGGTTTGGCAATACGTATATATAAAGTACGTTCACCTGTTTTGGCGGTAATATTCTTGACAATGGTGAACGAGATGGCTATCTTTTTCACATCTTTTACTTTCTTGGCTGTTTTACCACGTTTATTTCTAGGCTCTACGCTAATTCCTGTGGCATCCAATTGGGCTGCCAAGGTGACCTTTTCATTCAGATTCTTTTTCTCTTGCGATAAATTATTGATTTGACGGGTTGCCTGCGTATATTTTTGTTTTACTTCTTGGTTTTCTTCAGCTAGTGCTTGGTTGAGTTTGTTCAGTGAATCTATTTGGATAACATAGGTGCGTAGTACGGCACGTACTGTTTTCAGTTCTTTCTTCAAACGCATGATCTCAGCTGCGTTACTGGTCTTTACTTGTCGTAATTCTTCTAGCAGCCGCTGTGTTTTCAGCTTCTCACTCTCCAGCTTTTCGCGCAAGGAATCATTGTTTATCTGTATCTGAAGTTCATCATATTGGGTGGCGAAAGTGGTATATTCGTTTTCCATTTCCAGTTTTTCCACAGCGAAGAGTTCGCTCATTTCCTTATTCTCTTTTGCTTGATGAAAAGCATAAAAAGAAACTCCGCCGATAATCACAACCAGCAGAATAATGACAATAATCAGTTTTTTGCTCTTATCCATAGTGTTACATTGAATTTTGGACAAAAGTACAATAATTTATGTAGACTGCTCGAAAAATATTATGGAAATTTTTCTTTAATTCGGAATATCATTGTAACTTTGCGGTGCTTTTAAGAAGGCGATTTTATTATCAACTTTAAACAAAATATAGAGATTATGTCAAAAGTAACCGTAGTAGGCGCAGGTAACGTAGGTGCTACATGTGCAA
>OHKC01000128.1_pt1 | contig 26585 bp, 22 predicted proteins | sample 1568761 | NCBI WGS metagenome assembly OHKC01 (sample SAMEA3879514, study PRJEB24766) | human gut metagenome | biome: human-associated habitat; feature: feces | place: USA | collected 1985/1987 | reverse complement strand
GTACCATTAAGAAATAGTCTTTCCCAAGTTCTTTCTGAAATGCATCAAAATCAAACGCTTCTAAAAGCTTTTTATCATGTTCTTCCTCCCCACGAAAAGTCGGCGCATAAAGAACAAGCTTCTTTCCTTTCATTTCCGGATATTGTTCACTAAGCTCTTCCTTCCACGCAGCAATATCATGATCTCTGAAAAAATAGTCCACCTGTGGACATCCGATACAGATCACCTTTTCTTTCGGTGCTATAAAAGCCTCTGCATAGTTGTCCCTGATATTTTCTGAACTTGCCAGTATGTGGTCTGTATTTTTCGTTGCCGCTTTAAGCTCCTTTAAAACTTCCGGGTTCGTCTCCGATGAACCGCCAAACTTCTTAAAAGATCCCATCCCATGCCAAAGCTGAACTACCTTTGTCTCATCCGACAGCTTCATATATCCAAGCGGCAAAAAATTGTCATTCAAAAAAATATGGGATGAAGTCGCCATTCGAAAAGCCTTTATAGTAAAAAGCTTTAGCAAGCCTCCCAGATTACGTAGACTCACTTCATAATCTGCATGCGTAATGATATTAAAATGAAAAGGTAACCCTCTTTTTTCACATTCGTTTTTTATCTCAAACAGGCTTCCTGTACCCCCGGTATTTAATTTCTCTATCAGGGTAATCTGATTCTTTTTCACTTTCCATTTGCGAAAGAAATTAAAGCACCCTGCGAATATTTTATTTGTATTCAATGTATCTAACCTCCACTGTACATCTAATGTACTCTCGGAATCTTTTTGTGCCGTTCTGTAAGATATTGTTAAAAATCAATTCTCGAAGTTCTACTTGATATTTTTCCATAACAGCATAAACAACATATGTTTTTTAGTATATCATAGATTATGCATTTTCTAAAAAGAAAAATTTTCGAATAGCAAAATGACTCTTGCAATCTTCAAAAATCTTCATAAAAATATAGCAGGAATTCCATATATTATACAGAAATTCCTGCTATAAGGTTAAGAGCTGTTTTACGTCAGCCCCTTTATCTTCTAAGTTTTGCTACAGTTATATTTATAACGCTACCTCTGCTTCTCCGACTGTTTCCTCTTCCCCCGAGGCCATGATTGCTTCGTATTCCTGAAGAATACTTTTCTGGATGATGTCACGAGTATCAGAGTTAATCGGATGTGCGATATCACGATACTCGCCATCGGATGCTTTGCGGCTTGGCATTGCGATAAATAAACCTTTTTCTCCGTCAATTACTTTGATATCGTGCACAACAAATGCATTATCAAAAGTTACGGATACGACCGCTTTCATCTTTCCTTCTTTTGCTATTTTTCTGATTCTTATATCGGTAATCTGCATGACCTGTCCTCCCAATAATGTTGTTACTAATTACAGAATGTACCGTACATTCTTCTCAATTACTATCTTAACCTCATCATCGGTTCCGACGTAGTTCGTTCCTGGACGGAGAGTATCTCTGCTCTCTACGATACAGTTCTCAATATAGGAGTCATCTCCAATATATACATCATTCAAAATGATGGAGTTCTTGATAGTACAGTTGTTTCCAATGTATACATCTTTAAAGATAATAGAGTTTTCAACCTTACCGTTAACAATACATCCAGAGGAAATAATACTGTTCTTTACTTCTGCTCCTGTATTGTATTTTGCCGGCGGAAGGTCATCTACTTTAGAGTATACGTCTGGATACTGTTTGAAGAAGTAATCTCTTACGTCTTTCTTAAGGAAGTCCATGTTTGTCTTAAAATAGGAATCTACTGTTGCAATATTTCTCCAGTATGTATCGAGTTTGTAACCGTAAATCTTACGAACATTTCTGTAACGAACAAGTACATCCTGTACAAAGTCATGTCTGTCTTCTCTTGCACAACGCTCAAGAATCTCAATTAAATGGCGTCTTCTGATTACATAAACACCGATAGATACGTTATTAGAGGAAGCAACGAGTGGCTTCTCTTCAAATTCTACGATTCTTTCGTTCTCATCTAACTTAAGAACACCAAAACGTGTTAAATCGTCATCTGTATCTTTTAATGTTGTGTAAACTACCGTGATATCTGCATTCTTAGCGATATGAGCTTCAAGAACCTTGCCGTAATCCATCTTGTATACACCATCACCTGTTGCGATGATTACATAAGGCTCATGGCTCTTCTTAAGGAAATCAATGTTCTGATAAAGAGCATCTGCTGTTCCCTGATACCATGAGTTATTGTTCTTTGTAACAGTAGGAGTGAAGACATAGAGTCCTCCCTGCTTTCTTCCGAAATCCCACCATTTGGATGAGCTTAAATGCTCATTGAGGGAACGGGCATTATACTGTGTCAGCACAGCAACCTTCTGGATATGTGAATTCGCCATGTTACTGAGGGCAAAATCGATCGCGCGGTAGCTTCCTGCAATAGGCATCGCCGCAATCGCTCTTTTGTTTGATAATTCTCTCATACGGTTATTGTTACCGCCTGCCAAAATAATACCTATCGCTCTCATTCTTTCCCACCGTCCTTTGCTGCAATTACCTGGCCAGCTGCCAGCTCTCCGTCAGGGTAGTCTTCTTTCGTTGTAACGCCTGAGATGGCGGTATTCTTACCGATTTTAACATTATCCGGAATCACGCTGTTTTCTCCGATTGCCGCAAGGCCGAAGGAATATACGGCAGGTTTCAGAACATTCGGTGCTTCCTCACCACATCCGATTACAACGTTATTTCCCACAACAACATCCTCTGCCACAATGGCTTTATCCATAACAACATTCTCACCAACAGATGTGTTCTTCATGATGATAGAATCACGGATCACACTGCCCTTGCCAATAACAACATTCGGACCGATTACTGAATTATGTACTTCACCGTAGATTTCGGTTCCCTCACCAATGATACATCTGTCTACAACAGCATTCTCTGCAATATACTGTGGAGGAAGATTCGCACTGTTCGTATAAATCTTCCAGAATTCTTCATAAAGATTAAACTCCGGAATGATATCGATCAGCTCCATATTTGCTTCCCAGTAAGAACCCAGTGTTCCGACATCTTTCCAGTAACCATTGTACTCATAGGCAAAAAGACGCTGGTCTTTTTCCTTACAATACGGAAGAATATGTTTACCAAAATCACATCCGTTCTGATCTTTCAATGCGATCAGCGCATCCTTAAGAACCGGCCATGAGAAAATATAAATACCCATAGACGCAAGATTACTGCTTGGATGCTCCGGTTTCTCCTCAAACTCAGTAATACGGTTACTCTCATCAGTGACCATAATACCAAAACGGCTGGCTTCCTCGATCGGAACAGGCATACATGCAATGGTAATATCTGCCTTGTTCGCCTTGTGGAAATCCAGCATCACTTCGTAATCCATCTTATAAATATGGTCACCACCAAGAATAATTACATAATCTGGATGATAATACTCCATGAATTCCATGTTCTGATAAATCGCGTTCGCTGTTCCTGTGTACCAGTCAGTATTCTGGCTCTTCTCGTATGGAGGCAGAATAGAAACACCACCTATATTACGATCCAAATCCCAAGGAATACCGATACCGATGTGCTGGTTCAGTCTTAATGGCTGATACTGGGTAAGAACACCTACTGTGTCGATTCCAGAGTTAATACAGTTACTTAACGGAAAATCAATGATTTTGTACTTTCCGCCGAATGCTACTGCCGGTTTCGCTAATTTTGAGGTTAGTACGCCAAGACGGCTTCCTTGTCCACCAGCTAAGAGCATTGCTATCATTTCTTTTTTTATCATAATAATCACCCCTTTGTCACATAATACTTATTATAGCACTGAAATTCCCAAATGGAAAGCAGTTTAGCACAAAAAACAAAATATATTTTTTATTTTTTTGTAAAGTATATTATAACACAAAATTCCTAGTAAATCAATAATTTTTATTTTATGGTCTTCCATAGCTTAAAACTATATCGAATGGAGATACAGGTATTATCTTGAAAAATCAGGCTGAAAAAGGTGGCAGTCGGTGAAAATTGTGTGTAATGCTTGATTATTGGCGAAAAGTATGCTATACTTTACTCATTGAGCAGATAACAAAAACAGCAGAGAAAGGCGGTTTTTTGTTGAATAACAGAGATCAGTTCAAAAAGATACTTAACTATCTCAGCGCACTTGTTATAATCTGTGCCTTTATGAAGTGCTTCGACACGGTTTGGAACAACTTTTACAACAAGGCGATGCGTGACCCGTTCTGGCATAATGGTAACATTCTTATGGTGGCTATCTATGCGGTGCTCTATATATCCATGGCAAAGACCTTTAACGGCTTCCGTCTTGGATATGATAAATTCACGGGGCTTTTTGGCTCGCAGGTGCTGGGTGTGCTGGGTGCGAATTTTATAGAATTTATACTCGTTTCTCTTATCGGACGAGGCAGGCTCAACATAGCGCCCATACTTGTTATGACGGTAATTCAGGTGGTCATAGCCTTTGCGTGGAGCTATGTTTTCACTTGGATATATCAGGCGGTATACCCTCCACGGCGAATGATAATCGTTTATGGAAACAAGAACGCTAAGTACCTTGTTTCAAAAATGAGCGTGAGAAATGACAAATACAGGATATGCGCTTCTATAAACTGTGAGGAGAGCCTTGAGGATATCGAGCGTGAGATATTAAAACACGAGGCTGTTATAATCTCAGATATCCCAAATGACCTGAGAAACAAGCTTTTGAAATTTACTTTTGAAAATTCTATCAGGACTTATATAAACCCTAAGCTGTCAGATATTATCGTAAGGGGTGCGGAGGATTTCCACCTTTTCGATACGCCCCTTTTGCTGGCGAGAAATGACGGCTTGCGCTGGGAACAGCGTGCGGTAAAGAGGATACTTGACATTGTGCTGTCGGCTGCCGCATTGGTGGTGGCGTCACCGTTTATGCTAGTGACAGCTATTGCAATAAAGGCTTATGATGGCGGTCCTGTGCTTTATTCTCAGAAAAGGCTCACAACAGGGGGCAGGGTGTTCAAGGTATACAAGTTCAGAAGCATGATAGTTGACGCTGAAAAGAAAAGCGGTGCGACCCTTGCAAAGAAAAATGACAGCCGTATCACTCCTATAGGAAAGTTTATAAGAAAAGTAAGGATAGACGAGCTTCCGCAGCTTATAAACATACTAAAGGGCGATATGTCGTTTGTAGGGCCTAGACCTGAGAGACCTGAGATCGCGCAGAAGTATGAAAAAACAATGCCTGAGTTCAAATACAGGCTGAAAGTCAAGGCTGGACTTACGGGCTATGCGCAGGTAATGGGAAAGTATAACACTACGCCTTATGACAAGCTGAAGCTTGACCTTATGTACATAGAGCATCAGTCGCTTATGCTTGATCTTAGAATATTCTTTATGACGGTAAAGACCTGCTTTATACCAGAAGCCACTGAGGGCGTAAAGGATTCGGCTCCTCTTGAAACTCACCGTGACAGGATAGAGCATGACAACAGCAAGGACGAAAAGAACAGCGAAGAGATAAAGCTGTGATAATATGAAAATGCAGAGGGCGGATCATTTTCGCCCTCTTTTTTTGTATTTTGTGTGTAGGGGCGACCTGAGGTCGCCTGTGTTCGGAAATGCAGCGTCACACCCAAAGCGAAAAAAGTTTGTCTTATTGCAAATTTAGCAGGCGAACAAAGACGGACGAACACTGTTCGCCCCTACATTTATTAATAAACGGCAAAAGAGCAGAACGTGAAAATGCGTTCTGCTCTTTTTGCATATATGACTTATGACCCCTAGACCGCCATGGTGGTCTTGAATTTAAGGCTTATTTTGTCTGCGATAAGTGCGATAAATTCGCTGTTTGTGGGCTTGCCCTTGCCTGTGTTTATTGTGTAGCCGAAGAAGCTGTTGAGGGTGTCGATATCTCCTCTGTCCCATGCTATCTCAATGGCATGGCGTATGGCTCTTTCCACTCTGGAGGGCGTAGTTGCGAATTTTTTTGCCACTGCAGGATATAATAGCTTTGTAACGCTTTCAAGCATTTCCTTATCGTTCACGGACTGTATGATAGCTTCCCTGAGATAGTGATAGCCCTTGATGTGGGCAGGGACGCCTATCTGATGGATTATGTCTGTGACGATTATCTCAAGGTTTATGCTCTGTTTGTTTTTCGTATAGCTTGAGTCGGAGGATATATCGGTGTCGATATCCAGCATGGACTTTATCCTCTCGCCAAGTATCTTTATGTCGAATGGTTTGAGCATGAAATATGATGCTCCAGCGTTCATGACCTGTGTTTCTATAAATGAGTTCTCATAGGCGCTTGTGATTATAAAAAGCGGTTTCTGATAGGACGAGTTCTGTATCTTTCTGATAAGCTCGATTGCGTCAAGGCTCGGCATCACTGCGTCTGCGATAACAACGTCCGGCTGTTCGTTTTTGATAGCGTCATAGATAGTAAGTCCGTCCTTGGGACGTGTTATCACGAAAAAGCCCATTGCTCTCAGTGAGGAAGCACATGCTACCCCGTACTGTGCCGAATCGTCGCCAATAAGAATTTTGATCTTGTTTGTCATTGTCATTTCCTCCGTCGTATAATCTGTCATTTTTGTTTGAGAGCGTTTGTTTTAACTCCCTTTCACAAGATAAATGATAACACATTTATTTGTTAAATGCAATAGTTTTTTAGAAAAATCGTCAACAAATTATCGACTTATTAATGCAAAGTGTACAAATATCAGTGCATGAATATGCTAAAACAAGATAATTAAGCATTGTTCGACTACAGATGATATTTTTCTCTATGCAAAACCTTTTCATAAATCGACAGCGGTCGGCAAAGGTCGCTAACCTGCGTTTTCTATGGTGCTTTCGGCAAACTCTGAGGTCTTTGAATACATTTCGTCAGCGAAGATACCGTAGCCTTTGGCGGTGTCCTCGATAAAAACATGGGTCACTGCGCCCACGAGTCTTCCGTCCTGAATGATAGGCGAGCCGCTCATGCCCTGCAAAATGCCCCCTGTTTTTTCAAGAAGCGTCTTGTCAGTTATTTTGATAACAAGGTCATGCTCGGCAGAATCTGAGAGATTTATCTGCTCGATAGAAATTTCGTACTCTTTTGGTCCGTCATTGTCAATAGAGGAGAGTATTTTGGCTTTGCCGGGATGTATTTCCTGACGGAAGCCGAGAGGAAACTCTTTTGCATTTGGGCAAGGATTTGCATTCAGTGTGCCGAACACACCGCTTTCGCAGTTTTTCAGGATATCACCTGTGGAGGCGGAGTTTGCAAACTCGCCTAAAAGCTGTCCCGGACAGCCTGAGCGTGACTTGTTGAAGCCTGTGAGGTTTATTTCACCAACTGTGCCTGCGGAGAGGGGGAGGGGTTCTTTTGTGTCTGCGTCGCATACGGGGTGACCAAGACCTCCGAAAGTTCCGTTTTCAGGGTCATAGAATGTGAGAGTGCCTATGCCTGCGGAGGAGTCACGCACCCACATTCCTGCTTTGTAGCTTCCGCTCTCAAGGCGTGGGCAAAGCTTGAAGGTCAGGTCGTTGCTTCCACGCTTTATGCGCACCGAGCAGGCTTCACCGTTTGAGCTTCTTATTATCTTTGCAACGTCTGCGTTGCTTTTGACTTTTTCTCCGTCGATAGATACTATAACATCGCCCTCTCTTATACCGCAATCTTTGGCAGGGCTTGAAGTATCCACCTTTTGCAGATCGACTACCATTACGCCCTCTGTGAGAAGCTTTATGCCGAATGGCTGTCCGCAAGGATAAAGCATTGGTCTTTCCATTGTCTTTGATTCAACCTCCTTGACTGGCACTGCCCCAAAAAGCATGAGCATATTTTTTGTGTATCGTGACGCCCCTGACGAACCGCCTGACACCGCCACTGTCACCTTGCTTTCGCAGGGCTTTGAGGATATGGTGAAAAATGAGTTCACGCTAAGCTCGCTGCCCTTTGAAACAAGGTAGAAATCGGGGAGTGTTGTGGAATAAAATCCTATAAGACCAAACAGCCCCAGCAGTATTATCCCTGTGACGCAGGCTGTTTTTTTGAAAAATGACGACATTTTTTTCACGTTCCTTTCTGTTTTTCTTTTCGCTTTTATTGTTGACCTGTCTAGAAATTTAATTCAGCCGTCGGCATAAGTATTATTTGTCTTGGAAAGCCTTTTTCAATTTTATTCTGCCTTCTTAACAGTGCAAAGGAAGAAAATTTCATTTGTATGTGTTGAATTTCGTGGCATACTATGATATAATAAAATATCTGATGAGAAAACTATGATACGATAATATTTTAATACATAAAAGAGGTACATTATGTCAAAAAAAGACAGACTTAAAGCACAGAAAGAAAAGCAGGACAGGCTCAGAAAAGAAGAGGAGCTTGAAGAACAGAGAGAGCGTGAGGAAGCCAGAGAAAGGCAGAGCCGCTCGGCGAAAAAGATGATGAAAAAGGCGAAACGCACAAAACCGAACGGTGAGCCTGTTTATTATCTTATTTTGAAGCTTCTTATGATAGTGCCGTTTGCGTATTCGGGATTTTTCTACGGCGGTGTAACTATCGTGGGCATCATGGGCAAGTATATAGAACCCGTTCCGCCAAAGTGGGTGCTGTGGGCAATGGCGGCAGGCGTTGTTGTTATGTTTGCAGGAATATTGTTTGCGTTTTTCAAAAAATATATCGTTTCCTTTATACTTAGCCTTGGGGGCATGATATCGTTTCTTAAAGCGGGCGGATATCTTATAAAAAGGATACAGGACAAGCTGAGCAATTCGGCTGTAGATCAGTCTTTGCAGAATATGGATAAGGAATATATGTGGAGATTTTATCCTATAATAGGTGTTGCTGTCATATCAGCGACTCTGCTCATCTGCACTATAATAAGAAAACTCATTGAGCGAAAAAGACTGCAAAGAGAGAGGGATAATGCTCCTGTTGAGAGCATTATCAACTGATTTTGGTCTGCGTTTTTGTGTAAATGTGAGATTTTGCAATATTCTATTGACTTTATGTCATAAAATGATATAATTGAATGAGAATGTTATCAGAGTTTATTTTAAGGAGTTCATTAAGAAGAAAAAGCGGTGAGAATTTTGAAGAAAGCAGTTACACTTATAGATATAGCCAAAGCCTGTGACACAAGTAATGTCACTGTGTCAAAAGCCCTTGCAGGAAAAAGCGGAGTTAGCGATGCCCTCAGAGAGAAGATAAAGCAGGTCGCTGACGAAATGGGTTATGTGGGCGTGAAAAGCACTCAGAACAGGGGAGGTAATACTATCGGTGTGCTTATCCCATCAAAATTCATTAATCCTAACGGTTCATTTTATTGGGCATTGTATAACGCTATTGTAACAAGGCTCAAAAAAGAGAATATGTTCTGCATAATGGAAAATCTGGATCAGGAGGATGAGGACAGGCTCATGCTCCCGCATTGTATCAAGGACAAGCAGGTTTCAGCACTTATTTCACTGGGACAGCTTTCAAAGAATTATGCAAAGCTTCTTAATGACAATGTGAAAGATCTTGTACTGCTTGATTATTATGTGCCGTCCTTAGACTTGGACGCTGTTGTGACAAATGGCTACAGCGGAGGCTACAAGCTTACTTCATATCTTATAAAAATGGGTCACAAGAAGATAGGATACATAGGAAGTAAATTTGCCACAACGAGTATTTTTGACAGATATATGGGCTATGTAAAGGCTATGATAGAGCATGGCTATGAGGTCAACGAAAAGTGGCGTATCGACGATCGTTACAAGCGTGATTTTATCACTATGACTTTCCCTGAGGACGATATGCCAACGGCTTTCGTGTGCAACTGCGACGAGGTGGCTTACCGTGCAATAAGACAGCTCCGTGGCATGGGATATAACGTGCCTGAGGATATTTCCATTGTGGGATATGATAACTATTTGATCTCCGAAGTTTCAGACCCGACTATCACGACTATAAACGTTGACGCAGATTATATGGCAGACCTTGCGGTAATGACACTTATGGATAGAATGGAAGAACCTGACGGCAAGCCAAGGATAATAACTATCGAGGGCGACCTCGTTATAAAGGACTCTGTGAAGAGAATATAGGTGTTTTATTAGCGAATATAACAAAAGGATCAGCATGGCGGTTGCTGATCTTTTTTTATTTTGCTATTGACAAATGAGTAATTTTAAGTTATAATATACCTGTACTTATTAAGTGCACCTTTCTAATCTATGATTTTCTATTGTTTGCGGCATGACCCCGTTGGTTGTGTCGGTTGTCTGATCTTGGCGACAGTCTTTGTTAAGACTGTCGCCACTTTTTTGTGCATATTGCTAAAATTCAGGTCTTAAAGTTTATGTTTGTTTACAAAATTGAGATTAAAAAGATATTAATTTCTAAAAAGATATTGACTTAATTTTATTTAGGCTGTATACTTAATATTGTCGTTGAAGACAAATTAATTTACTTAATAAAATTAAGCTAATTCGGAGGTTATCAAGTATGAAAGCAAAGAAGATATGTGCCGGTGCAATGGCACTGGTTTTGTCAATGGGAACAATGAGTGCGTTCACAGGCTGCGGAAGCTCTACAGATTCAAGCAGCAAGGCTGTTACACCTGAAGTATCGCAGGCTGATATCAAAGACTCATTCGACGCAAAGGGTGCAAAACTGGAAGTTCTTACAAACAGAACTGACAGAAAAGAGGACGGCAAGCTCGACGCTCTCACAGACAAGTTTGAGGAAGCTTACAACTGCACAGTTGAATACACTGCATACAAGGACTACGATACAGATGTAGCAACAAGAATGGGTACAGATGATTACGGCGATGTTCTTTGTATCCCTTCAAGCCTTAAGCTTGAGGAACTTCCTACATATTTCGTATCTCTCGGAACTTATGACGAGTTCAAGGACACATATCGCTGGTCAGACAAGAAGATGACGGCTGACGGCAATGTTTACGGACTTGCAGTAGGCGGAACAGCTACAGGTGTTCTTTACAACAAGAAGATATGGGAGCAGGCTGGTATAACAGAAACTCCTAAGACTCCTGACGAGTTCCTTGCAGATCTTCAGCTCATCAAGGATAACACAGACGCTATCCCTTACTACACAAACTTCAAGGACGCAAGCTGGACTATTACTCAGTGGCAGAACCTTGTTCTTTCAGCAGCAGGCGGTGCTGAAGCTGAAAACAAGCTTCTTCAGGATAAGAGCGACCTCTTTGTAGAGGGCAACGGCTATTATGAAGTATACAAGCTGATGTATGATCTGTTCTCAAAGCCTGACCTTCTTGAAGAAGACCACGCTAACACAGAGTGGGAATCATCAAAGGTATGGTTCGGTGAGGGCAAGATCGCTACAATGGTAATGGGTTCATGGGCAGTTTCACAGTTCATGGAACAGGCTGAGAACCCTGACGATATCGGTTATATGCCTGTTCCTGTCACAGCGGCTGACGGAAAGGTATACGCAGAGGAAGGTCCTGACTATACTCTCGGCGTAAGTGCAAACTCCAAGAATCAGGATCTTGCAAAGGCATATGTTGAGTGGTTCATCTCTGATTCAGGTTTCTCTGAGCAGGAGGGTATGATCTCAACAGTTCAGAACAAGGAGCTTCCAAGCATGCTGTCTGGCTTCAAGGACGCTGTATTCTTTGAAAAGGCTGTTGCTCCGGATGACCTCGTTGGTAAGTTCGACGAGATCGACAAGGAGTCAGGCGTTGGCGTATGGCAGGGCGACGAGGACAACTTCAAGATCAAGCTTGCTGAGGCAGCATTCGCAGGCAAGGGCGACGACGGTTTCAACGAGATCATCGCTGATGTAAACAAGAAGTGGGCTGCTGCAAGAGATAAAGTTCTCGGCTAAGATCTAAGATAAATCCCTTATCAGGTACAGGCATTGTTCCTGTGCCTGATAATTGTGTTCAGGAGGACCTCAAATGCAAAACGGCAATAGAAAAGGCATTGCACAGTGGTCAAAGACTTATGCGGGTAAAAAGTTCTATACTTCTATACTGTTTCTTGCACTGCCGATAATCCTGCTTGTAACGTTTACCTTTATCCCTGCTCTGGATATGGTCATATTCAGTTTTCAGAACAGAGATCCATACGGCACTAACCCTACATATGCAGGCTTTTCAAATTATGTAACGATATTCACCGACAAGGACTATCTTGAAACTTTCAAGAACAGCCTTTATTATCTTGTTGGTTCATTCATTCAGCAGGCACTGGCTTTGCTGCTGGCGTCTATCCTCTGCTCAAAGATAAGAGCAAAGGGACTTTTCAAGGGAATACTTTTCTTCCCTTATCTTATGAACGGCGTTGCGGTATCTATCATATTCCAAAGATTTTTCCTCAAAGGTCAAAAGGGTCTTACCCCTGACGGAACGCTCAACACTATCCTTACCACACTGGGCCTTGACCCGATACTGTGGTTCGATGTTGACAGGCCGTTTCTTGCAAACTGCTGCTTGGTGTTCATTTCCATATGGAAATACATAGGCTTTGATATCATCATGTATATCGGTGCTATCCAGTCTATCAGCCCTGACCTTTACGAGGCGGCTGACCTTGACGGTGCTAACCCATGGCAGAATTTCAGATATATCGTATTTCCAAGCATAAAGCCTATCATCTCATTGCAGCTTATCCTTGCTGTAAAGGGTGCTATCTCAGTATTCGAGATACCGTATATCACAACAAAGGGCATGATGGGCACTACCACATTCGTTATCAAGACTATCAACACAGCGTTCTCGCTGAAAAAGGTGGGTCTTGCTTCGGCAATGGGTATCGTGCTGCTTATCATAACGATAATCGTAACGTTTATACAAAAATACTTCTTCCGTGAGGACGACAAGACCCCTAAGGAGAACAAAAGGAGCAGAAAGGGGGCTGTGAAATAATGGCACAGAATGAAAACAAAGATTCAAAGCCGCTTTATATCGGCTCAAGGGTACTGAACATTATCAAGTATGCTTTTCTTATACTCTGCTGTCTTATAGTAATAGTACCTATACTTGTTGTGCTCATAGGCTCGCTGAAAACTTACAAAGAGCTTTCAAACACCACGGTGTTCACTCTTCCGGAAGTGCCTCAGTGGGAGAACTTCCAGACAGCATTTTTTACACAGAACATTCTTCTTGCATTCAAAAACACGGCTATAATCATTGTTGTATCCTGCGTTGGTTCGATAATAACAGGTACGATGACGGCTTATGTCGTTCAGCGCTTCAACACCTATTTTTCAAGAGTAGTAAAGACAGCGTTCCTTATTGCAACGCTTCTGCCTAATATCACAATGCAGGTAACGGTATTCCAGATAGTTTACAAGCTTGGTCTTTACAGATCTATGCTTGCACCTATCATTTTGAATATCGGTACTGATATCATTTCTATCTACATTTTCATTCAGTTTTTGGGACAGATATCATATTCCCTGGACGAAAGTGCTATTATGGATGGTGCTTCTTATCCAAGGGTATATTTCAGCATAATTCTCCCTAACCTCAAGCCTGCAATAGCAACAGTGCTTATCATCAAGTTCGTTGGTATCTATAACGATTTCTACACTCCAAAGCTTTATATGCCTGATGATGACCACGTTGTTATCTCAACTGTGCTTTACAATCTTATGAATGCCACTTCTGTACAGTGGGAGGTAGTTTTTGCGGGAATCGTAATTTGTATCATTCCGACTCTTATTATATTCCTTTTACTGCAAAAGTACATTTACAGCGGACTTGTTTCGGGAGCTGTAAAAGAATAAGCTTTATTTCTATTTTAAGGCAGCACCGCACAAGGATTGTGCGTAAGATGCGCAGTCAGATTTTTTGTCAGATAGTGCAGAAATTATGCAGGCATACTGACGTATGTCAAGAAATTTCTGTGCTATATGACGGAAAATCTGCAAGCAGATTGCGTGCAAAGCCGACAGGCGTGCCTTGTGCGGTGCCGCCTTTAATTTCCTTACCATAGCGGGCGGTATGACCTTTTAGGAGGTCGATACCGCTTTTGCTTTATAGGCAAACAAAAAAGCGATGAGCCTTTTGCAAGGTCATCGCTTTTTTTATATAGAGAGTATTGTTATCTTGACTTAGTTGAATTATTCTGCAAGAAGCTTTTCTGCACTTGCAAGCTTAACTGCTGTAGCGAACACGTCGGCTGCAATTTTAAGCTCGCTCTCAGGCGGGAATGTAGGAGCAATTCTGATGTTTGAATCGTCAGGGTCCTTTCCGTAAGGGTATGTTGCACCTGCACCTGTGAGGACTACGCCTGCCTCTTTGCAAAGCTGACAAATTCTCTTTGCACAGCCGTTAAGAGCGTTGAAGCTTATAAAGTAACCGCCGTTTGGCTTCTCCCAGCTTCCGATTCCCAGAGGTGCTATCTCCTTTTCGAGAGTGTCAAGAACTATCTTGAACTTAGGCTCGATTATAGCTCTGTGCTTCTTCATATGCTCCATAAGGTTTTCATATGTGCCGAAGAACTTAACGTGGCGGAGCTGATTTATCTTGTCATAACCGATAGTCTGAACTGTCATCATAGATTTGAGGTACTTGATGTTCTTTTCAGAGGAAGCTATCATTGCAACGCCTGCACCAGGGAATGTTACCTTTGATGTAGATGCGAGCATATAAACTCTGTCAGGGTTGCCGGCCTTTTCACACTCGTCAAGAATGTTGAGAAGTGTGTCAGGTGTATCAGAAAGGTGGTGGATACAATATGCGTTATCCCAGAATATCTTGAAATCCTTAGCTTTTGTCTTCATGGCTGCAAGACGCTTTACTACTTCGTCAGAGTATGTTGTGCCTGTAGGGTTAGCATACATTGGAACACACCATATACCCTTTATAGTATCGTCCTCAGCAACGAGCTTTTCTACCATATCCATGTCAGGACCGTTTTTGTCCATTGGAATGTTTACAAGCTCAAAGCCCATTTTTTCTGTTATAAGAAAATGTCTATCATATCCAGGAACAGGGCAGAGCCACTTTACTTTTGTGTCCTTCCAAGGCTTTTCACCGTCGCCTGTGCCAAAAAGCACGAACTTTGCAATAGTATCATACATGATGTTAAGGCTTGAGTTTCCGCAAATGATAAGTTCGTCAGGCGTTACGCCAAGCATTGGTGCGAAAAGTGCCTTAGCCTCAGGCAGACCATCAAGACCGCCGTAGTTTCTGCAATCTGTGCCGTCCTCAGCGAAACAATCCTCGCTGCTCTTTACTGCTGTGAGCAGACCTTCTGTCAGGTCGAGCTGTTCGGCAGACGGCTTTCCTCTTGCCATGTTCAGCGAAAGTCCCTGAGCCTTGAAATCGTCATATTTTTTCTGGACTTCTGCTTTGAATGATGCCAGTTCCTCTGCAGACATTTCTGTTAGTTTCATATCAATGTCCTCCACTTGTAAATTATAAATTATAGTACACTACTATACAGAACAAATTCGGCAAATCCCGACCACTGTCGCACTCTGCCGAACGTATCTGATATCCTTATTTAATATTGTATACCCTTTTCACTATTTTTGCAAGTGCTTTTTTCTATTCTTGCAAAAAATCAGAAACTTGCACGAATATGCTTATGCTAATATGACCATTATGGGCAACTTTTATAATTTGCATTCAAAATACTGCCTAATATTTCATTTTTATCATGGACTGGGCGGAGAACGGACGTGCAGGCGGATAAAGTTGCATATTTTTAGTGCGATGCAAAAATATGAAACCAAGCAAACTGTTAATAAAATGTTAAATTTAAGAAGAATACGTTTACATATAAATTTTAAACGTTTTCAGCAAAAATAGGGGCTTGAAATTTTTCTGAAAGTGTGTTTTAATAATAACAGCGGCATTTTACCGATAAGGTAAGCCGAATGATATCGCCTTGAATAAGCGGGAAAAGTTTCGCATTTCTATTCGGGGGAAGAATAAAAACAAGGGCATGACCTGACGGTCAGCCTCAGTATTTTTTATATTATGAAAGGTGGATTTTAACATGAGCGTTAAAGTAATCAACGGACAGGCTATCCCAAATATGCCTTGGCAGGATAAGCCGGCTGACTGCAATGAAGTGATCTGGAGAGATAACAGAAACCCTATCATTCCTAGAAATCTTCTTCCTACATCAAACTCTATCTTCAACAGTGCGGTAGTTCCTTTCGAGGGCAAGTTCGCAGGCGTATTCCGTGTTGACGATAAGGAAAGAAACATGGCTCTCCATGCTGGTTTCTCTGAGGACGGTATTCACTGGAACATCAACCCAACAAGGATCATGTTCGAGCAGGCTGAAAAGTCTACAGAAGAAGTAAATCAGTGGGGCTACGGCTATGACCCAAGAGTGTGCTTCATCGAAGACAGATATTGGGTAACATGGTGTAATGCATACGGCTGGAAGCCAACTATCGGCGTAGGCTATACATATGATTTCAAGACATTCTATCAGTGCGAGAACGCATTCCTCCCATTCAACAGAAACGGCGTACTCTTCCCAAGAAAGATCGACGGCAAGTATGTAATGTTCTCAAGACCTTCTGACTCAGGTCACACACCATTCGGTGATATGTACATTTCACAGTCACCTGACATGAAGTACTGGGGCGAGCACAGACACGTTATGGGACCTCTCAAGGGCTGGGAGTCCAAGAAAATCGGTGCAGGTCCTATTCCAATAGAGACAGACGAGGGCTGGCTCTGCTTCTATCACGGTGTTCTTGAGTCTTGCAACGGCTTTGTATACAGCTTCTCAGCTTGCATCCTTGACAAGGAGCAGCCATGGAAGGTTAAGTACAGATGCGGCGAGTATCTCATCAACCCAAGAGAGATCTATGAGTGCGTAGGCGACGTTCAGAACGTAACATTCCCATGCGCAACACTTTGCGACGCTGAGACAGGCAGAATTGCTATTTACTACGGCTGTGCTGACACTTGCGTAGGTCTTGCTTACACAACTGTTGACGCTGTTGTTGACTATGTAAAGAGCCATTCTTCTATCTAATTTGGTGATTTGATAGACTAACAGAATAGTTTACAAAAGAGCAGAACTTCGGTTTTGCTCTTTTTTTGTTGTTAGGACATAAAAAAAGACGGCTTTGAAAGCCGTCTTGTGAATTATAACAAATAGATGTGTAGGCAAATGAACTACATATAGACGATGTATTTGTGCGGTGGCAATGGTCTATATTTTTTCAGGTGCGTCCTTTTCGTATTCGGCGAATTGCTTTTCCATATCAGCTTCGCTTTCGCCAACTGAGCGCAGTATCTCTTTGAGAAATACTCTGTCCTCAGGCTCTCCTGAAAGCTTTGCACTGTGCTTTTCGTAGAAGTATCTCATTTTAAGCACGCTGATAGGGGAAAGCTCCTGCTTTTCTGCGGCTTCGTATGCAGAGTTCACGTCTGTGATGAAAAAGCCCATGCTGTATTCAGGAGCCTCCTCGCATATAGCTTTAAGCATGTCTGCTATAAGATCTTCACGGACGTACACCACTCTGTCTGCAGAGTGGAGCATTCGCATTGTGCTGTTGTAGTCTGATACCCTGAGTGTTTTAAGCTCATCACGGCTCAGACCCAGCCATGAAAGGGCAACGGCTGCTGCAGCCTCAGTATTGGTTTCATGCAAAGCTTTGACCTTATCCTCTATCTGAGAAAAGGAATAGATATATTTTTGTTCCATATTTATTGCCACCTTATGCCTTTATCTTCCTGTATTCCGCCGGAGAGATGTTCTCATGCTTTTTGAATACAACATAAAAATACGAGCTGTCGCTGAAGCCTGTTTCCGAAGCTATCTCCGCAACTGTCTTTGAGGAGTAGGTAAGAAGCTCCTTTGCGTGGCTTATGCGCACTGTGTTTAAATATTCCATTGGTCTTATGCTGAAATTTTTCTTGAAAAGTCTGCAAAGGTGCTGTTCTGATACCCCTGCCACAGCCGCCATATCTGCGAGCTTTATAGGCTTTGAATAATTCTCCTCGGTGTATTTCATGACCCTTGCGACGGCTTCGGAATTTACACGGCTCTTGTATGGGAACTTATCGTCCGAAAGCTTGCGGTATTCAAGAAGCATATCGTAAAGCTGTGCGGAGGCATAATAGTTGCCGTATGCCTTGTCGCTTTTTATGGTGTAATATGCACTGTCAAAAAGCTTGTGCATACGCTCTGCGCCACAGTTTAAGAAAACATGAAATTTGTTAAGATCCCATTCTTTCAGCAGCTCGAGAGCCTGTTTGCCGTCAAAGCACACCCAGTCAAGATACCATGAATGAGTCGTGGCTCTATATTCGTGGGGACAGTGCGGTGGTATATAGAAAATGCTGTCAGGCATTATTTTTACGGTCTTGCCGTCTACCGTTACCTCACCCTCGCCCTCAAGACAGACGAAAAGCTGAGGATAATCATAGCCCTCCGGTCTGCTGACAGGAAACTGCCAGCAGCTCACGCCTATGCCGATGATATAAAATGGCAGAGCTTTTTCAGTTACTATAACAGGATAGAATTGTTTCTGCATATATTTTCCCCTATATCTGAAGCAGAAAAAAACTGCAATATATGAACATGATAACTACACATTTTATTATAGCAGTGTCGCAATATGTTGTCAAGCAAAAGAATAAATTGCGATAAAATATGAACCAACTGTTGACTTTTTATCCCAACCGTATTATAATAATAAGGAAATGGTGCGAAAGTGCCAAGTCTTATTTTGTGGGACGTATCTGAAAGGAATTTGTATTATGGAGAACAATGTTATTATTCTTGCCGGCGGACAGGGCAAGAGAATGAAGACCAATATGCCAAAAGCTTTGTGCAATGTTATCGGTGAGCCTATGCTGGAGTGGGTGCTGACAGCCTGCGAAAATGCAGAGCTTGACGATATCTGCGTTGTAAAAGGCTACGAGGGTCAGCAGATAGAGGATTATCTTGCACATAGAAAGTCAAAGGCTGATATCTGCACTGTTATGCAGGAAGAACGTCTTGGTACAGGTCATGCTGTTATGCAGGCGGCCGATTTTCTTAAGGCTCACGCTGAGGGAAACACACTTATACTTTGCGGCGACGCTCCTTTTATCGACGCAGAAACTATCAAGGGTGCGCTGGAGCTTCATACTGAAAAGGACTGCGGCGTAACTGTTGTTACATCAAGAGTTGAGAACCCTACAGGTTACGGCAGGATAATCCGCACGGAGGACGGCATTTCTGGAATAGTTGAGCACAAGGACTGCACTCCTATGCAGCTTGCTATCACTGAGATAAACTCAGGTTGTTACTGGTTCAAGACGGCTGATCTGCTGGAAGTTCTTTTCGACATCAAGCCTGAGAACGCTCAGGGCGAGTATTATCTTACAGACTGCATCGAGCTGCTTATTGCAAAGGGCAAAAAGGCTGACGCATTTATTTCGGCAAATCCTCATGTTGCGCTTGGTGCAAATGACAGACGTGGTCTGCTTGCACTCAATGATATAGCAAGATATGAGATAATAGGAAAGTGGCTTGACGAGGGTATCGAGTTCTGTTGCACAGACGGTGTTTCTATCGGAAACAATGTTACTATCGGTCATGGAACAAAGATACACAGCGGAGTTATACTTAGAGGAAACACCACTATCGGTGAAAACTGCAATATCGGCAACAACTGCATAATAGAGAACACAACTGTAGGAAACGGCGTAAACCTCAACAATGTTCAGGCTTACGAGTCTGTTATCGAGGACGACGTTAAGATAGGGCCTTATGTTCAGCTCAGACCTAATTCACACATCAAGAAGGGTGCGAAGATAGGCGACTTTGTGGAGATAAAGAACTCAACTATCGGCGAATACACAGCGGTGGCACATCTTACATACATCGGCGATTCTGACGTCGGCTCAAATGTAAACTTCGGCTGCGGCGTTGTAACAGTAAACTACAACGGCGACAAGAAGTTCAGAACTGTTATCGAGGACAATGCTTTCATCGGCTGTAACACAAACCTTGTTGCACCTGTAAGAGTCGGCAAGGGCGCATACACAGCGGCAGGCTCAACTATCACAACTGATATCCCTGACAACGCACTTGCTATCGAGCGTGGCAGAGAGACTATCAAAGAGGGCTACGCTGAGAAGAAGCTCAAGGCGAGAACAGAAAAGTTCGAGGCTATCCACGGCAAGTCTGAGGAGAAGTAATATACCCAAATATAAGCAAGACCCTGTCTTTTGTAAGGCAGGGTCTTTTATTTGTTTAGCTTTTTGTTGTTTGTCCTGCCGAGGATATAGTCGGTGGAAACGCCATAGAAGTCCGCTAGGATAAGGAGGTGTTCCACGGGGATAGTGAGAACGCCCCGTTCATAGCGTGAATAAACAGTTTGACTTGTGAAAAGAAGCTTTGCTATCTGCGTTTGGTTCATGTCCTTATCTTCTCGCAAGTCCCTTAATCTTGGAAAATACATAAAAATCTACCCTCATTTTTGGTAATTTTGCAGAAAATGCTTTAGTACCATTCGGTACTATTGACTTTACCATATTTATGTGTTATTATGTATATGTTAGCACTTATAGGTACTAAGAAAAGCTGTAGAATTTTATTGTATGGATAGGTGTAAAGAAGATTTTAAGGAGTGTTGAAAATGGAAGAAAATAAGTCAAGCGGATTAGCGATAGCGTCAATGGTATTAGGTATCGTTGCGCTGTGTCTGAGCTGTTGCTTTTATTATGTGTCTATCCCATGCGCTGTTGTAGGATTGATACTGGCGGCAGTTTCCCTGAAAGGCAATAAGGGCGGAAAAGGCATGGCAATAGCAGGTCTTGTTACAAGCATTGTAAGTATCGTACCTACAATTATTGCTATTGGTCTTGGAGCTTCTATGATCTCAGAGATTCAGTCAGCGTTTAAATAGCTAATGAAAAGCAAAATACACCTTTGCAGGCTAACAACGGTCATTGTGCCGTTGTTAGCTGTTGTCATTTTTGCCCTCAGACAAAAGCTTGTGTGGTTGAGCAGATTTTTCCCTGAATGTTATTTTTACAAAAGCACGGGCTATCTTTGCCCTGCCTGCGGAAACACAAGATGTATCAAAGCATTGTTTAAAGGTCATGTTTTGGAAGCTTTGGGATATAATATAACCGTGCCAATGCTTATTATCATTGCAGGAATGTTTTATGTGGAAGCGGTGTTTTATTCTTTTGGTAAAAAGGTCAGGATATTTCCTAGGAGCTATGTGTTTCTAGGTGTTTTGCTCGGAAGCCTGCCTTTGTATTATGTTATGAGAAATATCCTGTCTTTTCTTACGATATGCTGATTTTATTCATTTTTCGTTTGACAAACAAAATCTCATATGCTATAATAAAGCCGACAGTAAAATGTCGGCTTTTGTTTATACCCCGTCTTGCATAAAGACGGGGTTATTGTGCGTGGATAGAATAAGCTGTCGGGGCTGACATATTATAAAAGATAGGAGAATTTACAATGGATATATTTGAGAAATTAAAGAAATTGTCTGCTGAGAGGGAAACGGCTATGGGCAAGCCTGAGTATATTATCGTGGGTCTTGGCAATCCCGGTGTGGCTTATGAGAATACTCGCCATAACGCAGGCTTTCTTGCGGTGGTGGCTATGGAAAAGAAATACGGCTTTTCGGTGAATACACATAAGTTCAAGGCTCTTGTGGGACGTGCCGTTATAGGCGGAAAAAGCTGTCTTGTCATGAAGCCTGAAACTTTCATGAACAATAGCGGTGAGGCTGTCAGCGACGCTATGGATTTTTATGATATACCGCTTGAAAATGTTGTCGTGGTCTATGACGATATTTCACTTGACGTGGGCAAAATGAGGATACGCAGAAACGGTTCGGCTGGGGGTCACAACGGCATAAAAAGCATTATCGCACTGTGCGGTGGTCAGGATTTCCCAAGGGTAAAAATAGGCGTGGGCAAAAAGCCTCACCCTGATTACAACTTGGCTGACTGGGTGCTTTCAAGATTCACTGACGAGGAAATGAAAAAGCTTTCTGATGTGGATAAAAACACCTGCGAGGCTGTGGAACTTATGGTGCAGGGTAAGATAAACGAGGCTATGAACAAGTTCAATTAAGTATATTTTTTCGGAGAACAGCAAGATGAATATTTTTTATGAAATGGCGAGCCGTCTTGGCTTTTATAAAGATGTGAAAAACTGCCTGCTCAAAGGGTTTACCCCTTGTGCGGTCACGGGCGTTTCAAATATACACAAGGCTCAGACCGCAATGGCTCTCAGCAGGCTTTCCCCTTGCCTTGTTATATGCGACGACGAAGCGTCTGCCATTAGAATGACAGGGGATATAAACGAAATGGCTGGGGAACAGCTTGCCTGCGTTTTTCCTGCAAAGGATCTGAACTTTGCATACATGGAGGGCGTTTCAAGAGAATATGAGCATAAAAGGCTGGAAGCTCTCTCACTTATCACTCAGGGCAAATGCAAGATAATCGCCGCAAGTATGGAAGCTTGCTTGCAGGGAACTATTCCGCAGGATAAGCTGAAAGAGTTTTCCTTTGAGATAAAAACAGGGGGCGAACTGAGCCTTGAGGAGCTTACAAGCAAGCTTCTTGCAGGCGGATATACAAGAACAGATCAGGTGGAGGGTCAGGCGCAGTTTTCTGTGAGAGGCTCTATCGCCGATATTTTCCCTGTGCAGGAGTCACGTCCTGTGAGAATAGAGCTTTGGGGCGACGAGGTTGACTCTATATCATACTTTGACCCCGAAAGCCAAAGACGTACTGACCCTATAGACGAGATAACGGTTTTCCCTGCCTTGGAGATAATTTTCCCTGACAATGATGACCTTGTGGCAAAGCTTGAAGCCTTGTCCAAGTCTGTCCGTGGAAACCGCACCGATAAGATAAGAACGAATATATCAAGAGATATTGAAACGGCTCAGAGCGGTATCACGCTCACAAATCTTGATAAGTATTATACTGTGTGCTATGACAAGCTCACAACAGTGTTTGATTACTTTGAGAGCGGTGTTTGCCTTGTGTCGGAGTATACTAACTGTATCGAAAAGGGCAAGGCGGCTCTTGCTCAGCTTTCAGAGGATATGAAGCTTCTTTATGAGGACGGCATACTTTTCAGAAAGCTGGAGGGCTTTTATCTTGATATACCACAAGCGGAACTAAAAATAACACAAATGAAGTCGGTGTTTCTTGACAGCTTTATGCGCTCTAACAACGGCGTGAAGTTCAAAAAGCTTATCAATACCGACTGCCGACAAACGGCGGCTTGGGGCGGTAATATCATCAATCTTGAAGAAGAATTGAAAAATCTCTGCTCTCAGGGGTATTGCACTGTTGTGCTGGCAGGCTCGGAGAAGACGCTTCCTATTATAAATAAAGACCTTAATGATGCTGGCATCTCTGCGGAGATCCTCACTGAGGACAGTGAGATAATAAAGGGTAAGGTATACCTGCGCACGGGCTGTCTGTCAGGTGGCTTTGATTATCCTGACATAGGCTGTGCGGCTATCACTCAGATGAAAGCCATGAGTGCAAAGAAGCGTAAATCCCGTCACAAGGCAGGAGAAGAGATAAAAAGCCTTTCGGATATACAGACAGGCGATCTTGTTGTTCACGCTATGTACGGCATAGGCAGATTTTCAGGAATAAAAAATATAGAAACGAACGGTGTAACAAAGGATTATATCACCATAAAATATGCAGGTACGGACGTGCTTTATGTGCCTGTTACTCAGCTTGACCTTGTGTCAAGATATATAGGTCCTAGAGATGACGGGGCAGTGAAGCTCAATAAGCTCAACTCTATGGAGTGGACTAAGACACGAAACAAGGTAAAGTCTGCCGTAAAGGATATGGCGGAGGAGCTTACAAAGCTTTATGCTCAAAGACAAATGGCAAAGGGTTTTGCTTTTTCCCCTGACAACGATTGGCAGGCGGATTTTGAGGAGCGTTTCGACTATCAGGAAACCGACGATCAGTTAAGATCTATACAGGAGATAAAGTCAGATATGGAAAAGCCGTCCCCAATGGACAGACTTCTCTGCGGAGATGTGGGCTTCGGCAAAACGGAGGTGGCTCTCCGTGCAGCGTTCAAGTGTATGCTCGATAACAAGCAGGTGGCTATACTTGTGCCAACAACTGTTCTTGCATGGCAGCATTATCAGACGGCGATAAAAAGATTTGAGCATTTCCCGGTGAAGGTGGAGCTTTTGTCGAGGTTTAGAAAACCAAAGGAGCAACAGCAGATAATAAGAGAGCTTAACCGTGGCACTATCGACCTTATCATAGGCACGCACAGGCTTGTGCAGAAAGACGTTAAGTTCAAGGACTTGGGTCTTGTTATCATAGACGAGGAACAGCGTTTTGGTGTTGCTCATAAGGAAAAGTTCAAGGAAACTTTCAAGGGTGTTGATGTGCTGACACTTTCGGCTACCCCGATACCAAGGACGCTTAACATGGCAATGAGCGGTATCAGAGATATGTCGGTCATAGAGGAACCGCCTATGGACAGACACCCTGTTCAGACTTATGTTATAGAGCATAATATGGGCGTTATAGCGCAGGCAATAAGCAAGGAGCTGCGCCGTGGCGGTCAGGTGTATTATATCCACAACAGGGTGGAAACTATCATGATGACCGCAAATAAGCTTCAGGAAATGCTCCCTGACGCAAGGATAGCGTTCGCACACGGACAAATGCCCGAGGAGGAGCTGTCGGAAATATGGCGGCAGCTTTGCGACAGAGAAATAGATATCCTCGTTTGCACCACAATAATCGAAACAGGTGTTGACGTGCCGAATGTAAATACACTTATAATAGAGGACGCTGACAGATTAGGACTTTCGCAGCTTTATCAGCTTAGAGGACGTGTGGGAAGATCAAACCGCCGTGCTTTTGCGTACTTCACTTTCAGACGTGGCAAGGTACTCACGGAGGTAGCGGCGAAAAGGCTTGATGCAATAAGAGAGTTCACACAGTTCGGCTCAGGCTTCAGGATAGCGTTGCGTGACCTTGAAATAAGAGGTGCAGGCTCTATACTCAGCGGTAAACAGCATGGACATATGGAAGCGGTGGGATATGATATGTACCTGAGATTGCTCAATGAGGCTATAGCTGAACAAAAGGGCGAGGCTCTGCCACCGTCACCTGAGGATTGTTTGGTGGATATATCCATAGACGCATTTATACCTGACCATTATATAGAAAATCTGTCACAGAGGATAGATTGCTATAGGAAGATAGCTTCCATAGGCAATGAGGAGGATTCCAGGGACGTTATCGACGAGCTTATAGATAGATACGGCGACCCACCGAAATCAGTGCTGGGATTGGTGAACGTTGCACTTACGAGAAATACTGCTTCAAAGCTTGGCATAAAGGAAATAACACAAAGAGGGGATAAGGTGCTGTTCTTTGTGAAAACCGCAGAGGTGGAGCAGATACAAGCGTTATATGGAGCTTATAAGAATAGGATACGTTTCTTTGACGGAGATAAGCCGTATTTTGCGGTGACGTTGGAGAAAAAGCAGAAAGCGGCAGAATTAATGGCGGAAACGGTAAGATTAATGAGGAATGAGGAGTGAGGAATGGCGGAGCCATACCGAGTAAATCATTAACACAAAACAGAGGAAACTCTGAGCAAAGTGACAACTGAGCAACGCTCAGCTGTCACTTTTTGTATTAAAGGAACAAAGGAGCGAAGCAAAATGGACAAAAAGAGATAAGAAAAGGGAAATAAAGTGTAAAAAAAGCAGAAAGCGAAAAAAGGGGTTGACAAAATGGCATAAAAGTGATAAAATAAACAAGTCGCCTCGAGAGAGAGCGATAAAGGAAGAAGCGAAACGAAGGTAAAAGGTTCGGGAGAACAGAAGAGACCTGAGGAGTAGCTCGAAAAGAACTTCACAAAAGAGTTCAAACGAATTCATAAAGAATTCACAAAGAAAAGTCTTGACAAAGCTTAGCTAATATGATATAATAGATAAGCTGATTTAAGACAGCACATTAGAAAACACGAAAAGATCGGAAGTCAAAAAACTTTTTTGAAAAAAACTTCAGAAAAGGGGGTTGACAAAAGATAAAAAGTGTGATATAATGTAAAAGTTGCACGACACAAAAGAGTGTAACGAAACAGCATCTTGAAAATTGAACAAAGACGAATAGTACGAAACCCTTGAGAGATTCTTTTGAGAAAAAGAATTAAAGGTCTAACATAAAGACGTAAAAGAAATGTACGTTCAGTGAAGTGAACTGAAACAGGATAACAAGAGCAGAGATGCTTTTGATATACAACTTTAATTAAGAGTTTGATCCTGGCTCAGGACGAACGCTGGCGGCACGCTTAACACATGCAAGTCGAACGAGAGAAGAGAAGCTTGCTTTTCTGATCTAGTGGCGGACGGGTGAGTAACACGTGAGCAATCTGCCTTTCAGAGGGGGATACCGATTGGAAACGATCGTTAATACCGCATAACATAATTGAACCGCATGATTTGATTATCAAAGATTTATCGCTGAAAGATGAGCTCGCGTCTGATTAGCTAGTTGGTAAGGTAACGGCTTACCAAGGCGACGATCAGTAGCCGGACTGAGAGGTTGATCGGCCACATTGGGACTGAGACACGGCCCAGACTCCTACGGGAGGCAGCAGTGGGG
>OHKC01000124.1_pt1 | contig 27150 bp, 18 predicted proteins | sample 1568761 | NCBI WGS metagenome assembly OHKC01 (sample SAMEA3879514, study PRJEB24766) | human gut metagenome | biome: human-associated habitat; feature: feces | place: USA | collected 1985/1987 | reverse complement strand
CTATATCGACGACCTGGCTTTCGATCGTAACACGATGAAACGCATCCGCCGGGTACTGGAAAGTAACCGTCCCGATCCGCGCATCGATGTCCATTCAGCCAATCAGTTCAATCCGGCCGACGGTTACATCAACAGCATATTCCTTTACATGGAACACATGCCTTACCTAGACCGCCTTTGGTTTGGAGAATACTTTAAATACGAAAAGTCACCGGAATACTGGCTGACAGACGTATCGGGTATCCCCTTCGGCATGATGAGCGAAATGTTGCAGGATGGCGGCAATCCTTACCGGGGCATGCTGTACGGGATGACCGCACGCGAACCGATGGAATCCGTCCCCTCACAACTCTGGAAGGTGTGGGATGCATTCGGCATAAAAGACAGCCGCATGATGGGCTATTGGGTATCCTACAATCCAGTGAAGACAGGACGCAATGACGTTCTGGCAACCTCGTTTGTGAAAGATGGCAAAGTAATGATTGCCATTGCCAGTTGGGCAAAAAAAGACAGTGATATAAAACTGCAGATAGATTGGGAGAAACTGGGCATTGATGCTGATAAAGCCAGGCTGACGGCTCCTGACATCAAAGGTTTCCAGGAAGGATTCAGCCTGTCGCCAAAAGATAAAATAAAAGTTCCCAAAGACAAAGGGTTCATCTTTATTCTGGAATAAAAGTAGATATATGAATGGGGGCGTGCCGAAAATGCTGACCAGGCGGGAAAGTACATCCCGGCACACCTCCATTTTTAAACTGACTCAGTCTAATTTTCGAAGCTAATATATAAAAAAACAGACATATTAGAAGAATCCACAAGATTGACAAAATTCACTTGCAGCCAATGCTACGGCCTCAGGCTCAATTGTAAAAAACAAAATTTTCCGGTATCGGATTTTCTTTCTTTTCCTCGTCATCCTCACGCTGAGAAGCAGTTAACAGTAATACTCCATAGTCCGTGTCATTATCAGTCTATTGTTGTTGATATTATATAAAAAATGTTTTTGATTCTGAGCATAAGTCCACACTGCAAGTCCTGCTCTTTATCATACTTAGATAGATGCCTTAGTAATTCTCAATAATAACATTCCCGAATATATCTTTTTTAATAATTTGCTTTTTCCCATGATTATCTTCGATTATTTTATTACCGAATATATCTGTCTTAATGGTCTTTTTATAACCTTTATTATTTTCAATGACAGTATTTCCAAAGATATCTTTTTTGATGCTTTTCCTATTACCACGATTGTCCTCAATGACAGTATCTCCAAAGATGTCTTTCTTGATGGTTTTCTTTCCTTGATTAGTTACCGAATGTCCATGATTATTTCCGATAGAATTTGCACCATAACTTCCTGTTATCCGAGGGATCAGAATAAACTGAACTGTAAATAGAATAAATAAAATCTTTTTCATGATGTTTTTTTTAGGTTTGCAACAAAAGTAAAGCAGGAAAATCATACCTGATCTGTGAATTCTATAATTACTTATAGGGAAAAACCTAAATTTATATGGATTTAAACGGTAAGAACTTATAAAGTACCCCAATTCGCACATCAAAAATCAAGCATCTATACCACTAAAATCAGTACATATCGGGACATCCACTCCAGAGTGAATACTAAAATAATCTGCAAGTAACGTTTGGCAATAAGAAAACAATCAGCACATGCAAATAGCATAAGCATAAATAGAGTTTTTTTCTTGGAAAAGCTGAAATAAGAACTGGTACCTATATAGATAAAGTAGATGATAAAAAGATATTATTTTTTCGGCTCTGCATAAACGATATAACGTGTAGAGTCTTCTTCATCAAGTAACAAGACCGCATTGGTATTATCCGTCACCCATTATAGCACACGGATAAGCATTCGGATATTCTTTTTGCTCAGAAAACAAATCGTTATACAGTCGAAATATCTTTTGTTTATCCTTCTTATCTTCATAAGTAGGTTGTGAATAGAGTAAGCAGAGGTAATTGTAAAGTGAATTGTAGCTATGACTCATGCATAATAAAATAATCCCTCAAAATTTAGGGACGATCCCGAATTCAGATATGATCCTTTACTCCCTTTTCTTTAAGAGGTTCCTGGCGTTTTTTTTAAAATTTCCCTAATATCATTGATTATCAAGGAAATTAGCAAATACAGTTCTTACATTCGACTAAATTAGTCTTGATTTAAATTATATATCTATTTCTTTAATGCGTTCCAACTGCCTATTTAGAAAGTAGTCAGAATACTTAGTGTAATCCCCCGTTTCATAAAATCGAATCAACCCTTTCCTGTAATTCAAAATATCAGCATCTTTTGCTGAATATACAGGAATAATATCAGCATTCATCATGACAACACTTTCTATCATGCGAGAAGTTCTTTTATTCCCATCTATAAAAGGTTGCAGCCGTGCAATATTACAATGTAAGAAAACTGCCTTTTCCAATGGATTAGTATAAACGTCTTGCTCATATAATATCTCTCCCAATTTACTTTTTATTTCTTGCAAATCTTTTGGAGGAGCATAATCAGTACCGCTGATCCTAACTGCACGTGTCCTTAAAAAGCCTGATTCCTCATTAGAAACCAAACCTGTGGAAATAGATTGATGAAGTCTGAAAAGAGTACATTCATCTATAATCTCCTTATTTTTCTCTTGATGAATATATTCCAGTTCGGAAATGAATGTATTATATAGATTTTTCAGCATTTTAGCATCTTCATATTTTTTTTCGGAAGTGATGCCGTCCTTAAGCAATGCTTCTGTTTCAACATAGGTATAGGTATTACCCTCTATTCTCCCCGAATAATAGCACCATACAACAGCCAAGTCTTTTATCTCGCTTGAGTAAAGTTCCGACAGTTTAGCCAAAGGGCTTTCAAGAATGAATGTTGCTTTTTGGCATTGTTCCTTATTGAAGATATGTTTCATATATCCTATCTATTGCTTAAAAGAGAGATTTTATTTCTCGATTTCATTATTATGCAAAACTACTAAAAAGTACTTAGATACAGCACACTTCCATTATAAAAGTTCTATTCTTAACACCCACCTCTAAGTTTTTGGCACACGCCACATCCTTGTCTATATAATCAGTAAAAATCTTTCCCCATCTTAACGCATAATAACACACGGCCTTTATATCCGGGAATTGCTTGAACAGGATTCCAGCCCTCCGTTTTTGGCTGTCCGTCCACTTGCCCGGTGCCTTGAACAGCAGATACCAGCTTCTAGCCAACAATTGCCTAAGAGTATCCCCGTTGCTAAAGACCTCCGGCTCATAGCTTTCTCTCTTTGCTCTGGCCTCTTTTCCAATCGTGACTATAGGTCTGACCAGTTTCAGGATTTTTCCAACGACGACGTTTGATACGAAGGTATACTGTCTTGCCGCGAATGGGGAAGTCTTGTACTTCTATTTCCGGAAAGAAGCCTTTGGAATGAAGATGTAAATGGGAGTATTTTTCAGGAATCGAAGACTTTTCCTCAAGGAAGAGGATGAAGCAAGTTGCTCAGGAGACATGATTGACTAAATCAAAGTAAGCGAGTATGTCTGCAGGCAGGAGTATAGACAAATATCTATCGGAGTAAGTGATTCTCCCAAATTTTCCGGGTCAGTTGAGTCACTGCCGTTTTCAAACTGAGCCTTGATCCCGGCTATACTGGATCCCGGCTATACTGGATACCCTGCACAAAGCAGGGTAAAAATAAAAAAGCCATCGATTTATCGATGGCTTTTTTATTTGGTAGCCCGTGGGGGAATCGAACCCCCCTTTCAAGAATGAAAATCTTGCGTCCTAACCGATAGACGAACGGGCCATCCTTTTTATCGAGGATTTCTCTCTCGATTGCGGGTGCAAAGGTAGTGACTTTTTTTGAATTTGCAAACATTTCCCAAACTTTTTTCTAAACTTTTTGTTCATAGTCCATTGAATTGACTATTTACCTAAACTTAACTTTTATGAAAAGTATCTTTAAATCAATGAGTTGCCTTGTATTGGGCGCAATGATTGTTACGCCGATGTTTGCGCAACAAAAAAAACTTTATCCGGAGCTGGAAGGACCGGGACCTGTTGTTATTATCTCAAAAGATAAAAATGGCAAGGAAGAATTAATCAATGTATTTGAAGAAACGCAACGTCCGCATTTCCATGATCCCCGTGCTCCTCGTTTTTTACTTACTGACCAACAGGGAAAGTTTGCATTGGGTATCGGTGGTTATTTGAAAACTACAATGGAATATGATTTTAATGGAATAGTGGATGATGTTGACTTTATCCCTGCACTCATTCCGCAACCGGGATCCACGTCTGTCCGTAATCAGTTCCAGATGGATGCAAGCACTTCCACTATCTTTTTAAAGTTGGTGGGGAGAACCAAGCATTTGGGTAACTTCATCGTTTATACAGCCGGAAACTTCCGTGGAAGTGGAAAGACTTTTGAATTGCAGAATGCTTATTTATCTTTCTTGGGTTTTACTATGGGGTATGATACCGGATTGTTTATGGATCTTGCTGCAGCTCCTCCGACTATTGATTTTCAAGGACCTGACGGGATGACTTTCTATCGCGCTACCCAGTTGCGTTATGAAGCCAATGTGATGAAAGGCTTGAAAGTAGGCATTGGTGTGGAAATGCCGTCAGTAGACGGTACTCCGGCACAAGATGTGAGAATCGGTAAGCAGCGGATGCCGGATATTCCTGCCTATGTACAGTATTCTTGGGCAAAGGCTAGTCATATACGTGTGGGAGGAATCTTGAGAAGTATGACTTATGAGGATCAAGTGAATAATAAGGCAAAGTCATTGACCGGTTGGGGGATACAAGCATCGGGAACAGCAAGACTGGGTAGTTTCCAGCTTTACGGACAATATACTTATGGTAGAGGTATTGCTCAATATTTGAATGATATCAGCAACTTGAATGTAGATATCGTTCCTTTGGCCGATGAGTCCGGACGTATGCAGGTACTGCCCATGAAAGGATGGTATGCCGGATTACAGTATAATTTCTCGAAACGGGTATTCGCATCGGCTACGTATAGCCAGTCACGTCTGTTTACAGAAGATTGCTATGCTCACTTTAATGAAACTCAGTATAAAAAAGGTCAGTACCTGGTTGCAAATGTATTCTGGAATGTAAGTCATAACTTGCAGGTAGGTGCGGAATATCTTCATGGTTGGAGAGAGAATTTTAATGATGTGAACCGTGAAGCAAACCGTATAAACTTGAGTGCGCAATATAATTTCTAACTTATTTTTCCTATCTTTGTGTCTATCAATAATGGAAAGAGAATGAAAAAAATAGGTGCACATGTATCCGTAAGCGGGGGCGTAGAAATGGCCCCCGTTAATGCATTAGGGATAGGAGCGGACGCATTCGCTCTTTTTACAAAGAATCAGAGGCAATGGGTTGCAAAACCTTTGTCTGTCGAGAGTGTTACTCTGTTTAAAGAAAACTGCGAGAAAGAAGGTTTTGATGCCCGGTATGTTCTTCCTCATGACAGTTATCTGATAAATTTGGGACATCCTGACGAGGAAGGGCTGGAGAAGAGTCGTGCAGCATTTTTGGACGAAATGCAGCGTTGCGAGCTTTTAGGATTGAAAATGCTGAATTTTCATCCCGGAAGTCATTTGAATAAGATATCCATAGAGAAGTGTCTGGACAGGATTGCCGAGTCTGTCAATATGACTTTGGATAAAACGACCGGTGTGACTGCTGTGATTGAGAATACAGCCGGACAGGGAAGTAATGTGGGAAATGAATTCTGGCATTTGAGATATATTATAGATAAGGTGGAGGATAAATCTCGTGTGGGAGTTTGCCTGGATACTTGCCATACCTATACCGCCGGTTATGATATTGTGAATGAATATGACCGGGTCTTTACCGAGTTTGATGAGGTAGTGGGGAGAAACTATTTGTGTGCCATTCACTTGAATGACTCAAAGAAACCATTGGGTAGCCGGGTAGACCGTCATGACAGTATCGGAAAGGGGCTGATTGGTATTGATTTCTTCCGCCGCTTTATGCAGGATTCCCGTTTTGACGATATGCCCGTTATTCTTGAAACTCCCGATGACACCATTTGGCGGGACGAGATTAAAATGCTTCGCAGCTTTGAATTATAGCCTGTGCTTTGAGTGAGTTGCTTTTAACAGTAAACCTGTAGGTGGGAATGATGTGTGTTTTCATGCGTATGGTTAAGCCTTTTCTATCCTATCCCTAAGCTTAAACGAACGTATCCTTTCTATCTCCATAGCCTTTGGAGTTAACTCCCAAGCTTATGGAGATAACTCCAAAGGCTATGGAGTTAACTCCGCAAGTTTGGGAGATAGAAGTTGTCAGTAAAAGAACCCTTAACCTGAAGGATACAACCGCTTAGCTTGCCGTAGTTTATAGGATAATATATCCTTTCCGTATCCTTCGTTTATTTTATGTCCTGATTACATGTCTTTTATTTCATCCAAGTTCTTCTGGATATCTTCGTCTTTTAACTCATAATTCATCAAGTTACCTGCCAGGTATTGGTCGTATGAGGCCATATCAATCAGCCCGTGACCTGAAAGGTTGAACAGGATCACTTTCTCTTCACCGGATTCCTTGCACTTGTTCGCCTCGCGTACAGCGGCGGCGATGGCATGGCACGATTCGGGAGCCGGAATGATTCCTTCTGCTTGTGCGAACAAACAACCAGCCTGGAAGGATTCTAATTGCTGGATATCAACCGCTTCCATCAGATTGTCTTTCAATAATTGTGAAACGATGACACCTGCACCGTGATAACGGAGACCTCCCGCATGGATATTGGCCGGAGAGAAATTATGCCCCAGTGTAAACATGGGCAGCAACGGGGTATATCCGGCTTCGTCGCCAAAGTCATACTGGAATTTACCACGGGTCAGTTTCGGGCACGAAGCCGGTTCGGCAGCAATGTATCGGGTTTGTTTCCCATTCAGGATAGTGTGGCGCATAAAGGGGAAGCAGATTCCTCCAAAATTGGAACCGCCACCAAAGCAACCGATAATCATGTCGGGATATTCGCCTGCCATTTCCATTTGCTTTTCGGCTTCCAGACCGATAACCGTTTGATGCAGTGTGACATGGCTTAATACCGACCCTAGTGTATATTTACAGTTGGGAGTGCTCATTGCCAGTTCGATAGCTTCGGAGATGGCTGTTCCCAGTGAACCTTGATAATTGGGATTACGGGTAATGATATCCTTGCCGGCACGGGTAGACATGGATGGAGAGGCGGTGACCGTTGCTCCGAATGTCTGCATGATGCTGCGGCGATAGGGCTTCTGATTATAGCTGATCTTTACTTGATAAACGGCAGCTTCCAGCCCGAATACCTTTGCGGCATACGATAGAGCGGCGCCCCATTGTCCGGCACCGGTTTCTGTAGTGACATTGGTTACGCCTTCTTCCTTGCAATAATATGCCTGGGCCAGAGCCGAGTTCAGTTTGTGGGAGCCGATGGGGCTGACACTTTCATTTTTGAAATAAATATGTGCGGGAGTCCCTAGTGCTTTTTCCAGTCCGTAGGCACGTACCAATGGTGTGCTGCGATAGTATTTGTACATTTCACGCACTGCTTCGGGAATTTCAATCCATGCGTCTGTCTGGTTTAATTCCTGTTTGCAAAGTTCTTTGGCAAAAATGGGGTAGAGGTCTTCCGGTTTCAGCGCTTCTTTGGTTTTAGGGTTCAACGGCGGCATGGGTTTGGTCTTCATGTCTGCCTGTATGTTGTACCAGTATTTAGGAATTTCATCCTCTGGTAAGATAAAACGTTTCTGTTTTGTGCTCATAATCTTTCAATTTAATAGTTTTGCGGTCAAAATTAGGTAAAAAAAGTATTCCTTACTAATTTTCAACTGCTTTTTTGTCGGGAACAATAAAAAAAGGGATGTCAGAGTAAAAATGCGAAGTTATTTGTTATTATAGGCAGAGATGTGAATATTTTGATTAAGTTTGTTTTCTGTTAATGCAAGATGATATCGACATGGAACCTTTACACAAACTATTTATCTATCGTAAGAAGTTAGTAAAACCGTACATAGAGCGATTGCTGAAATGGATGGACGGGATAACTTATATGATGTCGGCCTTGTTCATCCTTACATTGGTTTATGAGCATGGATTTCTTATTTCTTTTGAAGAAATGGAGATGATAAACACGCTGTATCATTTTGTCTGGATTGTTTTTCTGGTTGATATTTCCCTGCATCTTTTATTAAATTACTCGGATACCAAGCGGAAGTACCGGGGACTGGCATGGATACTGAGTCTGATGCTTTATCTGACTTTGATTCCGGTTATTTTCCATGAACCGGAGGTGCAAGGGGGAATTCATGATTTCTGGTCTTTTTTCCACAGTCGTTTATATCATGTGGTGCTGCTCACTTTGCTTTCGCTGCTGCAATTGTCTAATGGGATAGTCCGGCTGCTGGGCAGGCGCACCAACCCGTCTTTGATCTTTGCATCCAGTTTTCTCATATTTATTCTGATAGGGGCAGCGTTACTGATGCTTCCGCGTGCCACTTATCATGGCATTTCCTTTATCGATGCTCTGTTTACCGCTACCAGTGCCATTTGTGTCACGGGGTTGGTTTCGGTCGATGTTTCTTCTACATTCACGTCCGAGGGGTTGTTCATCATTATCATGCTGATACAAATCGGCGGTTTGGGAGTCATGACCCTGACCAGTTTCTTTGCCATGTTTTTTATGGGGAATACTTCGCTCTACAATCAGTTGGTGGTCCGTGATATGGTAAGCTCGCAGTCACTCAGTTCGCTGCTTTCCACCTTATTATATATATTAGGGTTTACCTTGGTGATAGAGGCTGCTGGGATGGGGGTTATTTTTTTAAGTATACATGGCACTATGGGCATGGATATTGAGGAGGAACTGGCTTTTTCTGCTTTCCATTCCATCTCTGCCTTTTGCAATGCCGGATTCTCTACTTTGTATGGAAACTTAGGTAACGAACTGGTACTTCATAATCATAACTTGCTATATATCACTATCTCTTTCCTGGTTATTTTGGGAGGTATAGGTTTCCCGATTCTGGTAAATCTGTATGAAACGGTTTCTTATGAAAGCAAGCGCTTGTATCACCGTTATGTCAAAAAGAATAAGAGGACAATCCGTAAAATACATTTATATAACCTGAATACCCGTATCGTATTGATTATGACGGCTATCTTGCTAGTGACGGGTACTGTGGCCATTGTTGTTTTCGAATGGAATCATGCTTTTGCGGGAATGACGGCTACAGAGAAATGGGTGCAGGGCTTTTTTAACGCAACTTGTCCCCGTACGGCAGGATTTTCAAGTGTGGGCATGACTACTTTCAGTGTGCAGACGTTGCTGCTGATGGTGGTGCTGATGATGATTGGCGGCGGTACGCAGTCTACGGCCGGTGGTGTGAAGGTGAATGTGTTTGCTGTAGTCATGTTGAACTTGCGTGCTATTCTTATAGGTGCCGATAAAGTCAATATTTTCAACAGGGAGTTATCTCATGATTCCATCCGGCGTTCTAATGCCACATTGATTCTTTATCTGCTGATTGTTTTCGCGGGTATCTTCGGTTTAAGCATTCTAGAGCCGCAGGCTTCAGTGATGGCGTTGGTTTTTGAGTGTACTTCGGCACTCAGTACGGTAGGTTCAAGCCTGGATCTGACACCTACTTTGGGAAGTGACAGCAAACTGATTGTCATTGTTCTGATGTTTATCGGACGAGTAGGGGTGCTTACTTTGATATCCAGCCTTATTAAACAGAAAAAAATAACAAAATATAAATATCCGAGTGATAACATCATAATCAACTAGTTATGAAATACATTATTATTGGTTTAGGAAATTACGGCGGAGTGTTGGCCGAAGAGCTTTCCGTATTGGGACATGAGGTGATAGGAGTGGATACAAACGAGCATCGTGTGGATGTGTTGAAGGACAAAATCGCGACTTCTTTTATTATTGATGCTACGGACGAACAATCGCTCAGTGTGCTGCCACTGAAAGATGTGGATGTGGTTATTGTTGCTATCGGCGAGAATTTTGGTGCTTCTGTGCGTGTGGTGGCACTGCTGAAAAAGAAAGGAGTGAAACATATCTATGCCCGTGCGGTAGATGATGTGCATAAGACCGTGCTTGAGGCTTTTAATTTAGATAGTATTCTGACACCGGAGAAAGAAGCGGCACGGAGCTTGGTTCAGTTGTTGGATTTACACGTCAATGTGGAGTCTTTTCAGATTGACGAGGAACATTATGTGATGAAGTTCAAACTTCCTTCTTGTTTTGTAGGCTATAAGGTGAGTGATCTGTCATTAGAAACGGAATTCAATATAAAAATCATTGCATTGATAAAAGGGGAGAAAGTGCTGAACGGTTTGGGTATTTCGATATTGGAGCATCAGGTGGAGAATCATTTTGAGGAAAATTATGAGTTGGAGGAGGAAGATCAGTTGGTCTGCTATGGGCTTTATAAGAATTTTATGGATTTTTGGAAGGCGTTGTAGCAGGAATGCCTTTCAAAGAAAGAATATTTTTTTCTAATTGAGATTAAACCTTTTCTTTTGGGTTTAGTCTAACTTAATAAATAATTTAGTTTAGTTTTTAGTTTTCTCTGAAGGCCGGCCAATGTGATATTGCCCGGTTTTCGCTTTTTATGGAGGTTTTCTTGTGAGTGTCCGTTACTTTTTGTTACTTTGTCACCTAGAAATCGAGATTTAGATGAAACAGATATATTTTTTATTTGTCGTTTTACTGGTTGTAATGGCCGCTTGCGGAGGTAAGAAAGAGGCTTCCGTTGATGCAGAACAATTGATGTTCCAAATAGACAGTGTGGATCATGTGACAGGTTTGCAGCGTATGCAGGTTTCACGTATTGACCAGCATATTGTCAGTGGCGGAAAAAAATATAATTTGTTTATAGAGCGTGCTCCCAGTGATTCTCTGCCTTCAGTCAAAAGTGACTTGGGAATTTTTGCCGACAATCGTATCATCGTTAGAATTTCCCGTGAAAATGGGAGCCGGGTCTTTGCCAAAACTTTTACCAAGCAAAGTTTCTCTGGATTCGTAAGTGCTGATCATCTCCGTCATTTTATATTGGAGGGCGTGGTATTTGATGAAGAGAAGACCCGTGAGGGAAAAAATATCATATTGGCTGCCAGTGTGAGTTATCCTCAGACAGATTTGTATATTCCTTTCTCCATCACTATTACTCCTGAAGGAAAAATGAGCATATCTAAAAATGAGGATATGGAGGAGCTTCCTCCCATGTTGGGAGACAGCCTTAATTAAATCTAAAATACAGGAATAATTTTTCGCGTCATAATCTTTTTAGGCGGTTAGTTGTTGGTATGGCATTAACTAACTAAAGAATAAATTAGATTATGAGAAAGATTTTATTTTTAATGGCTATGCTGGTATGCTCTCTTCAGTTCGCCATGGCAGGCGATGTTGTGACCCGCGATGTGAATAAGCTTCCTGTTGCCGCACGTGAAATGATCGGCAAACATTTCTCCCAGACTAAAGTTGCGTATATCAAGATTGAAAAGGACTTGTTTCAGACCACTTCCTATGATGTAAAATTGGCCGATGGCATTGAATTGGAGTTCAATTCAAAGGGAGAGTGGCTTGAGATAGATTGCAAGAACAAGTCGGTTCCTTCTACTTTTATCCCTCAGGCTATTTCCAAGTATATGAAAGCTAATTATAACGGGCATAAAACGGTGAAGATAGAACGTAACCGCAAGGGATATGAACTGACATTGGAAAATGGATTGGAAGTAGACTTCGATCAGTTTGGAGGATTCTTGAAGTTGAGCGATTAAAAAGATTTTTTCTGTAATAGGGGAACTATCTCTCCTTATAGTAATGATGCCATAAGAGGGTGTATCAGAAATAAATTGAACTATCTTTTTATTATCAGCGTTGAAAAAGATAGTCGCAACGAATTTTGATTCACCCTCTTATGTATTATAAATACAGTTCTCGGTCTTTGCCCTGTTATTAATCCATCGGCTCGTAATCTTTTGCCAGACCGCCTTCGCTGGTTTCCTTATATAAGGAAGGAAGGTCATGACCGGTCTGTTTCATTACTTCCACCACTTTGTCAAAGGATACACGGTGATTACCGTCTGTAAAGGCAGAATAGATATTGGCATCAAGAGCTCGGGCCGCTGCATAGGCATTTCTTTCGATACAAGGGATTTGTACCAATCCGCATACCGGATCGCAAGTCATTCCCAAGTGATGCTCCAAGCCCATTTCGGCTGCATACTCTATCTGGGCCGGGCTACCTCCGAATAATTGGCTGGCAGCGGCGGATGCCATTGAACAGGCCACTCCTACTTCTGCCTGGCAACCGGCTTCGGCTCCGGAAATGGAGGCGTTGTGTTTTACTATATTTCCTATCAATCCGGCAGTAGCCAGTGCTCTTAAAATCCGCATATCGCTGAAGTCACGGCTTTTTTGCAAGTGATAAAGTACAGCCGGAACCACTCCGCATGATCCGCAAGTAGGGGCTGTGACGATTTTGCCACCTGAGGCGTTTTCTTCACTGACTGCTAGAGCGTATGAGAATACTAACCCGCGGGAACGCAGATTGTCCTTATAACCTTTTGCCTTAATATAGTAAGTGGAGGCTTTTCTGCGCAGATTGAGTGGCCCGGGTAATACGCCTTCTTGATCCAAACCACGCTCAATGGCTTCTCTCATGGTTTTCCATACTTCTGCCAGATAATCCCAAATGTCTTCGTCTTCACATTGCTGGACGTATTCCCAGTAATTGCGTCCGGTACGTTCACACCAGTAGAGGATTTCACTCATACGGTTCATATCATAGATTTCCGGAGTTGAGCCTTTGTCGTGCCCTTCTTCGGCTAGAGCACCTCCGCCTACACTGAAAACAGTCCATTCATCTGTCACCTTTCCTTTTTCATTCAAAGATTTGAAAGTCATTCCATTGGGATGAAACGGATAGAAGACATGGGCTTTCCAGATAATTTCTGTAGGCGCATGCGGTTGCAATGTATCTAAAATGGCTACATCGGTCATGTGTCCTTTACCGGTAGCGGCGAGGCTTCCATAAAGAGTAACTTGAAAAGCTTTGGCTTCGGGATGTTTTCCTAAGAAGATTTCAGCAGCCTTGCGCGGTCCCATAGTATGACTGCTGGACGGACCGGTGCCGATGCGGTATAGTTCTCGGATAGATTTCATTTCGTTTTATAAGGTTAGTTATTATGAGGAACAAAGGTATAAAATAAAAGGGGGAAAGTAGCAAAAAAGGAAAAGAAAAACTCTCTTGACAAATAGGAAAGTTGTCAGGAGAGTTTGGAAAACCACCGGTAGGATTTGGTGTATTGTCTTTATTCTAATTGTCTTTGTATACCTTTGTCACCAACGACAAAATACTGATTATTTTCAATCAGCATGGCACGTCCGCGCTTTTTTTCCCGGTTTTCTTTATTGTCCACATTTACTCCGATAACCTTGCCGTTATAGAAAGTGGAAATATCTTTGAAAATGGTATGTCCCACAATAATATGTTTTGCCTTATAACGGTCCATAATCATTTCTAGGGAGTCTTTTGCCAGCGGATTGTATTTGCCATCGGTGCGTACTAGTCCGCGATACCAGATGGGACCGCTGTTTCCATACAGGAAGGCTGTGAGTGGAGAAAGCGCTTTGCGTTCTTTTTTCGTCATAAATAGTCCTTTACTCATTTCTTCATTGACAGTGGGAATGCTCAAGTTCTTGTCATAGAAGTCTTTGCCCAGTCCGGCATGTACATATAGGTCGTTACCTATCATTTGCATGGTGTTACGGGTTCCCAACCATCTGCCCAGTTCGGTATCGGGACCGAATAGCCGGGGGTACTCCATCTTTAGTTTTTCTGCTAATATTTTATATTTTTCTTTGGTGTATCGGAGGTCATTGGCCAGCACCATCGGTTCATGATTTCCCAGTATGAACGATACGTGTCCTCCGGCTTTGGCTGCTTCCTCTTCCAGTTTGTAAAATAGCCAGAAGATTTGCGGTACATCTTTTCCTCTGTCAAAAATATCACCGATAATCATCAGATGGTTTTTCCCGAAGCTCCATTTGTAGTCTTTATCAATGATATGATTGCCTTGTAACAGGCTGATTACACAGTCCAGCCTTCCATGAGGGTCGGACATGACAAAAACTTTGTCTGCCTGGGGATAATTCCATCCGGGACGTTTTACCGGGTGTAGTTTTACATCAAATGGAAACCTGCCTTTGTGGTCTGTCACATGCAGGGTAAAGTTTTGAGGTAATGTGGTATAAGTGGTATCAATGATATTCTCTTTCTTATCTACATTGATTACTCTGATTTGGCCGTCAGGCTGATACAATACGTATGGACCGTCGGCTGTTAATTCTTCTTTTTTCTCTTTGTCTTTCTTTTTGTCTTTGAAATCAAGAGTTCCGGCACTAAGGCCGGAACTGATGAATGCGAGGGTAAATGCAAGAAGAAAGTAGTTGATAAAATTAGTCTTGCTTGTCATCGATTTGATTTAATATTAAAATTATAAATTTATAGGACATCTATTAATAATGTTCAGTAATGGGGCCTTCTCTATCATCTATTTCTTCTATATTGCTTGTTCCTTCTATAATATCTCCAGTTGCAAAATATTTTGAGAAGCTGAATTTTATATCTGGATTATTTTTATTTATTAGTTCTACATAAAGATGGATAAGTAAATCATCCTTTTTTATTGGGTAATGTGCATGAAAATGTTTATCACTGGAATCCCCTTCTAGAATATCAGTGCTAAAGCTGGAACCTCCCCCATAATACTTCATTTCATTTATATAGCCAAAAGGAGGGGCAGATGCATAACTGTTTGATTTGAAAAGTAAATTAGCTTTGGAATACACCCTATATTCTTGAGAAACAACAGGATTAACAAGAATTTCGTAATCTCCTACTTCATATTCATAAGTAAAATATCCGGCATCATAATACATTCCGATTTCTCCTTCGACATTTCTGATTATTTGAGGAGATTTTTTTAGATTCCACACACCAAGGGGAAAGTTATAAATGGGTACATCATTATTGTTGTTTGTGGTTCCTGCTACTGGAAATGACGAAATACTTCCCCAACCAGTTGTTGTTTGTTCACTTTCAAATTGCATTTGTGTATTTGTATTGATTTTTAGATCAATTTGTCCAATTGAAGGCTTACTTTTGTTGATGCCAATAATGGAACCTGCTAGACCTTTTAAGGCACTTACAGCTGCAGAGCCTCCTGACGTAACTAATGCTTTTAACCCGTTTTTAATGCCACTAACAGTTGCACCTTTAATACTGTTTCCAATACTTTTCCAAAAAGAATCTTTCTTAGTTATTCCGTTTTCAATTTCTTTACTGACTGTATTAATAAACCCTTCTTGATTAACTGCAATAGAAGTTTTTGAATTATTGAATGTATTGGCAAGATTGAAATTGAAGTTAGAAATATTAGTGGTGTTCATTACGATAGTACCTGTGATATCTCCACTTGTTTGAGCCATACCTGTAGTTTTTATTTTATTAACAGCCCAACCTCTAATTTCGAAATTAGCTAAGCTTTGTGTATTAAGACTAGGATCATAAGCACACTCTATTTCTAATCCATACCAATTGTTTGCTTTATATCCAGAGCTAACAAACTCGTTTCCTAAAAATGTACCTTCTGTACTTGCTATATATGAAGATTTTTCTGAACGATTTATGGGTATAGAAATTTCTTCCATAAAGTTGAATAGACTGGTAGTTTTGTCTGTACGGATTCCCCAAAAGGCCTCTGAACTACCTAAGCCTGCTGATGAAGCTATTTCATAAAAGAAAAAACGGAGTAATCCTGTATATTTGTGGTATAAAGCAAAATATTTTGTAGGAGTACTTTCGGTTATATTGCTATAAATGAGTTCCCAGCCATTTTCTCTAGAATAATATCGATTTGCATATATTGGATCAGAAGCATTCTCGTCTAACCATGTTGAAGGAATTCCTAGATTATTGCTGCTACCTTTTTTCCATGGAATTCCCATGGTAGTTATGGTATGTGTAAATGGGTTTATAGTTTCAATGTCATTTATACGGTCCCAATCAAAGTAATTATCAAAAGCAGAACGATTACTTGGTGGATTATTGGGGTGGGTGGTTATTATGTCATTGGTAAAGGTGTCATCACAACTATTAAATAAACATGAAGCAAAGATGAATAATAATAAGGATTTTCTCATATCTTTATGTATTTTATATAGTTAATTTCTCTTTAAGTTAGGGAGTGATAATACTCCCTAACTTAAAGAGAAGGATTTATTGATTTGGATTTTATCAATTTGTGTTGACTATTATTTCAGATATTCTGGTGTTTGTACAATATTAGAATTAGCATTAATTTCTTTTTGAGGAATAGGTAATATTGTACGATAATAGTTTCTGTCGAAATCCATAGATGTTTTTTCGTCAGCGAAATGCACTACCTCTTTCATCATATCGTCTGTTTCGTTAATACGAATTACTCGTAAGTTATTACGTAATAAGTCAAACATGCGGTGCCCTTCACCAATGAGTTCTTTCCTGCGTTCTTCTAGAACATCATCAAGGGTAACCTTTGCGGGCATCGTATAGTCCGGATTTCCTCGGAGTGCAATGGCTTTCAGGTATTTTGCAGCTTTTGTTGCATCTCCGTTTTTCACGGCTGCTTCGGCTGCATTTAAGTAAGTTTCGGAAAGACGTACTATAGGAATATTGGCATCCATAATATTTTCTCCAGGTTGTGGTTGATACTTATTCAAATACATTACTTTTTTGTCTTGATTAACTAATAACTTAATGCGTACATCATTAGGCGTTTCTAACAGATGGTGATAAAAACTGACTGTAATGCACATATCTTGATATCCTTTTGGAGAAGTTAGATATCCCATACTTTCATTGCCGGGGCTTTCGGTAGTAGTATTGACTATTTCGAAGAGAATTTCTCCCGGATTTGCTTCGGAGGCTTCCGTACCCCATACAGTGGGATATTCTTCGGTATTCCATAATTGGTATTTATTGGCTTCCGATCCTTTTATTGCTTCTTCTGCAGCTTGTAAAGCTTCACTGTTCTTCCCCATATACAGATATGCCCGACTTAACAAAGTTAATGTGGCCCATTTACTGATTTTACCTTTCTTATTTAAGGATAAATCTTTTTGATTCAAACTAGTACCTGACCATGAATATGTGGGTATCATTAAACTAGCCGCATTCTTTAAGTCTTTGATTATTTGATCATAACATTCAGCTACAGTGTTACGTGAAGGTTTACTGTCGGCAGTGGCTGATGCTGAAGTGATGATAGGTACTCCTAAAGAGGCTCCGTTATCTTTTAAATAAGTATATCCGAAGAAGCGCGTAAGGTCAAAAAGGGCCAGACCACGTATTGCTAATGCTTGTCCTTCCAAATCATTGCGGAAGATATGCTCATCTTCATCGTTTGGAAGAATTTCGATATTGTCAATGCCGTCTAAAATTACATTACAGTTTTGAATGATGGAATAAAGATATGACCAGTGTGTACTTGGTCCATTTGCAGGTAACCAATCCATTTGGTAATAGTGAGCTGTTCTACAAGTTGATTGTACAGCTTGCATGTCATCTCCTGTTACATCTCCGTAGTAGATTAAACGCCCGGAATACGCATAGGCATTACGCATTGTCGCATAAATGGCGTTTAGTGAATAATCAATGTCGGAGAGAGATTTGATACTCGTTTCTGTTGGAATTTGTGTGGACGGTTCTAAATCCAACCAATCGTTTCCACATGAAGTAAACAATCCGATGGATAAGACTATTGATAAAAAATTATGTAATGTTCTCATATTGTTGTTTTTTAGTGGTTAAAAATTGATGTTGAGACCAAAAGTAACGGTTTTTAAAGGCGGTGTGGTTTGAGTTGCACTACCGGCACTAACAGCTTCAGGATCATAATTGTCATAGGCCGCCCATGTCCATAAATTGCTTGCTGATGCATAAAAACGAACATTTCCTATATTGATTTTATTTGTCCATTCTTTAGGTAACGTAATGCCGAATGTGATATTTTTTAAGCGGAAATAATCAGTACTGTGGATACGGCGGCTACTTGTTATTTTATGCATTGATACAGAAGATGATTTACCCGGCATATATACTTCTATATTGGTTTGATCACCTGGCTTTTTCCAGCTATCACGATAATAAGTCGGAATGTTTGCATAGGAATCGTAACCGCCATGTTCTGTCTTTTGTGCCCAAGTATCATAAGAATATCCTCCGAATTGATAGGAGAATAAGAAATTTAAATCAAGCCATTTATAACGCAATGAATTAGAGATACCTCCGTTAACAGTTGGTTCTGCATGTTTATAAGGAATGAATTGTGCATTTTTAGAGTTCTCGGTAATTTCTTTTATATAATTTCCGTTCTCATCCAATTCATTGGTATAGAATAGAGGATTTCCTGTTTCAGGATTGATGCCCGCAAATTCTTGTACATAGAATGTACGATAAGAACTTCCTACTTTGTGTATTTGGGTTCCACTGACAATTTGTGTCTGTTCGCCATCTAATTTTACAACTTTATTGGAGTTATGACCTAAATTGAAAGTTGTATTCCAGTTAAAGTCTTTTATTTTAATATTAGTGGAATTAATAGTTAATTCAATACCTTTATTTTTCACTTCACCTATATTCATTAAATAACTACTAAATCCTGTTGTCATGGATACAGGACAGTCCATTAATAAGTTTTTAGTTGTACGGGTATAATATTCAATCGTGAAGTTCAGACGATCCCAAAAACCAAAATCCAAGCCAATATTCATATTATAATTGGTTTCCCATTTCAGATTAGGATTTGCAATTTGGGACATTTGAATACCGGGTTGCTCCAAGTAACCACCACTAATGGAGCTTAATCCCATATAGCCGAAATAATCAGAAGGAAGAGTACCGTTTACACCGTATGATGCTCTTATACGCAAGTCTGTCAACCAATCTTTTACAGGTTGCATAAATTCTTCTTCAATAGTACGCCATGCTCCGGATACAGACCAAAATGTTCCCCAACGATTGTCACGGTGCAAACGTGAACTGCCATCAACACGAAAACTAGCTCCTAGATAATATTTATTTTTGTAATCGTAATTCAAACGGCTTAAATAGGATACCAGTCTGTACCTTGAATCACTTCCCCCTACAGATACTGTTTTTATTCCATTACTAATGGCATGTTTGTCGGGAGTTGTAAAATTGTAAGCTTCCCCTGATAAATAGTCATTGTAGGTATCATCAATTTCATATCCGGCAAGAAAGTCCAAATGATGAATGTTGTTGAAAGTAGTTAAATAGCTTAAGGTGTTACTCCATACCATTTTTTTATATTCTCTTATGCGTTTTACTACTTCTCCATTTTCATCTTCACCGTTGGAAGTACGTGGGTCATACCATTTCTCACCTTTTACAGTAGTGTAATCATAACTGAATGTTGTTTTGAATTTCAGATTTTTTATGATTTCGTATTCGGCATAAAGCGTATTGAATGCGCGTAGCATTTTTTCATGTTTATAATCGTATTCAGCTGATAATTTGGGGTTGCGGTCATTGGCTTTACGAATAAATTTACGATTCCAACTGCCATCTTCATTGTAGACCGGATCTGAAGGAGTAGCCCAATTACGTGAGGAATAGAAAGGAGATGTATAAGTGAATCCTTCGTCATAAACACTCTGATTTACATTTGAGAAAAGTATCTTGGCGCCTACAGTCAATTTGTCTGTTGCACTGAAATCTGCGTTCAAACGCCCTGTTACACGTTCCAAACCGGAACCTTGTACAATACCGTTCTGCTTCATATATGATAAAGAAGAGTAATATTTAAATTTATCGCTGCCACCGGCTAGTGATGCTTCATAGGTAGAATGATGTCCCTTTTGGAAAAGCTCTTTATTCCAGTCTGTGAAACCACACCATGGAATTGGAGCATATTTATCGATTTGCCCATCTGCATAAGTTTTACTTTGTGACATTAGCTCTTCCTCTGATATATTAGGATTTTTATCAGCTAGTTTACGTTGTTGATATAATATCAATCCATTGTAAATATATTCACGTCGTTCTTCTCCCCCCATAACTGGGCGATAATCCATTGCGAAATCATTGCTACCCCAGTCTGCTTTTAATGAAATTTGTGCTTTTCCGCTTTTTCCTTTCTTGGTGGAGATTAAAATAACTCCATTTGCAGCACGTGAACCATAAAGGGAGGCTGCTGCAGCATCTTTTATTACTGTAATATTTTCAATATCCGAGTTGTTTAATGTAGACATTATGTCAAATCCGGAGTCGGAGCTGGTAGCAGCAACAGAACCGGATTGGACGGGAACACCATCGATTACGTATAGTGGAGAATTGCTTGCATTGAAAGAACCCATACCACGAATACGGATAGAAGTGGAGGCACCAGGCTGACCTGAACTGGAAGTGACTTGTACTCCGGGAGCATTACCTTCTAGCAAACTGGAGAATGAAACTACGGGTAAATCTTTTAATTCTCCTGTCTTCACAGTAGAAGCAGAACCTGCGTATGCCGATTTCTTGAAAGTACCATAACCGGTAACAACCACTTCTTCCATAACATTATTATCAGGAGCCATGACTACTTTCAGTATCTTTCCGGCAGTGGCTTTTATTTCCTGCTTGCCATAACCTATATAGGAGATAATCAAAGTGGCAGGTATACGGTCTACATCTAATGAGAAGTGCCCGTCCAAATCTGTAGTAGTTCCATTCGTAGTACCTTTGACTAAGATATTCGCTCCAATAATAGGTTCTCCCGTCTCATCCAGTACTGTACCGGTTAATGTTGTTTTCTGTTGAGGAACAGCAGACTTTTTTTCTTCAATTTGCTTGATAGCAATAACGCCGTTGTGAACTGAATAGGTCAAACCGCTATTCATAAGACATTTATCAAGCACATTGGCTATTTTTTCGTTATTTACATTTAGGTTTTGGACTTTTATTTGTTTTACATCATTGGTGCTGTATACAAAAGTAAAGTCGGTTTGTCTTTGGATTTCCCAAAGAATTTCACTCAACGTGGCATTCTTGAATGAGGCTGTGACAGTGGCTTGTGCAAACACTTTGTTGGCAGCCTGCATAAAACCTGTGGTAATGATACAGAAAAATAGGAACGTAATCCACAAACGTTTACTACTTTTACCGTGATTGGTGTAGTTGTGTTTTTTGTCCATAATACATCATTTTTATTAGTTATAGAATGTGATTGTTTTGTTATTGACTTTTACGTGTACTTTTTGAGTCTCTTCCAACAAACGTACAAATGGAGTGATTTCCGAATACCGATCTACATTGCATCCGAAGCGTAGGTCTTTTATTTTCTCATTGGCAAAAATTACTTCCATGTCATACCAGCGTGATAGTATTTTCATGATATCTTCCAATCGCTGGTCTTTGAAATGAATTTTTCCTTTTATCCATGAGGTATAAAATCCGGCATCTACCATGCGTATCTGTATGCTGCTGTTTCCGAGGCTGATGGTAGCTTGCTGGGAAGGCTTTAAAATACAGCTTTCTCCAGTTTCTGTATTTACTTTGACAGAACCGTTTACCAAAGTTGTCTGATACTCTTCCTGTGGATAAGCAGAGATGTTGAATGTGGTTCCCAACACTTCTACTTGCATGCCTTGAGTGCATACTATAAATGGTTGCCCTGTTTTGCAGACTTCAAAATAGGCCTCGCCTTCCAGTTCCACTTTGCGTGGACCGTTATCAAATGTCACAGGAAAGCGGAGACTGGTCATTGCGTTCAGATGCACTTTTGTTCCATCACTTAACAATAGAGCATATTCTCCACCTCGTGGAGTTTCCACTTTATTATATACAGGCTTGTTTTTTGGGACTGTTTTTGATGTTACTTGGTAATTCAGCATTGTAGAGTCCATGTGGACTCGGGCTCCGTCTATTTTCTCAAGCAGACTCTCTGTTTCTTTATTTATATGGATTGTCTGGCCGTCCTCCAATGTCAGAATAGCTTGGGATTCCCCAGGTAGAATGGATTGTGCGATGAACTGTTTGTCCGAAAGAGAAACGGGCGAGGTGAATTTCATGGAAATACTTACAAAAAGGACAGGTAACAGAATGATTGCGGCATAACTTACTATTTTGATATATCTGCTTCTGTTATTATTTCTTTTGATTCGCTTTTCCACTTCTTTCCATCCGGATGAAGGATTGAATGCCGTATTTTTCCGGAAATGTTGCTTTTGGTTTTCTTCATCACAAATTTTCTTGAATAAAATCTCGTGCGCTGTAGATTCTTCTCTCCAAGCAGTTAGTTTTATTGTTTCTTCCGGGGTTATTTCTTCCGACAGATACCTTGCTATGAGGTTGGCTATATAGAAATCTTGTTTTATCATATTTTGACCTGTTTTTTATCTCTTTTATAATAAAACAGGTCTGTTTGAAATTTGGGTGAATAATAAAACGACTTTTTTTGAAAAAAAACAAATTAATGTCTTTTTATATAAAGAACAAGAGGAAGTAATAGTAGTCTTTCAAGTTCTCTCTGAGTTTCTTGTAGGCTATTTTCTTTAATGTATGGACTGTTTCTGTAGATATGTTTAGTCTGTCTGCTATTTCTGCGTTTTTTTTCCCTTCCAGAGATAGTTGCATAATGGCTTTCATTTGGTCAGGTAATTTATTTATGGCTTCAGAAACGATACGATAAGTTTCCTCTTCAACGATTGCATCGTGAAAAAAGGAATCCTTTTTCTTTTCGATGACATTTTGAGCGTATTCATATACTACTTTTGAATGCTCCAGTTCGTTGAGTGCTTTATTGCGTACAGCTGTATATAAAAATGCTTTTACCTGATGCAGATAAAAAAAATCTTCTCTTATTTGCCATAGTTTGGCAAATGAATCTTGTACAATATCTGCTGAAGTTTCTTGGTTTTCTGTATATTGATTGGCAAATAAGCATAGAGTTACATAATATTTATTGAAAATATCATGAAACCCTTGCTCATTAAGCTTAATACTTATAGTTGTATGAGAAGTTCCCGCTGCCACCTTTGCTTTTAATTTTCTCTAATTTTAGTGCGAATATAGAGAAAATTAATTAAAAACAGCCTCTTATTCTATTAAAATATTATTTTAAGTCTACTACAGTAATACCTGCCCCACCAAATTGTACGTGTTCGTCTTGATAGTGTGCTACTCCTGGAACACTTCCCAAATAGCTGCGAATCAGGGTGCGCAGTATGCCTGTACCTGTTCCGTGAAGGATACGTACACGGTCTATTCCCAATAGTATGGCATCATCGATAAAATAAGTTACTGCCTGTATCGCTTCATCGCCACGCATACCGCGTACATCAATATCTTGTTTGAAATTTAGTTTCTTTTCATATACCCGATCTTGTGTTTCACTGCTGACGAAGGTACTTTTTACCATTGTTTTCTGGGTGGGCTGTATTGGTGTGCTACGTTCCAGCTTATCCAGTTTTACATTGGTTTTTATCATTCCGAACATAACTATTGCATTTTTGCCATTAATTCCTAGTACTTCTCCGACACTGGATTGACCTTTGATCTTTACAGTGCTACCTACAGTGATAGGCTGTTCTTTGGGTATTGACAGTTGGGAAGATTCCGTTTTGGCTTTATCCTTTTTGTTTTTTTTCCGCTCTTGTTTTTCACGGAGTTTTTCCATTTTCCGGATGATTTCATCTTCCTTGTTCTTTTTCTCGATATCTTCTATCTGATTTTTAAAATCAGTCAGTTCCTGACGTGCCGATTGTGTACGTTCTTTGTCGGCTTGTGCTTCCTTGATGATACGGATGGTATTTTCAATTCGGGCATTTGATTCCTGTATCAATTTTTCCGCATCTTCTTTGGCCTTTCGTAAAATCTCTTTACGACTTTTCTCCAGTTCCTGTAGTTCTTCTTCGTATTTGGCGATGGTTTCTTCCATCTGTTTTTCTCGTTTGCGGATGTTCTGACGCTTGGTTTCCCAATAACGTTTGTCACGTACGATATCTTGTAGATATTTATCAGCATTGATATATTCACTCCCTACAATTTCGGATGCGTCGGCTATTACTTCTTCCGGTAAACCTATTTTCCTAGCTATTTCTACTGCAAATGAACTTCCCGGATTTCCTATTTGTAATTGGAATAAAGCTTGCATTAAATGCCTGTCATATAACATGGCACCATTAACCACTCCTTCGTGATCTTCGGCAAAATGTTTCAAATTTTGATAATGAGTGGTGATAACGCCGAATGTGCCCTTTTCATTGAAACGTTTCAACACAGCTTCAGCTATGGCTCCTCCAATTTGTGGTTCTGTACCTCCGCCGAATTCATCAATGAGGATAAGGCTGCGTTCGTTACAGCTTTTCATCATTGTTTTCATGTTGGTAAGGTGTGAGGAGTAGGTACTCAGATCGTCTTCGATACTTTGTTCGTCACCTATGTCTATAAAGATACTGCCGAATAATCCGGCATGGCTACGTTCATGCATCGGAACCGGCATACCACATTGTAACATATATTGTAGTAATCCCACAGTCTTCAGACAAACGGATTTACCTCCGGCATTCGGTCCGGATATAATTAGAATGCGTTGATTTTTAGTTAGTTCTATATCTAGAGGAACAACCTTTTTATTATGCTTGGCCAGCGAGAGTTGCAATAGTGGGTGTATGGCCATGGTCCAGTCCAAAATCTGTTTGTCTTCCAATGATGGTTTGGTGGCGTTCGTCTGAATGGAAAAATGGGCTTTGGCACGGATGAAATCAATTTCTGCCAAAAACTCGTATGACTGGAGGATGGCGGGGACCTGTGGGCGGATTATGATAGAGAAATCTGTCAGGATACGGATGATTTCCCGGCGTTCTTCTCCTTCCAATTCCCGTATTCTATTGTTTGCTTCCACTACTTCGGCCGGTTCTATGAAAACTGTTTTGCCGGTGGATGATTCATCGTGTACAATTCCCTTGATTTTCCGTTTTAATCCCGGTGCGACAGGGATGACGAGTCTTCCGTCACGCATGGTAGGAGTTACATCTTTATCAACATAACCTTCTGCTTGAGCGTTGCGTAGAATTGCATTCAAACTGCGTGATATGCTTCCGGCTGTCGAGGCCAACTCTCTGCGGATGCGTAATAATTCGGAAGAAGCGTTGTCTTTGATTTTTCCGAATTTGTCTAAGATGTTGTTTATACGCGTAATGAGTTGAGGAAACACGATAATATCTCCTGCCAGTTTTTGTAGGGCAGGGTAGGGGGAGTTTTCTTTTTCTTGTTCTTCGTCATTCGAGGTCAGTGTCAGAAAATGGATGATATCACGAATTGTTTCTAAAGAACGGCGTAAATCAAACAGTTCTTGCTCATCCAAATACATACCTTCTACGCGGATACGTTTTAGTGATGGTCGTACATCAAAAAAATATTGGTCGGGAAAACTGTCTTCCTCTTGTATGATGCGCATGAATTCCATCACCTGTTCCAGCCATTCATTAATATCCTTAAAGGATTCTGAGAAGTTCATTTCATCTACTCTTTCTTGACCTAATGTGCTGAGACATTTCTCTTTTAGTAAATGACGGATGGAATCGAAACCTATTTTCTGTTCGAAATTCTGAGGGTATATCATGATTTATTTCTTTCGTTTATTATTCGTATGCAAAAATACGATTTGAAAATTTTATAGCAAAAAAACTGGTAAACTATTTGCTTATTTAAAATAAAGTCGTACCTTTGCAGCGCTTTCAACAGAAAGTACTTTTGAAAAAAGAAGTCTTGGAGAGGTGGCAGAGTGGTCGATTGCGGCGGTCTTGAAAACCGTTGTACTGCGAGGTACCCGGGGTTCGAATCCCTGTCTCTCCGCTGAACGTGCTGGACAGAAATGGTCAGCAAACGGACAAAAAGCTACAAATCAATGATTTGTGGCTTTTTTTATTGCCCGAAAGTCCTGCTTCCAAGACTTCAAAAGTACGGTAAAAGACAAAGTTTCGTTACTAAATCGTTACCTATTCCCTGCCGGACAAAAACGGTAACGAATTGTCCATAAATGACCTGATAATGACTATATTAGTCCATAGTCTGCATAACTCGAAAACGAGAGGTAAAAACTAATTTTGCAACTAAAAATTTTGAGTTATGAAATCGACATTCAAGGTTCTTTTTTATTTGAAGAAAGGTTCTGAAAAGAAAAACGGCGAGGTTATGATTATGGCACGCATCACCATAGACGGCAAACTTTGCCAGTTCAGTACGAAACAGAGCATCCAGCCCGACAACTGGAGCATTGCCGCAGGCAAAGCCAAAGGCAGGGATGCCGGGAGGATAAACGCCCTTTTGGACGACATACGTTCTTCCCTGAACACCATTTACCACGAAATGCAGCGGCGTGACAACTACGTGACCGCCGAGAAAGTGAAAAACGAGTTTTTAGGTCATAGCGAGAGCCACGAAACAATCCTTTCATTGTTCCAAAAGCACAATGACGATGTGAAGCAGCTTGTGGGCATATCCAAGACGATAGCGACCTACCGCAAGTATGAAGTCACCCGCCGCCACCTCGCTGAATTTATCCAAAGCAAGTACAACGTATCGGACATATCCATAAAGGAGATAAGCCCGATGTTCATTACCGATTTTGAGTTGTATTTGCGTACCGCCTGCAAGTGCGGCTACAACACCACCGCCAAGTTCATGCAGTTCTTCAAGCGTATCATCATCATTGCCCGTAACAACGGCATACTGGTGGGCGACCCGTTCGCCAGCTATAAAATCCGGCTGGAAAAAGTGGACAGGGGTTATCTGACAGAGGACGAGATAAAAATCATCCTTAAAAAGAAAATGGTTTCCGAGCGGCTGGAACACGTCAGGGACTTGTTCGTCTTTTCCTGTTTCTGCGGTTTGGCATACAGCGATGTCGCCAACTTGCGGCAGGAGAATATCCAAAAGTCCTTTGACGGCAACCTTTGGATAATCACCAAGCGGCAAAAGACGAATACGGACGTGAATGTGGAAAGCGTGGGCGGCTTCAATGCCGACAATTCGAAAGATCGG
>OHKC01000116.1_pt1 | contig 28286 bp, 18 predicted proteins | sample 1568761 | NCBI WGS metagenome assembly OHKC01 (sample SAMEA3879514, study PRJEB24766) | human gut metagenome | biome: human-associated habitat; feature: feces | place: USA | collected 1985/1987 | reverse complement strand
TATAGACGCCGATGGAAGCCGAGCTCGGATCATGCGCGTCGTTGAACGCGCCGATGGAGGTCTGGCCCTTGTACTGAATCTCCTTGCCGTCCTTCAGCAGGGCGAGGCAAGCCTTGTAGGAATCGCATTCCTTGCCCTTGGTGGAGCCGGAGACGGCCATAAGGTTCTTCTGCACGGTCGTACCGTCCGTGGCGCCGCCCTTCTGCGCGGCGAGCGCGGCCAGCACGATCGCGTCATACGTTTCGGCGGTGTACGTGAAATCGGTGACCTTGGCGTTGAAGGACTTGACGTTCTTCTGGAATTCCTCGGTCGGGTGGGCACCTGGAATGGTGCCGGTGGAGCCCTTGAGCAGGCCCGCGTCGAAGTCGGCGGAATGGTCGACGGTGTTGCCGTCGGTCATGTACAGCTTGTGGGTGTCGAGGCCTTGGGCGGCGAGCTCCTTGACGAGCGGCACGGTCTGGTCGAAGGCGATGACGAGCGTCGCGTCGGGGTTGGTGGCCTTGATGGCCGTGACCATCGATGAGAAGTTCGTTTCGGTCGGATCGAACGTGCCCTTTTCGCCGTAGACGACGTTCACGCCCGCGTCTTCGACGGTTTTGACGACCACGTCACGCAGGGACGTGCCGTATTCGTCGTTGAAGACCGCGATGGCGAGGTTCTTCACGCCATCCTGTGCGATGATCTGGCCCAGGACCGCACCCTGCACCGTGTCCGGCGGAATGGTGCGGAAGAAGTAGTCGCTAAGGCCGGAGAAGGCCGTGGACGTGGCGCCCGAAGAAATCATCGGCACTTTGGCGGACGTGACCTGCTTGTAGGTGTTCTTGACCACGGAGCTGGACGGCGGACCGACCACGACGGACGGGTTCTTGGCAAGCACCGACTGCGCGGAAGACGTGTTCTGGTCGGCATGGTCCGCGTCGGACGTGTCGGCGGACGTGATTTCGATGTCTTTGCCGAGCACGCCGCCAGCCGCGTTGATGTCTTTCTGCGCGAGCTTCATGGTGGCGATGTTGGCGGGGCCGAGGTACGCCATGGAACCGGTCAGCGGGAACAGGCCGGCCGCCATGAACGTATCGGATTTCGCGCTGCCGGACGAGCCGGACGCAGCCGAATCGGCCGTGCCGGACGAACCGCAGCCGGCGAGCGCCATGACTGCGGCGGCCACCATGGCGGTGGCTGTGATGGACAGTTTCCTCATGCCCTTCATGTTGATCTTCTTCATTTGAATCACCGTTTCCTCTCTTGGCTCCGCTGATTGCCGAACCCTTGGTGACGATTATCGAGATGTGTTGCTCGACCATCTTGAATCGCACTATAAGTGCCGAGGAAACCGAATGTGTATGCGTGAAGTTAACCGAAGGTGAAGCCCGAAAACTGTTGGAAACACAAGGTTTTGAGCTTGTTTTCAGGCATGCCGAAGCCACTGTCGGGCAGTGTCCCAACAGCGGTAATCGGAATTGAGAATTTTGAATCATAGGGGGAAATCGCGGAACGCGTGCGGAGACCGCCGTCCGAGCCCGAAGGCGTACGAACGTACGTCGAGCGGCAAGGAAAGGCGGTATACGCTCCGTTCCGCGATTTCCTGGGTCCTACCTTCCTTCCTCTTGAACCTCTTCTTCCAGGTTGCCCAGGTAGAGGGAGACGACTTTCGGATCGTTCATCAGGTCGCGGCCCTTGCCGGAGTAGGCGTTGCGGCCTTGGTCGAGGACGTAGCCGCGGTCGCAGATCTGCAGGCAGCGGCGGGCGTTCTGTTCGACGATGACCACGGATACGCCGGCTTTGTTGACTTGGCGCACGCGGATGAAGGTCTCGTCCTGGAGCATTGGGGACAGGCCTGCGGAGGGCTCGTCGAGCAGGAGGACGGATGGTTTCATCATGAGGGCTCGGGCCATGGCCACCATCTGACGTTCGCCGCCGGAAAGCTGGCCGGCGAGCTGGTTCTTGCGCTGGCCGAGTTTGGGGAAGATGGAGCACACGTAGTCGAAGCGTTCGTTGAACAGTTTCGGTGCTTGGAACGCGCCCATGTGCAGGTTTTCCGCGATGGTCAGGCTGGGGAAGACGTTTTCGGTCTGCGGCACGAAGCCGACGCCACGGGAGACGAGTTTGTCGGCGCGCAGGTTGGTGATGTCCTCGCCTTTCAGCAGCAGCTTGCCGGAGTGGATGTGCACCAGGCCGAACAATGATTTGAGCAGGGTGGATTTGCCTGCGCCGTTCGGGCCGATGATGCCGACGATCTCGCCTTCATGCAGGGTCAGGGATGCGCCGTTCAGGATGTTCACGCCGGGAATGTATCCGGCCACCAAATCGACCGCGTCGAGCAACGGTTCGCCTTCGGGCTCGCCCATGTGGATCTGCGCGCGGGTCAGCGGCTCGTCGGCCACGCTTGCGATGTCGCTCATTTCAGGCCTCCTTCAGGTCTTCCAGCACGGAATCGTCGCCCAGGTCCACGTTCGCGTGGGCGCCCAGGTATGCGTCGATCACGGCCGGATCGTTCATCACGCTCTTCGGTTGGCCTTCGGCCACGATCTTGCCTTCCGCCATCACGGTGACCCAGTCGGCGATGTGTCTCACCATGTTGATGTCGTGTTCGACGAACAGCACTGTGGTGCCTTCCTCGCGCAACGCCATGATGTGGTCGAGCAGCGACTGTTTCAGCGCGGGGTTCACGCCGGCCATCGGCTCGTCCAGCATGACCAGTTTCGGGTCGGACATCAGCGCTCGTGCCATTTCCAGCAGCTTGCGTTGGCCACCGGAAAGCGCGCCGGCGTAATCGTCCTTCTTTTTGATCAGCAGGAAGCGTTCCAGCAGCGCCTCGGCTTTTTCGATGTTCGCCTGCTCCTGCTTCCTCCACATGCCGGGGAACAGCGCGCGGAACATGCCTTCGCCCGGCTGCACGGGGGCACCGAGGAGCATGTTGTCGAGCACGGTCAGACGGCTCATCACCTTGGTCAGCTGGAAGGTGCGGACCATGCCCATGCGCGCCACTTTTTCGGGCTGCACGTGGGCCATGTCCTTGCCGTCGAACTGCCAGGTGCCGGTGTTCGGCGTATCGAAGCCGGTCATCAGGTTGAAGAACGTGGTTTTGCCGGCGCCGTTCGGTCCGATCAGCGCGGTGATGCCGTGCCGTTCGATTTCGAAGTGGCTCACGTCCACGGCGGTCATGCCGCCGAATTTGCGGGTCACGTTGTCGGCCACGAGGATCGGGTCGGGCTTGTGCACGCCCGGCTTGTTTTCGACGAATTTCAGATCGTCGGTGACTTTGTCGCGATAGGCGGTGGAGATGAGGGTCTCGCCTTCCGGAGCTTTGGTGGCCCACTTGGTGAGGTCCTGGAATGGTACGCCGGGCTGCACACCGGATACGGGTTGCACGCCGGTTGCGGGTTGCGTGGCCGGCTGCACGCCAGTGGTCGGAGAATTCGTTGTATCAGGCATGGAAAGCCAACTCCTTTCGGTCGCCCAACAGGCCTTGTGGTCTGAAGATCACCAGGCACATCAGCGCGACGCCGACGATCACCCAGCCGAGGGCTTCGATCTGGTTGGAAGAGATGAGGGTTTCGGGAACGGTGTTGCGCATGACCTCCTTGACGAAGGTGAGCAGCACCCACAGCACGCAGGAGCCAAGCACCGGGCCGAGAATCGTGGCCGCGCCGCCCAGCAGCAGAATCGTCCACACGTAGAAGGTGACGGTGCGGCCGAGCGAATCGGGCTGTACGGAACGCGGCAGGACGAAGATGATGCCGGCGATCGCGCCGAACAGGCCGCCCAGAATCAGCGATTCCATCTTGTATCGCGTCACCGGCTTGCCGAGCGAACGGATCGCGTTCTCGTCCTCGCGGATGCCTTTGAGCATGCGGCCCCACGGCGAGTGGAACCAGCGCCAGCACAGCAGCGCCGCGATCACCACCAAAACCCATGCCACGATGCGCAGCCACCAGGAGTTGGCGATGTTGTTGCTGTACGTCCACAGCAGGAACGTGGTCGAACCGTCCGGCAGCGGCGAAAGCGATTCGAATTTCTCGGTGAAGTCCTGCGGCGAGATGCCCGCGGAACCGCCGGTGAAGTTCGTCATGGCCGTCGATCTGCCGATGATGCGGATGATTTCCGCGGCGGCCAATGTGACCATGGCCAGATAGTCGGGTCCGAGCTTCAGCGTCGGAATGCCCAGCAGCAGCGCGTAGATGACCGCGAGCGCGAGCGCCGCGCATACGGAGGCGAACAGGTTGCAGCCCATCGACTGCGTGATGGCGAATCCGTAAGCGCCAAGGAGCATGAAACCGGCCTGGCCCATGTTCATCAGGCCCGTCATGCCGAAGTGAATGTTCAAACCGATGGCGGCGAGTACGTACGCCGCTGTGGTCGGGGCGATCAGTTCGCCCGCCGCGTTGGAGATGATTGTCATGATGTCCATGGATCAGCCCACCCTTTGCTGCTTGCCGAAGATGCCCTGCGGGCGCACCAGCAGAACGATGATGAGGATTGCCAGCGCGCTGGCGTAACGCATATCGTTGGGGATGACGAGCGAGCTCATGTCCGCCACGATGCCGATGACCAGCGAGCCGATCAACGCGCCGTTGGCGGTGCCGAGGCCGCCGAGCGTCACCGCGGCGAACATCAGCAGGATCAGGGTCGCGCCGGTGTTCCAGGAGATGCCGTTCAGGTAGACGCCGAGCAGCACGCCGGACAGGGCTGCCATCGCGCACGAGAGGATCCAGACCACGCGGACCACCTGGTCCACGTTGATGCCGGATGCTGCGGCGAGTGCCGCGTTGTCGGACACGGCTCGTGTGGCGCGGCCGAGTCGCGTCTTGTAAAGGAACAGGGTGACGCCGACGATCACGCAGATGGCGATGAGCGCGGAGACCAGCGTCGGCATGTCGGTGGTGATCGGTCCGAGCTGGAAACTGTCCGGCACCGATTTGACGATGCCTTTGATGTCGCCACCGAAGAAGAACTGGAACGTGTACTGCAACGCCATGGACAGGCCGATGGTGACGATCATCTGCTGCATGGTGCCGACGTGGCGTCTGCGTAGCGGCCCCCAGACGATTTCGTTTTGGATGAAGCCGGTCAGCGCGCCGATGACGATGGCGAAGATGGCGGAGGCGATGAGCGGCATGTGTAGCATCTGCGTGCCGACGTATGCCATGAGGCCGCCGAGCGTCACCTGTTCGCCGTGTGAGAACGACTGCAGGCCGGTGGTGCCGTAGACGAGGTTCATGCCGACGGACATGAGGCCCAGCATCAGGCCGAAGATAATGCCGGAATACAGTTGCTGCCAGATGCGTTTGCCGACATTGGAGCCGTCTTTTTTGACTGGCGATTGCGTGGCCGCCGTCGATCCGGATGTGCCGGTCGCGCCTTTCGTGCCGTTTGCCGAGCCGGACGATCCAGATGTGCCGGACGTGCCGCTGCCGGTGGAATCGCCCGCCTGGTCGAATCGGACAACTCCGCGCTGCTTGTCGAAGCTGGCTTTCCTGATCGTCACCGTTGCGCTGCTTGCCTTCAGACCGTGCTCTTTCGCAACGGACGCGTCGATGGTGACGGTGTAATCGCCGTCATCGGCAACGGAGAAGGCCCATTTGCCGTCCGCCGCGGTTTTGGTTTCCGCGGTTGCCTTGCCGGACAGCGTGATGGTGACGTCGGCGATCGGCTTCTTGTCGGCGTCCTGCAGGATGCCGTTGACGCAGCCGTTGCTGGCGGTCGGATTGCATTCATCGACGGCCTGCGCGCCGGAATCGGCGGCGGACGCGATGGCGGGAGGGAGTACGAAAAGCATCGAGAGAACGGCGACAATCGAACAGAGTATGACGATTCCCGGTCGACGATGCCGTGTGAGATACGTTACGGCTGTCATAGGTTTTTCCTCTCTTGTTGCTTTCACAACGTAGGAGAGGAAACAGCTCGCGCGGTTGCGCTCAGATTTCCTGAACGTTACCCGATGACCGCCCGTGTAACGTGAAAATTACGCGCGGCTGAGCCGGTGACAGCTATGCGTGGCCGCCCAGCATGGCGATGCCGAATCCGAGCGCCACGCAGGCGAGCGGCACCGCGACCGTGGCAGCGCCATAGCCCAGGGCCATGGCGAAACGGCGTTTGCGAATCAGCGACAGCACCTCGTTGATCGCCGACGAGAATGTTGAGAATCCGCCGAGGAACCCCACAACGAACGTCATTACCGTGCCCATATCAACCGACTGCGCATAGTACGACATCATGGCGATGCCGGCGCACAGGGAGGCGACGCCGTTGATGACGAGCGTGGCCAGGGGGAAGCTGTGGTTGCCGTCACGGTTCCAGCTGCGTTGGATCGACACGTCAAGCACATAACGGGCCATGGCGCCGATGCCGCCGAACAGGCAGATCATCCAGGTCATCAGCGCACCTCCCCTGTGGTCGGGTCGGCGACGAGCGGGATTTCCGCGGTGACCGGCTTGGGTTCGAAGCTGGGCAGAGGTGCGACGGGTTGCGATGACTGCGGCTGCGATTCGATTTTCGGCACCTGCCCGGTCTGCGCGACCTGCTGGGCGACCTGCTGGGCGACCTGGGCCGCCTGCTGTGCCGCCTGCGCGGCCTCCAACGCGGCCTGCGCGGCCGAATGCGCCGCATCCGCCACCTTCACGTGGCGCACGCCCTGCGCGTCCGGCACGTTGTTCTGCACATTTTGCGCGGCCGGCACGTCCGATTCGCCCGAATCGGCCATGGGGACCGTCTGCGTAACACTCTGCGTAGCCGATACTGCAGTGTCGGTCATCTGGACGTCCTGCACGATGCCGTACGCGTCCGAATCGGACATTGAGGATACGGAAGCCGTGGAAGCATCGGCGATCGCGTTACGGACCCGCTTGCGTGTGCCGCGCGCCAGCAACGCCTGCATCAGCGCCACGCCAACCGCGGCCGCGATCAGACCGCCGGCGAAACTTCCCGCAAGATAGCCGAGCGCGCTGCCGAAACGCTGCTCGCGCATGCCTTCCATGGTTTCCAACATCACGCCGGACATCGTCGACAGTCCGCCAAGCAAACCAAGCCCGACGCCACGGCTGACGACCTGCCGCACCCTGCGGCGCAGCCACGACGCGGTCGCCATGTATTCGGTCAGCATCGCAAACAGGAAGCAGGCGAGCATATTCGACACGAACGTGCCCACCACGAACGGCGAACCGTTCACCGACGGCAGCAGCAGGTCCGTGGCGCGACGGAAACCGACGCCGACGAAACCGCCGACGAACACCACGAGATACATCAGACCATCGGCAAGAGGGTTGAATCGCGCCTGCATGCGTTTCATCGGCGCGAGCGGAATCTGCGGCGGATGCTTGGATGCGGCGGCACCGGACGGGCGCACATCCGCGCGCGCCACTTCGGCGACGTCGATCGACTGTGTGGCGGGATTCGGCTCATCACCCGCGTTTGGCGAGTCTGCCGCCCGTTGTTCTTGCGATTCCATCACGTTCCCCTTGTACTTGGCTTTCCGCGGACAGCGTCGTTCCGCCCCAGCCATACGGCAACGAGCTGGCCGCAGGTGCCGTCTTCCTAACCTTGTACGAGTCTACACGTGCATTGCAACCAAACATCGAACATGTCCGATTCGGTGGATAACTGTGGATAACTTCGGGTGGCCCTAGACGTCTACGAATGGTTATGGAAGACAGTAAGGCCGCGTCAGACGGACACGTCGCACAGCCGCCGCATCGCATGCCGTGCGTCGCTTTCGTCCTCGCCGCTGAACAGCACGACCAGATAGTCGCCGGCACGCAGCCGCGTATCGCCATGCGGCACGATCTGCCGTTCGCCGCGACGCAGGCCAATCACCAGACAGCCGTACGGCCAGCGCACGTCACGCATCAGCTTGCCGTCCGCGGTCGCGCCCATTTCCACAGGCAGTTCCATGATGCCGTTGTCGATGCGATTGGCGATTGCCGTCGTGCCGCCTTGCGCGCGCATGTACCGTTCCAGCAGCTCGCCGTAGATCGGTTTCGTACGCAGCAGGTCGGAGACGAGCAATGCGATGAACGCGACGGCGGCGACCGGCAGCATGTGCGTCAATGTGCCGGACATTTCCACGGCCAGCAGAATCGACGTGATCGGTGTTTTCACGGACGCGGCCAGCGTGCCCGTCATCACGCATACCGAGAAAATCGCCACGGAATCGGACGGCAGGTTGCCGAACTGGTGCAACGTCTCGCCGCAGATACCGCCGGCGAGTGAGCCAACCGCGAGAATCGGCATGAAAATGCCGCCGGGAGCGCCTGAACCGAAGCTGGTGGAGGTGAACAGCACTTTCGCCACGAACAGCACGCACAGCATGCCCAAGCCGACGCGCGCATGCTCGGCCATGGCGATCAGGTTCGAGCCGCCGCCGAGCACGTCAGGCAGCCAAATGCCGATTGGCAGCGCGAGTGCGATCGCGATCAAAGGGCGGCTCCATGCGGGAAGCTTGCCGTACAGCGTTTGGAAGCCGAGCAGCGAACGGTTCATCAGCGAACCAACCAAACCGGCCACCAATCCCAGCGGAATCAGCCACCCGTATTCGCCGAGCGGCAGTTGGCCGATGGTGCCGAAGTCAAGCACCGGACGCAGGCCGAAACAGTATTTCGATACGAAATCGGCGGTCAGGGACGCGGCGGTGGCGCCCATCAGAATCGCGGGCGAAAAACTGCGATGCACCCCTTCCAAAGCGAACATCATGCCGGACAGCGGTGCGCTGAACGCGGCGGACAGGCCGGCCGCGGCACCGGCGGTGACCAGATAATGCTCCTGCATGTCCTCACGTTTCTTGCCGCGCAGCCGGTGCGATAGGAACTGCGCGCCCGATGCGCCGATTTGGATGGACGGTCCTTCGCGGCCGAGCGAGAGGCCGAAGAGCGATCCGAGCAGGCCTCCGATGAAGCGAACCGGCAGAATCGTCTGCCATCGCATTTTCAGGCCGCAGATCACCACGCCGTTGGTTTGCGGAATGCCGCTGCCGCCGGCCATCGGCTCTTTTTTGACCATCCATGCGATGGCGAGCGCGGCTGCGATTGCGGCGACCGCCCACGGTGCGACCAGCCACGGGGTTTCGCGGATGCGCGCGTAGATCCAGCGCGCGGTGTCGGTGCCGTATTCGATGCCGAGACGGTAGAGGACGACGAGGAAGCCGGAAATCAGGCCGACGAGAATGCCGGCAGCGGCCATCTTCCATTTCAGGTGGTCGAATCGCGGGACCAGTTTGCTGAACCTGTCAAACCTGTCGAACCTGTCGTTAGGCGGCATTGCAGTCATCGCACTCCCCTTTTCCGTTCCTCCGCCGCGCACCCCGTCGGTGTGTATGCGGTGTGCGTCATACGCGCACGCCATCGCACGCACCATACGCAAAGTGCCGGCAGGCACAGGCCCACCGGCACTTGTCATTGACGTTCGTTACCGACGTTCATATCGACGAATCAGCCGAATCAGCTTCAGTCGATCAGCGAGTTGATCTGGATGATGTGGTCGCGCTGCGGGCCGGTGCCGATCACGGAAATGCGGCAGCCGGACAGTTCCTCAAGACGCTTGACGTAATCCTGGCAGGTCTTCGGCAGATCGTTGAAGTCATGGACCTGGGAAATGTCCTCGTCCCAACCCGGCATGGACTCGTAAATCGGCTTCGCGGCGGCGAACTCGGCCTGGTCGGTCGGCATATCGTCGCGACGCTCGCCGTTGACGTCGTACGCCACGCACAGCGGGATTTCCTTGAGGCCGGTGAGCACGTCGAGCTTGGTGAGCACGATGTCGGTCAGGCCGTTGACCTGGGCCGCGTAACGGTTGACGACCGCGTCGAACCAACCGCAGCGACGCGGACGGCCGGTGGTCACGCCGTACTCGTGGCCTTGGGCGCGCAGCCATTCGCCGTCCTCGCCGAACAGTTCGGTCGGGAACGGGCCTTCGCCCACGCGGGTCACATACGCCTTGGAGACGCCGATCACGCGGGTGATCTTGGTCGGGCCAACGCCGGTGCCGGTGCAGGCGCCGCCGGCGGTCGGGTTGGAGGAAGTCACGAACGGGTAGGTGCCGTGGTCCACGTCGAGCATGGTGGCCTGGCCGCCTTCGAACAGCACGGTCTTGCCCTCGTCGAGCGCCTTGTTGAGCACCAGGGAGGTGTTGGCAACGTACGGCTTCAGGCGTTCGCCGAGCTTGAGCAGCTCGTCGGTGGTCTCGTCCACGTCGATCGGGCGACGGTTGTACAGCTTGACGAGCATCTGGTTCTTCTGATGCAGGCTGGCCTCGACCTTGTCATGCAGATGCTCCGCGTTGAACAGGTCGTGCACGCGGATGCCCACGCGGTTGATCTTGTCGGCGTATGCCGGGCCGATGCCACGGCCGGTGGTGCCGATCTTGTGCTTGCCGAGGAAGCGTTCGGTCACCTTGTCGAGCACGCGGTGATACGGGGCGATGATGTGCGCGCTTTCGCTCACCAGCAGTCGGGAGCAGTCCACGCCACGGCTTTCAAGGCCGTCGATCTCCTGGAACAGCACTTCCGGATCGACGACGACGCCGTTGCCGATGACAGGGGTGGTGTTGGGGCTGATGATGCCGGACGGCAGCAGATGCAGCGCATACGATTCGTCGCCGACCACCACAGTATGGCCAGCGTTATTGCCGCCGTTGAAACGGGCGACGTAGTCGACCTTCGTGCCGATCAGATCCGTTGCCTTGCCTTTGCCCTCGTCTCCCCACTGGGCACCGATCAAAACAATTCCAGGCATGTTGTTGCACCTCCGTGCGTACGCGATTCTGCCTTAAGCCTTGCGCCTAAAGCCTTACAAAGGTTACTCTTCACCCTCTACCGGGTCTGAGGGATGCTCACGGCTCTGGACCGACCGTAATCGGATTGCAACCGGTCCGAAAAACAGACCAGAAAACGCCCGAAAACAGTTCGAAAGACCGTTGGCTAGTTCAGCGCGCGCCCGGCACTGCCGAGCTGCTTGCATGCTTCGACCACACGCGCGGCCATCGCGGATTCAGCTTCACGACCCCAGGATCGCGGATCGTACAGCTTCTTGTTGCCCACCTCACCGTCGATTTTGAGCACCGAATCATAGTTGGAGAACATGTGACCGGCCACCGCACGGCTGAATGCGTACTGCGTATCGGTGTCGATGTTCATCTTCACCACGCCGTAGCTCACGGCCTGCGCGATCTCCTCCGGCGCGGAGCCGGAACCGCCGTGGAACACCAGGGCGAACGGCTTACCGGGAGCGACATCCAGCGAGTGCGCGGGGTCGGGCATTTCGCCGGCCTTGATCGCGAGCGCGACCGTGGTCTGGATTTCGTCGAGCAGTTCGGGGCGCAGTTTCACCACGCCCGGTTTGTATGCGCCGTGCACGTTGCCGAAGGTGAAGGCGGCCATGTAGCGTCCGCGCTCGCCGAGGCCGAGTCGTTGCGCGACGGTGATGCCTTGCGCGGGCGTGGAATACAGTTTGTCATTGATTTCGGCGCTGTGCCCGTCTTCTTCGCCACCGACCGCGCCGATTTCGATTTCCAGCACGGTGTGCGCGGCTTGGGATTTGTCGAGCAGTTCTTCTGCGATGTCGAGGTTTTCATCCAGCGGCACTGTGGAACCGTCCCACATGTGTGACTGGAAGGTCGGTTCCTGACCGTGCTTCACCTGTTCGACTTCATGGTCGAGCAAGAGGCGCACCCATTCGTCCAAATACTGTTTGGCGCAGTGGTCGGTGTGCAGGGCGATGGTGATGTTGGGGTATTTCGCCGCGACTTCGTGCGCGAAGGCTGCGAAGGCAAGCGAGCCGGTGACGCGGTCGTTGACGCGTTGCCCGGAGAAGTAGGCGGCGCCGCCTACGGAGACTTGGATGATGCCATCGGATTCCGCCTCGGCGAAACCCTGGAGTGCGGCGTTCAGGGTCTGCGTGCTGGTCACATTGATCGCGGGATAGGCGTAACCGCCGCGGCGTGCGGCGTCCAGCATTTGCGCATAACGTTCCGGCGTTGCAATAGTCATGCCTCCATTATCGCCCAACCCTATCCCACTTGTCATGTGACAACATTCGCCATCTTTCCTTTCCGTTTTCCCGACCGTCCGCTCCATATCCAGGTCGCCCGCCCCACTAGAGCCATATGCCGAGCGTTTTCGTCTCATATCCCGACACTTGCGGGACCGACCAATAAACATGGCGAAACCATTGCGATCGTTCCATCGGAAGTCATAGAATGTCCACCGGATCGCGCGACGAAGAGCCCAACCGGGTGTTCCCGCACGGGCATGCCGCCGCACGTAGATGTTGCGACCAATACCCGCGAGGAGGCTTGATGCACCAGGTTTTCGCCATCTTCCTTCGAGACGTGAAACGCATTCTGAAGAACCCCGTGGCGCTCGTCGTCACGCTGGGTGTGGCCATCATCCCATCACTGTACGCATGGTGCAATATCCTCGCCAACTGGGACCCGTACGCGAACACGGGCAACATCCAAGTCGCTGTGGCGAACGAGGACAAGGGCACAACCTCCACGCTGGTCGGCCATCTCGACGCTGGCCAGCAGACCGTCAACCAGCTTAAGAAGAACCATCAGCTCGGCTGGCGTTTCGTTCCCAAGCAGCAAGCCATCGAAGGCGTGGAATCCGGCAAATACTATGCGGCGATCGTACTGCCGGAAGACTTCAGCTCCAGACTAATCGGCACCGTCACCGGTAAAGGCGACCGACCGTCGATCACGTACTACATCAACGAAAAGCTGAACGCGATCGCGCCGAAAATCACCGATACGGGCGCGACCACGATCGACGAGCAGATCAACACCACTTTCGTTTCCAGCGTGGCCGACGCCGTGGCAAAGGAAGTGAAGGAGGCAGCGGGAGAAACCACCGGCAGCGTGAAAAGCGCGCAAAGCGACGTCGTCAACGATCTGACCGACACCATCAACCAGCTCGAAACCGTCCAACAGCAGCTGCGCGACACCCGTTCCACGCTCGACAAGGCCCTCACCACCATCGATTCGGCCAAACAGTCCAACATCGCGCTCGCCTCGGAAATCACCAACTCGCTTGACACCGTCGGCAAGGCGTCCGACTTGCTGAGCGAGACGCGCACACAAACCGAACGATTCTCGAACACGCTGGTCGGAGCGCTCGACAACGGCAGCACGCAACTGTCCGGCCTGCAGGTCAACGTGAGCAATGCCACCGGCACCGTGCTCAGCGGACTGAACACCACGCAGGACGCGCTCGACCAAGTGTCCAGCACCATGCATCACGTCAACGCCACCACCGGCAATGTGCTCGACGGCGTGGAGAAGGCGTTGCAGGCCAGCCAGCTGGATCCGAACAGCCAAACGTATAAGGATCTTTCCGCGCAGCTCGCCGAAGCCCGCAAACAGCTGACGTTCCAGCAGCAGCGCATCGACGCCTTCGATCAGGACACCACGGCTGCGATCAACGCGGGGAAGAACACCGCGAACGGGTTCAACGACGATGTCACCACGCTGGCGAAGAACGGCACGGCGTCGATGGCGAGCGCACACACGACCATCACCGGCACGGTCATGCCGAATCTCAACACCGGGCTCGATACACTCAGCCTGGCCAATGGGTCGCTGTCCGGCACGCTTACCACGCTGCAAAGCACGCTGGAACAGGGCAACGGGCTGCTCGACCAGTTGTCGCGCACCGTGACCCAAACGAACACCACCATTGCTGGCACGCAGACACAGCTCGCCAATCTCGCCAAACAGCTCAACACCACGCGCACCGATGTGGCCGCGTTGAGCAGTTCGGCGATGTTCCAGCAGCTTTCCCAAGCGCTCGGACTTGACGCGAGCGAGGTCGGCTCGTTCGTGGGCGAGCCGGTGCATTTGGACGAACAGGTCCTCTACCCGGTCAAAAACTATGGTTCCGCGGTCACGCCGTTCTACACGAATCTTGCGCTGTGGGTCGGCGGATTCGTGCTCGTCGCGATCTACAAGCTTGAAGTGGACCGCGATGAGAAGATCCGCATGTACACGCCACGCCAAGGCTATATGGGCCGTTGGCTGCTGTTCGTCACGGTCGGATTCCTGCAGGCGATCATCGCCACGATCGGCGATCTCGCGCTGGGCATCCAATGCGAGCATCCGTTCCTGTTCATCCTCGCCGGCATTTTCGCCTCGTTCGTCTACGTGAACATCATTTACGCGCTCGCCGTGGCGTTCCGGCATATCGGCAAGGCCGTCGCCGTGATTCTGGTGATCATCCAGATTCCGGGCGCGGCAGGCCTCTACCCCATCGAGATGATGCCGGAATTCTTCCGCCGTCTGAAACCGTTCCTACCGTTCACCTACGGCATCAACGCGATGCGCGGGCCGATCGGCGGCATGTATGCCAACCATTATTGGATCGACATGCTCTCGCTGTTCTGGTATCTGCCTGTGGCGCTGTTCATCGGCTTGGTAGTCCGCAAGCTGGCGTTGAACCTCAACCGCCTGTTCGACAACCGTCTGGCGGACACTGATCTGATGATCACCGAACATAACGAAGGCACGGTGGAACCGTTGCGGCTCACCGAGACCGCGCAGCAGATCGCCGAGGAGTTCCCCGAACTCGCCCGCAGACGGGCGATTCATTTCTTCCGCCTGTACCCGCGCCTGGTGCGTTGGGGATTCCTCGCGCTGGCGGTACTGCCGTTCGTGTTCCTGCTATTGCTATTCATCACGCGCATGAAGCTCGCCATGCTGCTCGGTTGGATCATTTCGATCATCGCCATCGACACGTATCTCATCGTGGTGGAGTATCTGCGCGAACGGTATGCGAATTATCTGGGCGAGGAAGCGATGAGTGCGGAAGAGTTCCGCAGCGCGATCCTGCACGAGAACCTGCTGTTCCGGCCGGGCATGCATTACAAGCCGATGCATGCCGTACGTACGAGGCTGTATGAGGCTGCGCATGGTGGTTTGGCCGGACATGCGACTGAACATGCGGCTGAGTATGCGGCTGGAAACACGGACGGAAATGCTGGCAGGAGTCTGCGTGAGGAGGGGAACGAACAGTGAAAATGATCTGGGGCATCTTCAAGCGGGACATGTGCCATGCCACCCGCAACGTGATCGCCGTGATCGTCTCGATGGGCCTGGTGGTGGTGCCGGCGCTGTACGCCTGGTTCAACATCGCGGCCAGCTGGGACCCCTACGGCAACACCAAGGCATTGAAGGTCGCCGTGGCCAATAACGACAAGGGTTACAAGTCGGATCTCATACCGGTGCGCGTCAACGTGGGCGAAACCATCATCAGCACACTGCACGCCAACGACCAGCTGGACTGGCAGTTCGTGAAAAGCGACAAGGCAATCGACGGGGTGAAATCCGGCGAATACTATGCGGCGATCGTAATTCCGAAAGGTTTCAGCGCCGACATGATGACGCTGTTCTCCCCCGACATCAAACACGCGCAGCTCAAGTACTATCTAAACGAGAAAATCAACCCGATCGCCCCGCATATCACCGATCAGGGCGCGACAACCGTGGTCAACACGATCGACAAAACCTTCGCCAAAACGATTGCGCAAGTCGGACTCGACCTGGCCTCAAGCATCCTACACTATTCGCAAAGCCCGCAAATGGCCGAATACATGCGCAACCTCAACGGCAATCTCACGACCATGGCGGATACGCTGAGCGGCGCATCGCAGCAGGTGACGTCGTATTCGCAGCTGCTCGGCTCGGCGAACGACATCGTGGATTCCACGGGCAAACTGCTCGCCTCGGCGACCAAAGCGGGCAAACAGGCCCAGAACGCATTGAAACAAGGCAAATCAGGTGCCACGTCGTTCACTTCGGCAGGTGCGAACGTCACCTCCTCGGTGAACACCGCGCTCGACCAGGTGTCAGGCGCGTTCGACCAAGTAGCTGCCAAGGTAAACAAGGCGTTCGACGCGATCGGCAAGGGCTCAGACACCGCAGCCAGCCAGTTGACAGCGTTGAGCGAACAAGTCTCCAGCGGCGAATCGCTGTACGACACGTACATCACAAGCCTCAACCACATGCGCGAATCGGTGGAACAACTACCGGACAGTGATTCCGCGAAACAGGCGCTGCTGGAAGCCATCGACCGGGAGATCACGCTGCTGGAAGCCGCCAAAGGCGATTCGCAGAAGCTCGCGCAGCAGCTGAAAGACGCTTCCACGCAGGTCACGCAGGATACCGCAGCCGCGGAACGCTCCCGCAAGGAGATCCTGAACCGCATCACCTCCGCGAAGCAGTCGATCAGCAATGTGCGCGACGATTACGCCACGAACGTCAAGCCGAAAATCGACGCGCTCGCCTCCACAGTCAGCACGCTGATCTCCCAAACCGACAGCATGATCACCCAGCTGAGCGGCACCGCCGACGGTCTGGACGATGTGACGGGCGATGTGGGGACGAATGTGACGTCCATCCGTTCCACGCTCGGCGCGATCGCGAAGAAACTCGACTCGTCGGCAGCGACGGTGAAGGAGCTGATCACGAAGCTGGAGACGGGCGGAAACGCCGGTGACGGCAACAGCGATGGTGGCGACGGTGACAACGACGCCGATTCGGGCGAATCGGACGAACTACGTGCACTGGCCACCGCCAACGCGTCCACACTGTCCACGCTGATTTCCGCGCCCGTCGCACTGCATCGCGTCTCGGTGTACCCGATCGCGAACTACGGTTCGGCCATGGCGCCGTTCTATACGATCCTGTCAATCTGGGTGGGTGCGATCATCCTGTGCGCCATGCTGAAAGTGACGATTTCGGACCGCGAGAAGGCGCATGTGCTGGGCTTGGGCGACACGCTGCCGCGCATCGCCGGCCCGTCCGGCCCGGGGAACGCCTCACGTTGGGGACTGCGCCTCGACCACGAGTATTTCGGACGGTACGCGATCTTCGCACTGCTCGCGTTGCTGCAGGGCACACTGGTTTGCCTGGGTGACACGTATTTCCTTGGCGTGCAGGCGAATCATGCGCTGCAGTTCCTTGCCGTGGGGTGGCTTGCCGCGCTCGTGTTCTCGAATATCGTGTATACGCTGACCGTGTCGTTCGGCGATATCGGCAAGGCCGTGGCCGTGGTGCTGCTGGTGATGCAGGTCGCCGGTTCGGGCGGTACGTTCCCTATCGAGACGCTGCCGAAGTTCTTCCAAATGCTCTACCCGTTCCTACCATTCCCGCACGCCATCGATGCCATGCACGCCGCGATGGCCGGATCATACGGCAATGAGTACCTGCTTGACATGGTGTATCTCGCCTTGTTCCTGATTCCTTCGCTGCTGCTGGGATTGGTGTTGCGCAAGCCGGTGATCCGGTTGAACAACTGGGTGAGCCGCAATCTGGAGTCCACCAAGGTGATGTGACGAGGCGGATTTGAACGGGCTGGTTTGAGCCGGTTTAGATCGGTTTCGGCTGGTACACGTGGAGGCGCTGCCCACCATCATCGACGACCTGAAAACCCAAAGCCACGAATTCGTCACCATCGACCAGCCGGCAAAAACCTAAGCTAGCGTGGAGGCGTAGGGCATTGTCCTGCCCAGTCACTTCCCTTACGTACCGCTGCGCCATCCCGGCGCTCCTCTGCGCCGCCACTACCCCACATGTCGCCTCCTCACGCACCAACAAGTGTCCGATTCCCCCGAATCAGCCACCCACGCGTCATCCGGTCACCCCAGGTTGTCCGATTCGGGAGAAACGGACACTCAGGGGCACCGTGCAAACCACACGTTGATCAGAGAACCGGCAACCACCAGCACAACACCGATCCAGAACGGCATGCCCAGCGCCACGCCCAACAGAAGCGTGCTAGAAGCCGTGGAAAACAGCGGAGTCGCGTACGAACCAATCGCAAGCGTTTCCATACTGCCGTGCAACATGCCGTATCCCCAGCACGCGTAGCCGCCCGAAATCGAAGCGGCGCACGCAATCAGCGCAGCATATCCACCGATGCCGGGCGCCGTGTCCGGCAAACCGTCTCCCGAAACGAAATGGATGGTCCACAGTACAACGGCCACACAGCAGAAGAAAATCGTCGTGCCGTCGTAACCGCCGGACAACGACGGCGTAAAAGTCGCATAAATCGCCCAAATAAAGGCGCCAACAAACGCGAGCACATACGGTAGGGGGTTACTGGCGATATTGTGGACCGCTTCCTGCATATCAAGGCTTTCTCCGCCAACCGCCATCGCCACACCGATGGTTGCGATCACCGCGCCAGGAATCGCTTTGGCGACCGCACCACGTTTGTGCGATACCGCTGCGGTCATCAGCACCAGCAGCGTCGGCCACAAGTAGTTGACAAGGCTGACTTCCACGGATTGCGCGTTCGTTGTGGCCAGGCCGATCGACAGCGAGATTGACGCCTCGTATGCGATGAACATGAGTCCGCCTGCGATGAGGTACTTGCATGGCGCTTCGCGGATTGGTTTCGGACGGCGCACAATGAACAGCATGACACCACCGACGGTGTAGATGAGCGCCGAACCGAGCGTGGCGCCGAACGATTCGGAGACCAGTCGCACGAGGCCGGCCATGAAGCCCCACAGGACGATTGCGAACAGGCCGATGAGTGTCGCCGCGTGTGATGTGGCATGGCCGAGTAGCGGATTGCAGGAGTTGCCGGTGGGGTGGTTTGCGCCGGAATCGGAGGGGGACTTCTGGTTCGTGTTCACGGGCTCCAGCCTACCCATCGCCCTCCACGAGTGTCCGATTCTGCAGAATCGGACACTCCTGCAACCTGCGATGCCGCGAACCCGATTACCCCCGGAACCGCACCAACAGCAGAGTCAACCACCCCATCCGACGCTGCCACACCAGCCGTATCGGCAGCCAAGTCCATGCGTCCCGCATCCACACAGCCCACGCGTCCCGCACCTCCACGGCCCGCCGACGCGCACACGTCGCCCATGACCAAATCATCCAACGTCACACCGAACATGTCGCAAAGCATCAGCAGCTTGTCACAAACGTCGCGTTCCACGCCACCATCTTGCGGTTGCATTGCGATTCGCAACCAAATTTTGCGACGCAACCGACAGTTGCGCGACGCGAAGTTGGCTTCACGGGTCTTTTACGACAATAGAAAAACCCTTGAAATTCCAACGATTCCAAGGGTTTCGAATGGAGCGGATGACGGGAGTCGAACCCGCCTTTAAAGCTTGGGAAGCTTTCGTTCTACCGATGAACTACATCCGCAAGGTGTGCCTTTTGGGCACGAGCCATTAGTCTAGCACGCCATTCCCACTATATGTGGCAGATTGTCCGGTTCCGCAAAATCGATTTGCGCTATATGTGGCAGTTCTCCGCGGGCAAGAGCTGTTAGAGGGTACGAAATCGAAGGTATGGGGGCATCTTCGCGAAGGAAAGTGCCACATATAGCGGAAATCACTTTCTCGGCAGTCTCTTATCTGCCACATATAGCGATTTTGGGAGTCGTCAGCACAGCAAGTATGCGTCCGCAGCAACATCAGTACCGGAAAAGGCTGAAAGTCGGGAACCAGCGGCGCGGGAGGCTGTGGGGGCGTCAGCGCGACCCTCTTCTGCGCATGGGGCGTTGCGAATAGTCGCGCGAATATCCACCGGTCGAACCCGCCGAACCCGCCGGACCCGAACCGTACGAATCGTAAGCGGAACCATACTGCGAGCCGAACTGCGGCCCGTCATAACCGCCCTGTCGAATGTCGATCGCGGCAACGCCGGTCGTTGCGTATCCGCCGGCCAGGTAGCCCGACTGCGCGCCCTGCTGCCGCATCTCCTGACCCATCTGCATGAGCCGCGCAATGCGGTCCTGAATCGGCGGATGCGTGGAAAACAGGCGCGAGAAGCCCTCCGCGGAGAACGGACTGGCGATCATCATCGCAGCCACCGACTGCGTGCCGGCGGTCTTCTCCATCGGCATCGCGGCCGCGCCGCCGGAAATCTTGCTCAACGCGGAAGCGAGCGCTTCCGGATCCTCCGTCAACTTGGAACCGTCTTCGTCGGCGTCGTATTCGCGTGTGCGGGAGATTGCCATCTGTATCAGCGACGCTGCGATCGGCGCCAGAATCGTGCTCAGCAGCACACCCAGCAATCCCAAGCCGCCGGACGCCGAATCGTCGCGGTCGTCACGCGAACGGCCGCCGCCGAAATACATGAGCGAGTAGCCGAGGTACGAGATGACGGTGGCCATGGCGGAGGCGATTGCGGACGTCAGAATGTCGTGGTTGTAGACGTGCATGAGTTCGTGTCCGAGCACGCCGCGAATCTCACGTTCGTTAAGCGTCTGTAGGATGCCTTGCGTGCAGCAGACCGCCGCGTGTCGTTCGTTGCGCCCCGTCGCGAACGCGTTGGGGCTCATGGTGGGGGCGATGTAGATGCGCGGCATCGGCTTGCCTGCCTTCGCCGATAGCTCGCGGACGATCTTGTATAGTACGGGGGCTTCCTGCTCGCTCACCTGTCGAGCGTGCATGCTGGCGATCGCCAGTTTGTCGGAAAACCAGTAGGAGACGAACGTGGAGCCCAGGCCGATGAGAATGTAGTAGCCGAGCGTGCTTTGACTGGCGCCGGTCGCCCACCAGATGAGCATGATGACGCCCCACATCAACGCGAACAAAAGCGTTGTTTTCAAGCCATTGCAATGGCCGTGCACCTGCAATTTGCCGTTCATGGCCACCAGCCTAGGAATTCAGGCTGGGATTTTGCTGTATACAAGCTGAAGGGTGGATTTGCAACATCTAGAAACATGCCACGCAACGACGCTACAGCATCGGCCATAGACCTATCTGCGGCACGGCGAGAGTCACCCCAACTTGAAACGTATTACCCCCGCATATCCCCCGAATGCACTGCGTCGAGCGTGCCGATCAGGCTGGTCAGCAAATCGTTGCGGCCGCACGCGTTCGTCAGCACCGCCAGCACGTACGTGCCCGACTGCGACATCACCAGTCCGGCATCGTTCAGCGCGTACAAATCGCCTTCGCCGTTGATCCATCCGGCCTTCGTGTACACGGTGTCCGCATCGCCAAGGGCCGCGTGGATGCAGGAGTTCAGCGAATTCGTCATGTCTCCGGACAGCCATTGCAGCGATTCGGGCGTGATGTTCTGCACCCCCGCCGTTTGCCCGGCGAACAGGAAACCGTATCCGGCGGTCCACAGTTTGGCCATGTCGCGCGCGGAGGTGAACAGGTACCCGCCGCGATCACCCATTCTGGAAGCCGCGCCCGCCTGTTCGGCCCACGTGTTGAAGCAGTCGAGGCCATACGTTTTGTACAGCCAGTCGTAAGACGCGTTGTCGGAATTGCGCAGGACGGCGTCGACCTTCTGGTGGACGGTGGCGGACTGCGCGTCAGCGGATTGGGCCACGCTGTTCAGGTCGACGGTGCCCGTTGAGAACAGCGATATCAGGTATGGCGCCTTCGCCGACGAGGCCGAATAGATCTGTGCATCGGCGTTGTATGCGATCGTGCGGCCGGTCGTGATGTCGGCGAGCACGAATGATGCGGTATATCCGTCGGCTTCGAAAGTGGCGATTTGAGACTGCACGGCGGCCTGCGAATCGGCGCTTAGCGTGAAGCCCTGCGTTGTGATCGTGGCGCTGCCCTCGACTGCGGAAATGCCGTCCAGCGCGACCTGCGTCGGCGACGAGACGGCTTGTGTCTGCGATTGCGACGCGCTGTTTTGCTTAAGCGCGCCCGACGTGGAGGACGTTTCCGAAGACGTTCCCGAGGACGCCGCTGCGTGGGCTTCCTCTTCGAGATGCACATCGACAAGACCCACGCCCATGGCGAAGCCGATCAGGCAGGCGATCAGCAGGCCCACGACGGACACGGAACAGCAGTACAGTGCCTTGCGCTTGACGTGTTTTCCAAAGTTCATGCCGACTTCACAACCTTAGATTTCAATGCCCGCATCCGTTTGCGATGATATTGCGCACCGCGTTTCACTGGGGTCAGCCTAGCGCATGGACCCGAACTTCGGGGGTAATAGGTCAAAACGACCGCGTATGTCCGATTCTGGAGAAACGGGCGGTTGCGCGATCGAAAACGCACGCTACGCGACCAGTCCGCCGAAAATCGACCACTAAAGCGGCAAAAACTAACGCCCTGCACGTCCGATTCAGAGGAATCGGACGTGCAGGGCGTTACTAGATTGCGTTAAAAGGCTTGGAGTTAGGGTGTCAGGAAGTCAGCACTCCCACCCTAATTCCAGCCGGCCCGATTCAGGCATGCGCCAGCGCGCGCATCTGCTCCGGGTCGATGACCTTCTTGTGCTCGCGGCCTTCCTTCGCGCCTTCGGCACGTTCGAACGCGTCGACCTTCTTCCAGCCGGCGAAGTCGATCGGCTTGACGCCGCGGGATGCGAGCAGACGGTCGATGGATTCCGGATCGCGGTCAGCGGCCACGCGACCGCCTTCGGCGGCTTTGGACAGGTCCTCCAGCATGTTGGTGACGATGAGCAGCGCGTCGGACTTGGTGGATCCGATCAGGCCGACCGGACCACGCTTGGCCCAACCGGTGGCGTACAGACGCTCACGCACCTGCGCGCCCTCGCCGGACGCCTCCGTGGTGATGCGGCCGTCGCCGTTCGCGTTGGCCAGGTGCGCGCGACGCTCGTCGTACGCGATGCCCGGCGCGGTGGCCGGCTTGTAGCCGATTGCGTGATACACGGCCTGCACCGGGTACTCTTCGAATTCGCCGGTGCGAGTCATCTTGCCGTCCGCGGAAGTCGTCGTCTTCTCCACGCGAATCGCCTTGACCTTGCCGTCCTCGCCCAGCACTTCGACCGGAGCGGAATTGAAGTGGATGTAGTACTTGCGATCCGCCGGGTTGCCTTCGAAATCGGTGTCGCCGTCGTCTTCCATGTCCTCGGCCATCTCGCGGATGGTGAACAGCTCCTCGACCATCTGACGGGTCAGCTTGTCCTTGCCGGCCTCCTCGATAGTGTCGTCGTCCAGATCGAAGTCGTCTTCGTTGATGATCAGCTGCACGCCCGGCAGCTTCTCCATTTCGCGCAGCTCCTGCACGGAGAACTTGGCCTGAGCCACGCCACGGCGGATGAACAGGTGCAGGGTCTTGGCCTTGTTGGCCTTGATGCCTTCGTACACGTTGTCCGGAATGTCGGTGCGTTCCTTCAGGTCGTCGGCGTTGCGCATCAGCTCGCGCGCCACGTCCATGGCTACGTTGCCGCCGCCGATCACAGCGACTTCCTCGGCATCGAGCGGCCATTCGCGGGCGCCGGTCGGGTAACCGTCGTACCATTCCACGAACTTGGCGGCACCGTACACACCGTCCAAGTCGGCGCCCGGCAGGCCGAGCGGCTTGTCTTCGACGGCACCAGTGGCGAACAGCACCGCGTCGTAACGTTCCAGCAGCTCGTCAAGCGTCACGTCCTTGCCGAATTCCACGTCGCAGTACAGGTGGATGTCCGGGTTGTCGAGCGTCTTCTCGAGAGCGGATGCGATGAATTTGATGGAAGGGTGGTCGGGGGCCACGCCGTAGCGCACCAGGCCGAACGGCACCGGCAGCTTTTCGAACAGGTCGATGCGGGCCTTGGTGCCCAGTCCCAGCTCTTCGCCGAGCTTGCCCAGCTGGCGCAGGAAAATATCGGAAGAGTAGACGCCTGCGGGGCCGGCGCCGATTACAGCAATACGAAGTTCGTTGGTTTCGCTCATATGTTCCAGCCTAATATATTCCCTGCATTTCCAACAGGGGGCATACGGCACTTTCTTGCGATTCCCTTACTTGCCTCGCAACGCGCAGCCCGGCCCATGTGCCGGCGCAGGAGAACGTACAATCGCAGAAGATCACAATCGGTCCCTCACTAAAGAAGGTCCTTATCGTAAGAGGGTGGGCATATGCGCATTCACATCACGTATACCGGCGGCACCATCGGTATGGTCGAGTCACCGAACGGTCTGGTTCCGGGCGCCGATATGCGCGGCTGGCTGCGCCGGCTGATTGAGGACGCGCATCTGGCCCCGAGCTTGTTCTCGTTCACCGAGCTGGACCCGCTGATCGATTCGTCGAACGCGACGCCCGACAATTGGCAGACGATGGCGGACGACCTGCGCGCGCACCGCGATGACGCCGATGCATTTGTGGTGTTGCACGGCACCGATACGATGAGCTATTCGAGTGCCGCGCTGTCTTACGCGCTGACCGGTTTCGGCAAGCCTGTGATTTTCACGGGGTCGCAGCATCCGCTCGGCAAAATCGAATCGGACGCCACCGCGAACGTCACGGGTGCGCTGAACGCCGCGATGAGCGGACGTTTTCATGGCGTCGGCCTGTTCTTCGGCCATCATCTGTTCGCCGGCAACCGTGTGAGCAAATCGTCAAGCTGGGCGTTCGAAGGGTTTTCGGCGCCGTCCACCGGCCCGCTGGCACGTACCGGCACGCCGTGGCATTGGTATGCGGGTGATTCGGCCGGCTCCAGTTGCGGTTGGACGTCGCCGCTGCCCTACTCCCGTCACGATGTGGCCGTGATCGACATGGCTCCCGGCATTTCCGCCGCGCGATTGGCCGCGATGCTCGACCCTCGTCCGGAAGCGGTGCTGTTGCGCGCGTACGGCGTTGGCAATGTGCCGAGCGACGAGCCAGGACTGACCGACGTGATCGCCGACGTGCTGCATGACGGCGTGCCTGTCGTCATCGCATCGCAATGCCAGCAGGCGGAAGTGCTGCTCGGCCATTACGAGACGGGCGACGCGATTGCCCGCGCCGGCGCGATCGGATCGGGCGACATGACGCTGGAAGCCGCATACGCGAAGATCATGTTCCTGCTGTCGCAGGGCGTGGACGCGGCCGATTTCGGCACGTGGATGCGCCGGAACATCGCTGGCGAAATCTCGCCCAGCTCGATGTAGCACGGCGCAACGCGGTTCAGCCTAGTTCCGCACGGCTCGTCGCCGCAACCGGCGCTACTCGCGGTCGAGCAGGGCGGTGAGCGCCCACAGGATGCTGACCACGTCGATCGCTTCCTGCATGAACGCGCCGACGACCACCGGAATGAGGTTGAACGCGGCCGCGACCATGCCGATAATCGCCAATCCAAGGCCGACCAGCACCGCCTGCAGCATCACTTTCTTCGTGCGGCGGGCGATGGCGATGGCGCGCGGCACGGAGGCGATGTCGTCGTTCATGATGACCACCTGCGCCGATTCGGACGCGGCGGTGGACGTGCCGTCGGTCATGGCCATGCCGATGTCCGCAACCGCCAGCACGGGGGCGTCGTTCACGCCGTCGCCGACCATCATCGTCACCTGTCGGGTCATGGATTCGCCGACCACGCGCTGTACGACCTTGTCCCACGCCGGCTGGTTTTGGTGCGCGTCTTCCGTGGCGTTCTTGACGGCCGCGACCTTGCCTTCGGGGAAGAGTTCGGATTGCACGTCGTCGATGCCGACCTCGCCCGCGATGATGCGTGCGGAAGCCTCCTTGTCGCCGGTGAGCATGGACAGTTTCTTCACGCCGAGCCGGTGCAGTTTTTCAAGGGACGATTTCGCGTTTTCGCGAGGCACGTCACGCAGCACGATGCGTGCGGCGAGCTTGCCGTCGATCGCCACGTACGCGGCCATTTCGTCCGGTTCGAGAGGTGCGAACAGCGAATTCACCTCCGGCTTCTTGGAAGCGCCGGCAGCGGTACCGGTCGCCGAATCGCCAACCGCGCTATCGGCCACAGCACCAGCCGCAGTACCGGCCGCCACCCCTGCGCCCAGCACATGCGTGAAGCCGGCCTCGTCGGCCGTCACGTACGCGAAACGACCCACGCGCACGGCATGCCCGTTCACCTCGCCGGACACACCCTTGCCCGACTGTTCCTCGATGTTCTTCACCACGGGGTAATCGCGTCCATGCCCCGGCAGATCGCGTTCGGCGCACAGCCGCTGCCCGTTCTCATAGCGCGCGTACAGTTCCTGCATGGCCTTCTGCCCGGCCGCCGCGATGCCCTTCGACAGAATGTGCACCGAGTAGCCTTCCACCACGCCGGCCATCATCAGAATGTGGTTCTCGTCGTACGGCGAGCTGTTTTCGAACGGCTTCTCGACGCGCACGACCTGCGGCTGCTTGACGGTAAGCGTGCCGGTTTTGTCGAAGAAGATATGCGATACACGGCCCAAGTTTTCCAGCACGTCCTGCGCTTTGATAAGAATGCCCGCCTTGGCAAGGCGACCGGTGCCGGCCACGTACGCGACGGGCGCGGCGATCAGCAGCGGGCAGGGCGTGGCCAAAACCAGCACCTGCGCGAATCGCAATGGCGTGCCTGCGACGGCCCACGCGATGCCGGCGATCGCCAGCGAAAGAATGGTGAACGGCACCGCCAGCACATCGGCGGTTTTGACGACGGTCGGGCGCGATTGCTGCGCCGACGACACCAGTTCGAGGATCTTCTGATACTGCGAATCCTGCGCCAATTGCGTGGCACGCATCGTCAGCGCGGTCGATCCGTTGACCGCACCCGACAGCACGCGCGCGCCCGCATACACTTCGCGCGGCACCGGCTCGCCGTTGATATTGCTCAGATCCAACGTGGCGACGCCCGACAGCAGTTCGCCGTCGACCGGCACCGTTTCGCCCGGCAGCACGAGGATCACGTCGCCAAGCTTGACCTGGTCGACCGGAACGGTTTCGAAATGCTCGCCGGCCGCGTCGTAAGGCTTGGTTTGGGTGGTGGACTTATTCGTTTCCGCAGCGTTAGGCACATCCACACTGGCGACCTTGCGAAAGCCGTCCGCCGTCATGTCGCCCTCAGCATCACCGGCAGTACCGTCGGCCCCGGCAGCCGCCGCACGTGCACCCACGCCCGGCAACGTCACCACGTGCGCGGTCCGCGGCGCCGCATCAACCAGCGCCGTCAGGTTGCTTTCGGCCTTCGATTGGGCGAATTCCTCAATCGCCTCGCCGGAGGAAATCATCAGCACCACGGCCCACGCAGCCCAGTATTCCTGCACCGCCACCGTCGACGCGATCGCAATAACCGCAAGCAGATCCACACCGACGTGACCGTGCCGCAAATCGTCAATCATGCCGCGCACAGTGTCAATCACGATAATCAGCACCAATGCGATAACCAGCCACTGGCCGAAGCCCGGATTGCCAAGTACCGGAATCGCCATCGCATTGCCCCACGGACGCCAATCGCCCAGTAAAGCCAGCGGAATTGCGGCGATGACGACGACCGGAAGCATCGGCACAAGCTTGCAGATGTCGAGAATTTTGGTGAAGAATCTGATGAGTGCGCCCATCATTGCTCCTTACGCTCGTATACGGAGTCGATTGCGGTACGGCAAGCGTGGCCCGCGCAATCGGCGCTGCGGTCACGCCTTGTTAACCCACCGGCGGCTTTGCCTGGGGCTTCGCTTTGCTCGGCTCCCGCGCGACCTTCCGATACACGGCGTAAAGAAATGTTCAGTTTTGTATTGAATTATGCGCTTTGTTCGGAGCACCGCCCGAACTCAGTGCTTGACCTACCCTATCAACGAGCGTTGTGCGACATGCCGGATATCGAAACTACGTTGGCGGCATGGGCGCAGGGCACAATAGCGCATACGAAAGGCCCGTGGCAGGAGTTTGCTCACTGCCACGGGCCTTTGCTTGTCTGACACGGTGTTCAGCGGTTACCGCTCAACACCGTGTGACGTTGTCGAGTCGGCTTTACCACAGGCCGAATGGGTCGGAGAAGCCGCCGCCGTCACCGGTGCCGCCATCGCTGTTGCCATTGCCATTACCGTAACCGTTCTGGCCATTGCCGTTCTGGTTGTTCTGGTTATTCTGGCTGTTGCCGTTGGAATCGGAGCCGGACGAACCGTTCACCGACGACTCCTCCTGATCGAGCGTCACGTCCACATTCATGGTCTTGCCGTCGCGCACGATGGTCAGCGTCACCTTGTCTCCCAAAGCCGCGGCACGAACGTAACCAAGCAGCGAGTAGTTGTTGTTCACGGCGTTGCCGTTGAAGGCCACGATGGTGTCGCCCTCCTTAAGGCCGGCCTTGTCGGCCGGGCCGCCGGAGACGACCGCGCTGCCGGTGGCGCTGGACTTGGTGATGGTCGCGCCGCCGCGGGTCACGCCGTCGGCTTCAACCGTGTCAGACTTGATGACCACGCCGAGGGCAACGTGCTTGACCTTGCCGTCCTTGATGATTTCGTCGGCCACACGCTTGACGAGGTTGGACGGGATGGCGAAGCCGATGCCGATGGAGCCGGCGGAGTCGGAGGAGGTGGCGGTGGAGGCGATCGAGGAGTTGATGCCGATCACCTGGCCGGCCGCGTTGAAGGTCGGGCCGCCGGAGTTGCCGGGGTTGATGGCCGCGTCGATCTGGACGGCGTTGGTGACGATCTCGTTGTTGTTATCGTCGGTCAC
>OHKC01000080.1_pt1 | contig 34721 bp, 24 predicted proteins | sample 1568761 | NCBI WGS metagenome assembly OHKC01 (sample SAMEA3879514, study PRJEB24766) | human gut metagenome | biome: human-associated habitat; feature: feces | place: USA | collected 1985/1987 | reverse complement strand
TCATTGACTATAAAGAAGTAGTACAAATACGCTCTTGAGTTCTCAAACCACCACCGCACCAGCAAGCCGCCCCAATCTCCAGGAGCGAGGCCGCCGTGCTGAGCAGCAAGAGATAAACTTACACGAGAACCCGCAATCGCGCAACCCGCAGGGCGCAATGAAGCACGGAACCGTTGGAAATCCAACGTTCCATCGGCGTGTCGAAAACCGGGAAAATGCGTCCGGAAAGCGCCGATACCATCAGAATAGACCCCGAAAACCACAACCAGGTGAACGCAAAACCAATAGCTGTCGGCGTGTCGACCATCAACATGGTCAACCACATCCGCATTTTGAGGTCCAACCACGGTTCTCGCATAACAAAAGCCGGAAGCTTCGTGGTCAGCGGAGGCTCCCGGCTTTGTTGTTCGGCTACTGGATATTCAGCTTTGGTCATTCGAATCGCTGACCATTGCTAATGCTGCCTGTAGCCGACTGTTTTCAGTTATTACTTCAGTTATCGCTGATCAGGCAGCTCACTCGGCATTGGCCGGGCCGGCGGCAACCGGTTCTGCAGCCGACTCGACCGTGGCGACGGCCTTCTTGCGGTTCATGTACCGCTTGATGGCCACAATCTCCAGGCCGATCACGAGCACCGCGGTCACGCCCCAAGCCACGTACATGGCGGTCTTCCAGATCGGGGTGGCGACCTTCGGCTCGCCATTCGCGTACTGCCAGCTGTTGGCGGCGGTGTACAGAATGTTGTGCGCGGCCTGACGCATCGCCTTCACGGAAGTGGCGGACTTATCGGTGATGTGGTTGGTGATCTTCGTGGTGGCAAGCATCGAATCGTTGCCCGCACGCACTTCCTGATCGGCGTTCTGGTAGCCATAGCCGCCGAAGTAATCGGTCAGGACGAAGCCCTTGAAGCCCCACTCGTCACGCAGCACGGTCTGCAGCAGGTTGCTGGAAGCGCCGGCGTAGGTGTAGCCGATGTAGTTGAAGGAGCTCATCACGGCCTGGGCGCCGCCTTCCTTCACGCTCATCTCGAACGGCTTCAGATAGGTTTCACGGATGGACTGCTCGTTGGCCCACGTGCACACCATGTTGGTGCGGTTGGTCTCCTGGTCGTTGAGTGCGAAGTGCTTCATGAAGGAGTACACGCCCTTGGACTTGGCGCCGGCGATTTCGTTGGAGGCCATCGCACCGGAGAGCAGGGAGTCCTCGGAGAAGTACTCGAAGGTACGACCGGAGAATGCCGAACGGTGGATGTTCATGGCCGGAGCGTACCAACCAGCCACGTGCATGTCGTGAGCCATGTCGCCGATCATCTCACCGAACTGCTTGGCGAGATCACGGTTCCAGGTGCAGGCGAACGCGGTGGAGGCCGGGAAGCCGATGGAGCCAACACCGGTGAAGTTGTTGTTCAGCGAGGCCGGGCCGTCGGCGTCGGTCAGCTGGATCTTGCCGACGGACTTCACAGCCGGAGTGCCGTAACCACCATTGGCGATGAGGTTGTCCATATCGTCGAAGGTGAGCTGGTCGAGCAGCTTATCCCAATCGGCGTCGTCATAATCCTTGCCATACATCTGGTACAGCTTCAGGCCATTCTTGGCATCGGTGGTCGGCATCTCGTCCGAATCGTTGTCATACTTCTTCGGATCGTAGTTGCTGTTGTTGGTGAACTCGGCCTTGGCTTCGTCGCTCATCGAGAAGTTGGTCGGAGCGGCGGTGGCCTTGGCATAGTTCGCGAAGTGGCCCGCGCGAGACAGGTACGTCACGTCGCCGGCGGCGTAATCGAACTCGTTGGTGGCGGCCACGGCATCGCCGTTATGGGTGTTCGAGTCGGAATTGTAGGTGACGGTGTCCTTCACGGTGACCTTCTGATGGTCGATCACGTGGTGCGAATCGGACTGGATGGAGATGTCGTAATCGCCCTGCTCCAGCACGTACGCCTTAGCGTCCTTCTGGTCGTAGGAGGCCATGTCGTCATCGTCGAACTCGATCTTCACGGTCTGGGAAGCGCCCGGCTCGAGCTTCTTGGTCTTTTCGAACGCAACCAGGTTCTTGGATGCCTTCTCGATGCCGCCATCGGTGTACGGCGGGTTGTAGTAGACCTCGACCACGTCCTTGCCGGCCTTATCGCCGGTGTTGGTGACGGTCACATCGAACGAGATCTTGCCGTTCTTGTAGGAGACCTTGCCCATCTCCTGCTTGAACGTCGTGTAGGACAGGCCGTAGCCGAACGGGAACATGACGGTGTCGTCGTAGTTGATCAGACCTTCGTCAGCGGCGGTCTCATAGAACTTGTAGCCAACGTAGATGCCTTCGACGTAGTTGACGAACGTCGGGGTCACCGTGACCTTGTCGCCACTGAAGCCCATGTAGGAAGCAGCGAGATCATCCGCATTGTCGTAAGTGAACTTGCCGTTCGTGCCGACGGACGAAGCGTTGCCGGCGGCGGTGCCATCGGTGTTGTTGAACACAGCGGTCTTGGTCAGGTCCTTCGCGAACGTGTCGGAGGTCTTGCCGGACGGATTCACATCGCCGGCGAGCACCTCACCCAGTGCGGAGAAGCCGGTCTGGCCGGCCGGCGGGCACCACAGCACGGACTTGATCTGCGGATACTGGGACAGGAAGTCGAACTGGAACGCGTTGGCGCCGTTGTAGACGAGCGTCACCTTCTTGAAGTTCTTGGTGACCAGGTCGATCATGTCGCGCTCGGTCTGGGACAGCTGCAGGAAGTGCTCGCCATCCTTGAAATCTTCGTAGTCCTTGGAATTGTTGTTGTAGGTGATGCCCTTCGCCTTCATGTTCGTCGGCAGGTCAGCGCCTTCGCCGCCGACGCGGGTGATGGTGATGACGGCTTCGTCGGAGAAGTCCTTGGCGTCGGAGATCAGCTTGTCGGAATACTGCTTGGCCGGAACCTCAGGCAGGGTCCAATCCTGCGACCACATAGCCACCATCGGGCGGTCCTTGCGGTAGTCGGTGTACAGCTTGGTCAGCTCGGAATTGGTTTCGATGCCGGCCTGCTTCATGCCGTCAAGCATGGAAACGGTCTCGTACTGGTCGGACATGGAGCCGGAGCCGGTGCCGCCGTAAACCGGGTTGGTGGAGCCCCAACCGAACACGTTGACCTTCTTGTTGGACAGCGGCAGGTTGGAATCGTCGTTCTTCAGCATGGTGATGGCTTCCGACTGCACTTCCTTGGCCAGCTCGTTGGCTTTGGAAACGGTGGTGTCGGACAGCATGTACTTGGTGGTGGTCGCGTTGTTGAGCAGCGTGGAAAGCGGGCCGGTCAGCATCATGGACACGGCCACGACGATGCCGACAAGCGCCACCAGCCAGGATTCGGAATGGACGATCTTACGGGTCGCCACTTCCTTGACCGTCTTCTTGTTGACGGCAAAAGTGATAATCAGCGCGAGCGCGAACAGCACGCCAATCGCAATAAGGTACGGCGTCAATGAGCCGATGACGTTCATAACGTCAGCCATGTTGATTTGCAGCATGGTCTGCCTCCTCCTTGATTCTCATAACCAAACGACACGTAGGCTCCGATGCCTTTATCGGAACCGCGAAACCATTCAACACTGCCCCGCATCTCATGGTTTCGGTGAAGTGGCTGCAGATGCGTGCGGCAAGTGAAGACACTTCTTCATGTCGATGATTCGATTTCATCAGACTTCAACGTGCGGCACATGGCGTTTTCCCCAGCCTGTCAATTCGCGTGCATAATCTGCACGCCAAGTACGATGGAAGTATGAGCGACTTAAGCGCATTGAATCTGGAAGCAGGCAGCCTGGTTGGCGGCTACACGTTGATTTCCCGGCTTGGTTCGGGTGCCATGGGCTCGGTATGGCGTGTGCGGGACGATGGCGGCCATCAATATGCGATGAAGATTTTGCGTGATTCCCTCTCCGACGACGATTCCCCGCAGCAGCAGCGCGACGAGTTGACCGCACGCGAGCGCCTGCGCAGGGAGGCGATGGCGTTGCAGAAGGTGCGGCATCCGGGCGTGTGCGGCATTGTGGATATGGAACTTGACGACGCGTTGGCTTTTATTGTGACCGAGTTGATCGAAGGCAAGAATCTGCGTGAGGATGTGCGCGTCAATGGCCGATATGTGGGCGACGATTTGGAACGGCTGGCACGCAAGCTGATTGAGGCGGTGCGTGCCGTGCATGCGGCCGGCATCGTGCACCGCGATATCAAGCCGACGAATGTGATGGTGTCGAGCACCGGCCCGGTATTGGTGGATTTCGGCATCGCTATGGGCGAAGGCGAAAGCCATGTGACGCGTACCGGTCTGGTGATGGGCACGCCGGGGTTCATCGCGCCGGAAATCATTGATGGCGCGGAATCGGATGAAATGACCGATTGGTGGTCGGTGGCGAGCGTATTGGCGTTCGCCGCTACGGGTGAGCCGGTGTTCGGCACGAAGCCGATGATGACCGTGTTGGAACGCGCCGCGGCCGGCAGCGCCAATCTTGCGGGACTTCCCGCGGGCACGATGGCCGCGTTCCGTTCGGCGCTCAATCCGGATCGGACGAAGCGGTGCACGCCGGACGATTTGCTGCAGGCGATCGCCGTGGATGCGTTGAATCCGCAGGCGTGGGTTGCGGCCGACAATGGTGGCGCAGCGGATGGCGATACGGAGGCGATGCCCCCTTTTGTTGAATCGCCCGACAATCCGCGCACGTTGTGGCAATCGCAGGACGACATAACCGGCGAAAACGCCATCGGCACGCGCACGATGCCAAGGCTCAGCGAAGCAACGCAGGCGATCGGGCAGCCCGATGTGAGCGCAACTCAAGTAATCGGGAAACAAGTGACCAGCCAATCCGACGCGAGCGCAACGCAGGTGATCGCACCTGTTGACGATGCCGAGACCAGCGTGCTTTCCGACGCACTTCCCAACGTGGGCAGCACGCGGGCGATGCCGACAGGCACGCAGGTAATGCCGCAATCCATGCCGTCAACACAAATGCTGCCGGCCCAGAACGCATGGAATCCAGCGGAAGCGCCGACGCAAGTCGACCCGACCATCAAACCCGCGTTGCAACGCATCGCCATGCGGCAGCCACCGTCCGTCATACCGCAGGCCACGGTGGCCGCGGCGCAGCAATCGCCCGCAATGTCATTCCCGCCGGTACCCGGTATGGATGGGCCGAACGTTGCGGAAGCACCCAATCCCGCCGATGTGAAGCGTGGCGCGATGTTGGGCCGGGGCATGCTCCCCTGCGCGCTGATGGCGATTCCCGTGGCCGTCTGCGGACTGTTCTCACTGTGGACGGCGATGGCAGCCGCGTTGCTGTTCGCCTGTGCGCTGGCCACTATCGGATTCAACACGGAGGCGCAGCTCGAGCGCGAAGGCAAACGTGGCGGCGAGAAGAAAAGTTCCGACTGGCTGCTGCGATTGGCGGGACTGCCCTGGCACATCGTGAAGGGCTTCGGCGTCGCCATCGTGCGGACGCTGATCATGTTGGCCGTGGCCGCGCTGGGTTTGTCGCTCACCACGGTCGTGCTGCAGCTTCCGTATGCCGTGATGGATACGTGGATATTTGGATTGACGATTCCGATGCCGACGCTGCTTGGCGGTCCGCTTTCCGAAAGCGGGCTGGCGCAGGCTGCGTTCTGCGCGATCGGCTGGCTTGTGGCCGTGGCCGCTCCGGGCGCGATCGTACTGCGATTGGGCAGCGGCGCACTGCGTAAACAGCCGTATCTGCGCCACTTGAGCGAGCTGCCGACGCAATCGCAAGGCAATACGGAATTCCCGGCGAATCGATAGCAAGGCATCGCTAGTATGGTGCCCAGCATAACAACGTGAGGTCGAAAGGAATATCGATGGCCCAGAACAGCAAGGACGCGCAGAAGCGTACCAGCCGCGCCGAGCGTAGGGCCGCTGAGGCCGCGGCGATGAAGGCGCGCGCCGAGCAGATGGAGAAGGAACGCAAGCAGCAGACGATCATCGGCGGCATCGTGGTGGCGGTGCTGGTGATTCTGGTGGCGATCGGCGCGTTCACCGTGTACCACAACATGCATAAGAAGGCCGAAACGAAGGCTTCCACCGAAACCGTGCAGGAAGCGTACACGACGTTGCAGAAAGTGAAGAACACTCCGAAGCTCGTCGATAAGAAGGGCGGCCTGCTGATTTCCAAGAACGGCTACGGCAAGGCTGTGGAGGGCGCGCCGACCGTCGAGCTCTACATGGATTTCCTGTGCCCGGGCTGCGGCAACCTGCACCGCCAGTTGGACGCCGACCTGCAGAAGATGGTCGATGCCGGCCAGATCAATCTGGACCTGCATTTCATGGCGTTCATGGACCGTTGGTCCACCGACGAGTATTCCAGTCGCGCGGCGAACGCGGCCATCTACCTGGCCGAGCATGACAGCGACCCGAACCATCTGATCTCCTTCCTGGAGAAGGTCTACGCCGAGGATTTCCAGCCGGAGGAAGGCTCCGCATACAAGTCGGTGAGCGACGCCAAGATCAAGGAGCAGATGATCGCCGCGGGTGTTTCCAAGGATGTTGCGGACAAGGCGTTTGGCCGCGATTATCAGGAATGGCTTGATGCGATCGACACTTACACGCCGAAGCGTTCCGAACTGTGGCATCAGTCCGGCAGCTACAAGGGCAGCATGACCACGCCGACCGTGATCATCAACGGCAAGTATTGGGATATGGACCAGCTGACCACCGCCCAGACGACGGTTAAGGACGGTCTGTTGGAATCGATCGGCCTGAAGGACAGCGAAGTCGGCGTTGCCGGCAAGATGCCGTCCATCGGAGCCAAGAAGGGACCGATTTCCGTCACCACGGGCGAATAACCCCTTACGGGCAGCCGGCGTGTCTCAACCCGCAATACTAAGTTGACTGCGGTGGAAGCGCTGGTTATGCTATTCATCGTTCCTCTGTTGTTTTCATAGCAAAAGAGGACATGCCTCCTTAGCTCAGATGGCCAGAGCGGCCGCCTTGTAAGCGGCAGGTCGTCGGTTCGATCCCGACAGGAGGCTCGAACCCGTATGACGGGCTTGGACCTCTTACCATGGGTAAGTGCTCCAGAAGTCTTCCCCCAACTTGAGACTTCTGGCAAAGCGGACGAGACGTCCCCCAACCTGTCTCGTCCGACCGGGGGCAGGACATCCCCTTCTCTCCTGCCCCCTTTTTATTTTTCGCTTTTCGCACCTGCTTTCAAAAATGTGGCGGTATGGATAAAACCATCGGAAAGCACGGCGACCGTTCCAGCTGAGCCGTTACAATAACGGCGTTGTAGGCAGCGCTGAAAAGAGGATAAATGACGAGAAGGTGGACCCCTCGGAGATTCGTGACGCTTCGTCGTGTCCGCGTCATGGCATGCGTGGCCTCATTGACTTTGACTTCGGCGTTGGCGTTTGGTGTGGGCGCGCGCAAATCCGTGGCGTTGACCGTCAATGGGGAGACCACCACGGTGACCACATATGCGATGAGCGTGGACCGTCTGCTGCAGGAGCAGGGCGTGAAAGTCAAAACGCACGACCTGGTGGAATCGACCAGCCCGACCAGCATGCTGAAGAACCATGATGTGGTGAACGTGCAGAGCGCATACCAGACCACCATCACCATCGACGGCCAGGAAGTGCCGTTCTGGACGGTCGCGTCCAGCGCCGAGCAGTTGCTGGACTTCTTCAACCAAAACGAAACCGAAGCGGCGAAAATCACCGTCAATATCAGCAACGTCTACAACAAGCTCACCGGCGGTCTCATCATCAACCAGAAGGGGCCCGTCACCGTCATCGCGGACGGGAAAAGCTCGGTGGCGCCGAACGGCAAGCTGCCCGCTGCCTCCATTCTTGACGCCAAAGGCATCACGTTGGGCAAGGAGGATCGCGTCAGCGTCGAAAAGGACGGCAAAAAGACCATTCTGCGCGTCCGCCGCGTGACCCACGGCGAGGAAACACGTACGAAGGAAGTGCCGTTCGGCACGCAGACCATCATCGACCCGAACCTGCAGCCGGGCGAAGTCACGATACGGCAGGAAGGCGAAAACGGCGAAATCCAGCAGACGTACGCCGTCACCTACGTGGATGGCGTGAAGGAAAGCGAGACGCTGACCGGAGAGAAGACCACGAAAATCGCCATCGACAAAGTCATTGCGGTCGGACCGGAAAAAACTACGGACGATACCGACAAGTCCGACAAATCCGACAACAGCGGCAACGGCAACAGCAACGGCGATTCCGGCAAGACGGACGACGGCAAGAACGATTCGGGTAAGAACGACTCGAATAAAAACGACAATAAGTCCGATTCGAACAAGTCCGATTCCGACAAAACCGATTCGAACAAGTCGGATTCCTCGGATAAGAACAATTCGAACAACAACTCGAATAACAATTCCAACAACACCGAGAAGGACGATCCGGCACCGACCCCCACACCAACCCCTGCACCGCAGCCGACTCCCGCACCCCAGCCCAAACCGCAGCCCACGCCGCAGCCGAGCAATCCTTCCGCAGGCTGCCGCTTGTACCATCCTTCCGCGGCACAGGCACAGGCCTACGCTTCCGGCGCGGCGGCGCAGCGCGGCTGGACCGGCCAGAACTGGACGGATCTGGTCAAACTCTGGAATCGCGAATCCGGATGGAGCTGGAGCGCGGAAAACGTGTATTCGGGCGCATACGGTATTCCACAAGCGTTGCCGGGCAGCAAAATGGCCACGTTCGGCGCGAATTGGAAGGACGATGCCGCCGTGCAGATCGACTGGGGTCTGAGCTACATCGCACAGCGGTACGGCAGCCCGTCCGCGGCGTGGCAGCACTCCGAACAGACCGGATGGTACTGATCCGGCTAATCGCCAACGATTTTCGTACCGGCATGAACGGATAATGAGGGAATGACAGAAGAGGGAATGACGGAAAACGTGAACGAGCATACGCAGGGCCATTTGCTGGGGGCGGCCGACATCCGACGCATCGCCGCCGACGCGGGTATCAGCCCGACGAAGAAATTCGGGCAGAATTTCGTGATTGATCCGGGAACCGTGCGTCGCATCGTGCGCGAGGCCGGCGTGACCGCCGACGACCATGTGCTGGAAGTCGGTCCCGGACTGGGTTCGCTGACGCTGGCGATTCTGGAAACCGGCGCCACGATGACGGCTGTGGAAATCGACCCGCCGGTCGCCGAACGCCTGCCGAAAACCATCGCCGAATTCATGCCGGACGCCGTGGACCGCTTCCGTGTGGTCAACCGCGACGCACTTACCGTCAATCCGGAGAATCTGCCCGATTTCAAGGATGACGATTCCTTCACGCTGGTGGCCAATCTGCCGTACAACGTGGCCACGCCGATTCTGCTCACCCTGTTGGAACGTTTCGACAATCTGGGCACCTTCCTGGTGATGGTGCAGAAGGAAGTGGCGGACCGTTTGAGCGAGAAGCCCGGTTCGAAGATCTACGGCACGCCGAGCGTGAAGCTCGCATGGTACGGCACCGCGGAACGCGTGGGCGTCATCGGCCGCAACGTGTTCTGGCCGGCCCCGAACGTCGATTCCGCGCTGGTGCTGTTCAAGCGCTACCCGGGCGGTCACGCCCCCGCCGCGGACAATGCGGACGGTTCCGTGGTGGATCGCGAAACCGTGTTCCGTTTGATCGACGCGGCTTTCGGGCAGCGCCGCAAGACCCTGCACGCCGCATTGAAGAAAATCGTGCCGTCCGAAGCGTTCGAGAAGGCCGGCATCGACCCGACCCGTCGTGGCGAGACGCTCACCATCGACGAATTCGTGGCGTTGGCACGCGCGTTGGATGAGGTGTTCGCGTCATGAGCACCATTGATTCGCCCGCCATCGGAATGGCCACCATCAACGCCGTGAGCGTGGACTGCCCGGCGAAAACGAATCTGACCCTGCATGTGGGCCCGTCGCATGCCGAATGGGGCGGCCGTCATGAACTCGACACCATCTATTGCGCGGTCGGCGTATACGACACCGTCACCGCCACGCGCAAAGCGCCGGGAAGCGGCTTCTCGCTGAATCTCGAGGGCGCGTATCTGGGCGACCTGGCCTCTTCCGGCAGCGATATGCGCCGCAACCACGCCGTGCTGGCATTGTTCGCCATGGCCGAAGCGAGCGGCCATGAGCCGGACGTGGCGTTGAACATCGACAAGCGCATCCCCGTCGGCGCGGGCATGGCCGGCGGTTCCGCCGATGCGGCGGCGACGATTCTGGCATTGAACACGTTGTGGGATCTCGATTGGCCGATCGAACGCCTGCAGGAAGTCGCGGCCACGCTGGGCGCGGACATGCCGTTCTGTCTGACCGGCGGTTACGCGCGCGGCACCGGTTTCGGCGAACGCATCGAACAGCTTGATGACGATGGCGATATCGTACGCGATATTACGGAACGTGGGTTTACCGGCCATCTGCTGGTCGGCGCATACCGTGCGGAACTGCGCACGCCGGAAGTGTATGCCACATTCGATCAGATCGGTGCCGGCGATGGCGATGAGAACCACCTGCAGAAGGCGGCGGTCTCCCTGCATCCGCGTAGCGGACAGGCGATCGAGGAAGCCTTGCGTGCGGGAGCCAGCCAGGCGTTCGTCTCCGGTTCCGGCCCATCCGTCATCGCGTTCGTGCCGACGGAGGATGCGGCGGACGCCGTGCAGCGGGCATGGCAGGACAGCCGTTGCGTCGATCGCATCATCGCCACGAACGCCCCAGCCCGACCGATTGTGCATATCACCGCATGACACATATCACCGCATGACAGTAAAGTTGATGGCAATTGGTTTGTTCAAAAGGAATTCGTAAATGACCCAGGCTAACGACGAGCGCGCCGCGCGCAAAGAGTACATTCGCCGCCGTCAGAAGACGGTGTTCAGCATCGTCGGAGCCGTCATGGTGGTCGCCATGGTGGTGTCCCTGCTGTTCTTTTTCCATGTCGGAGGCCTGGGCAACGTCAAGTCGGCCGCCGTACAGCCGAACTACGGCCAGCAGGCACCGTGCCCCATCAAGGAAGCCGACGGCAACAAGGCCAAGTATGTGGAGAATCGCAACATCACACTGCGTGTGCTCAACGGCACGAAGTTCTCCGGCTTCGCCAAGGCGGTGAGCGACGCGTTGCAGAACCGCGAGTTCAACCCCCAGACGCCGGGCAACTACACCAAGAAGGTGGATCGCACGATGATCGTCTTCGGTAAGAACGGCGTGAATCAGGCGTACACCGTGGCAAGCAATTTCACCGATGCCATGCTGGTTATGGACGACCGTCAGGACCAGCTGATCGACGTCATCGTGGGCGCCACGTTCGACAATCTGCAGGATACGAAGAAGGTTCCCGCCGCAGGCAAGGCGATCACCGGCATCCAGGGCTGCGTCGCGGTGGACAAGATGACCGACCTGCCCAAGGCGCCCGAGCATGATGCGGTGAATCCGCAAAGCTGACCGCCAATCGAAATCGATATAGGCAATATGAAAAACCCGCGCTCCCCCAATCGGGAACGCGGGTTTTCGTATTCGAGCTGTTCCAAGCACACTGTTCCATGCATGCGGCGAAACCACCGCATGTCAATCGCTATTCGCCCTGCTCCTTGTACCAGCGTTCCAGCTCGGCAACGGCCACGTCACGCTCCACCGGACCGTTATCGAGGCGGTATTCCAGCATGTGCTTGTACGCCTTGCCGACCATCGGGCCTGGTTCGATGCTTAGCAGCTGCATGATCTCGTCGCCGTTGAGGTCAGGACGGATCGCGTCGAAGTCTTCCTTTTCTTTCAGGTCGCGTACACGCTGTTCCATCTCGTCCATGGCCGCCGAGAACATCATGGCCTTGCGCTTGTTCTGTGTGGTCGTGTCGGCGCGCGTAAGGCGGTTCAGACGCTCGTACAGCGGGCCAGCGTCCTTGACGTAGCGGCGGACCGCGGAATCCGTCCACGGCTCCTCCACGTAGCCGTGGAAGCGCAGATGCAGGTTGACCAGCTCGCTGACGTCCTCGACCATGTGGTGGTCGAAATGCAGTGCCTTCAAACGCTTGCGCGTCATCTTCGCGCCGACGGCGTCATGACGGTGGAAGCTCACCTTGCCGCCCGCTTCGAAACGACGGGTCTTCGGCTTGCCGATGTCGTGCAGCAGAGCCGCCAGACGCAGCGTCAGGTCCGGGGCCGGCACCGGACCGTCGGAACCGGTTTCGAGGGCGACGGCGCGTTCGATGACGATCATGGTGTGTTCGAACACGTCCTTATGGCGATGGTGCTCGTCGATTTCCAGCTGCAGCGCGGGAATTTCCGGCAGCACGATGTCGGCAAGACCGGAATCGACCAACGCTTCGATGCCGGCGCGCGGGCGATCGGACAGCAGCAGCTTGACCAGTTCGTCGCGCACACGTTCGGCGGAGACGATTTCGATGCGATCGACCATGTCGGACAGCGCTTCGGCGGTTTCCGGCTCGATGCGGAAGCCGAGCTGCGCCACGAAACGCACGGCGCGCATCATGCGCAACGGATCGTCGTCGAACGACTGCCGCGGATCGACGGGGGTACGCAGCACGCCTTTGGCCAAATCGTTCGCACCGCCGAACGGATCGACGAATTCGAGTTCCGGAACACGCAACGCCATCGCGTTGACGGTGAAATCGCGGCGGGAAAGATCGCCTTCCAGCGTGTCGCCGTAATTGACTTCCGGCTTGCGCGAGTCGGGGTCGTACGTGTCGGAACGGTAGGTGGTCACCTCCACTTTCACCTCGGTGCCGTCCTCACGCCTGCGCATCGCGCCGAGCGTGCCGAATTTGCGGCCCATATCCCAGAAGCCATCATGCCCAAAACGGCGCAGAATATGCTCAAACTGCTCGGGACGCGCCGATGTGCAGAAATCCAAATCATGCGATTTGCGATGCAGCAGCAGGTCGCGGACAGGACCCCCGACCAGTGCCAGTTCGTAGCCTTCCGCAGCAAACATACGTCCTAATTCAATGGCCTCTGGCCACACTTCGAAGTTCACGCCATACCTTTCAGCACCACAAGTTTTTCGTTTACCAGCATACCGTTACCCCACCTGCACACAGAATTGAGTATGGTTGGAATCATGATTACGCCCGCAGACCTTGCACGCATGCTTGCCCATGCTGCGGACGACCATGCCCAAAATCCGCTGGAACCGGACGAACTGCTGTACACATCGCAGTCGGTTTCGCTGCAGCAGCTGCAACAACTACAGCAATTGCAGCAGCGCACGATCATCACGCCGAGCGCGCCTACGCCGGCGATGATGCCGCGCCGGCGCACCGCGGATGGTCCGACCACGTTCGCATCGCTTGACGCGCAGGAGCTGCCGGTGGTGCGCGAGTATTCGGCGGGCGGGCTGGTGTTCGACGACAAGGGTCGCGTGGCGATCATCGCACGTCATTCACGCAGCGGGCATTTGGAATGGTGCCTGCCGAAGGGACATATCGAAAAAGGCGAAACGCCGCAGCAGACGGCCGTGCGCGAAGTGCATGAGGAAACCGGCATTCTGGGCGAGGTGGTCGATTCCATCGCCACCATCGACTATTGGTTCACCGGTACCAGCCAACGCGTGCACAAGCTGGTGCACCACTTCGCGTTGCGGCAGATCGGCGGCGAGCTGACCGTCGAAGGCGATCCCGACCATGAGGCCGAAGACGCCATTTGGGTGGATTTTGCTGATTTGGACGATGTGCTGAGCTATCCGAACGAACGGAAGATAGCATGGTTGTACGCAAGGAAACTCAACAGACAGGCGTAATAGTGAATCAATCCGCACAACGGCACGTTTCGCGTGGCCTTCGCGCGTTATCATCCATCCTCGCCATGGTATTGACCATGGCGTTGATGTTGTTATACGCACCCACGCCATCGGCAAGGGCCATGGAATCGACCACATCGGCGGAGTCGACGGACGGTATGTTGTCCATCAACTCTTCCACGGCCGTATTGACGGACACCTCCGGATACCATCTGAACGCCACGGTGACCAACACGACCGGACAGGAGATTCCCGCGGGAACGCTGACGCTGGCCATGAACGCCTTCTACACGTTCGTTTCGCGCAACGACATCCAGGATTGGTCTGAAGGCAACGGGCGAATCCCCACCCCGCAATCCGTGGGACAGGCCGATGTGCCCGCGTTGCAGCCGGGAGCCAGCGCCAACGTGAGCATCGACGCGGACGCCCATCAGGAATCGCTCGCGGCCATCAACTCTTGGGGGCCGAAGCCGGTGCTGCTGAGCTATTCCGCCAACGGAACCCCCCTTGCTCAATCGCATACGTTCGTGACGCGCACCGGCGCGGGACTCCACACGCCCAGCACGCCGGCGCTGCACATCACCGTCGCCCAGCCGCTGGCCGCCAACGGGTGGACCACCGACAGCAAGCTGCTTGGACAGCTGGTCGATGAAGGGGGTATTTCCTCCTCGAAACTGGCGAAAATCGCCATGCCCAGCAAGGATGACGACGCACGGCTCAAATCGTTGCAGCAGACCTTCGCCAAGCACGACATGCTGCAGGTCGTAGGAGATCCGACCTACCTGCAGGCGATGGCGATGCCAACGCGGGTCGACGGCATCACCCAGCCCGCATTGTTCGACATAACCGCCTATAGCGCCATGAACAACGCTCCGGCCTACAGCGCAGCCGGCATCAACGACCGTCAATGGTCCGCAGCCAAAGCCCGGAAAACCTATCAATCGGCATTGGGTGACAGCAACGCGGACATCACCGCATACGCGTGGCAGGGCAACGGCAATTGGACCCTACAAGCGTTGACGAAGGCCCGCCAGCAGGGGTACGGCACCGTCATCGCCACGCATGACTTCGAAGAGGACGATGCGGCTACCGTACGTACCGGCAAGACGGTGGTCTCCACCGATGCCGGGGACATCACCGTGCTTTCCGCGCAGAATGTGCTTTCCGGCCTGGCCCAAGGCAAGGCGACCAGTGACGATGCCAACGCCGACAGCGAGGGAACCACGGCCGGCAGATTGGCGCGATTCGTCGCGCAAAGCGCGTTCTACCAGATGGAACAGCCTTATGCGGAACGCAACCTGCTGGTCTGTCTGAACGAGGATTCCGACCCCAGTGTTGTGGACGCGCTGATGAGCGACATCGAGCAGTCGCCGTGGCTGAACCTCACCGATCTCGCCACGTTGAAGGATGCCGACATCTCCGAAGATGCGGCCAGCATGTCAACCGACCTTCCCCAAACGGACGGCCTTACCGATGGCATGCGCAGCGACGTCCAGCAGACTCTGAGCGCGCTGGCGAACTCATCGAGCAACATCAAACGTTTCAATACGTCGATCCTCGTCAAGCCGAACGGAAAAGACGAATCCGACGTCAACACCTGGAGCAGGCAGCTGACGAACGCCCACACCATCATGGCCCTGCACGCGTTGGGCGGCGAGAGCCCTTCCAGAAGCACGATGGCGGAAGGCGCGAACCAGCTCGCGGCCCTGCTGATCAACGGTGTGGCGATCACGCCGACGGAAAGCGTGAACGTGGTCAGCGAAACCGCGAAAATGCCGGTGACCATCAGCAACAGCCACCCGTACCCGGTAAAGGTGAAGGTCTCGTCGCTGACCGATTCCATGCAGATCGTCACGTCCCGATTCGACACCGTGCAGGTGCCGCCCCACGGCGAGGCACAGGTGGCGTTCACCATCCGTGTATCCACGTCCGGCACCGCCAACGCCACCATCAGCCTGTTCGACAGGAATGGTGCAGCGTTTGGAGCCACGCAGGTCACCCACATCACCAGCGCGCTGCAGATCAGCGACAAGAGCGGTTTCGTCATCATCGGCTTCGCCGTGCTCTTGGGCGCTGTGGGACTGTGGCGTCAATTCAACCGTAAGAAGGATCCCGACGAATGAGTTCTTCCGTTGGCCGTAACTCACTGATCATGGCCTCCGGTACCGCCGCTTCGCGCGTGACCGGCCAAATCCGCACCATCCTGCTTGCCTGGGCCTTGGGCACCACCGGCTATGCCGCCAACGCCTACCAGGCCGGTTCGATGATTCCGCAGGTCATCTACACACTGGTTTCCGGCGGCATCTTCAACGCGGTGCTTGTGCCGCAGATCGTGCGCACGCTGAAATCGAAGGACGCCGAAACCAAGCTCAACAAGCTCATCACCCTTGCCATCACCTTGTTGTTGGGTGTGACGCTGCTCATGGCCGTTGCCACGCCGTTGTTGACCAAACTGTATGTCAACGGCAGCGCCGAAACCATGGCCCTCGCCACCTCCTTCACCTTGTGGTGCATGCCCCAGATCTTCTTCTACGGCCTGTATACGGTGATCGGGCAGATTCTCGCGGCGAAGGACCATTTCGTCACGTATGCGTGGAGCTCGGTCGGCGCGAACATCATCAGCTGCATCGGTTTCGGCGCGTTCATCGCGATGTTCGGCAGGGCCACGGAACGTCCGCTGGACTTCTGGACGCCGACGAAAATCGCGCTGACCGCCGGCACTTGGACGCTTGGCGTGGCGTTCCAGGCGCTGGTGCTGTTCATTCCTTTGACGAGAATCGGCCTGAAATACCGTCCGAAATTCGGCGTTCACGGCATCGGACTGCGTTCGATGGGACCGGTCGCCGCGTGGAGCCTCGGCATCGTCGGCGTCGATCAGATCGTCAACATCATCGTCACCCGCGTGGCCACCAGCGCGCCGTTCAAGGCTTCGGAACAGCTGCATATGAGCCAGTTGGACGTGGCCGGCAACGCCTCGTATCAGAATGCGTACACCATCTACATGCTGCCGTATTCGCTGATCGCCGTGTCCATCGCCACTGCGATCTTCCCGAAAATATCGAAAGCCATCGCGGACCGCAATATCGACGAGGCGCGCAAGGATCTGAGCTCGGCCCTGCGTAATCTCAATCTCATCATGTGCTTCTTCGCAGCGGCGTTCATCGTGCTTCCGTTGCCGATCATCCTCGCACTGCTGCCGTCCATCAGCGTGCGTGAGGCACTGCTCATCAGCGCGCCGCTCGCCGCTTTGGGCATCGGCCTGCCACTTTCCAGCTCGTATTTGGTCATCCAACGCACGTTCTACGCGTTCGAAGACGGCAAGCATCCGTTTATTTTCATGGCGATCACCATGGCCATCCAGGGTGGCGTCATCATCGCGTCGACGTTCATTCTGCCGCCCACGCAGTGGATCACCGTCATCGGATTGGCGATTTCGGTGAGCTTCATCCTGCCGTATCCGCTGCTTACGCACATGCTCCGCTCCCGTTTCGACGGCGATGTGGACGACAAGCGCATCATCACCGCCTATGCGAAGGCGCTGGTGGCCACGATAGCCGCCTGCGTGATTGGCCTGCTGTGCCGCAACGGCGTCTACCGGCTGGTCGGAGCGCATATCGGCCCCGACGACGGCACTATGAACTGGGGTCAGGCGGTTCTGTCCGCGATACTGCTCACCATCGTCATCGCCATCGTCTATCTGGCGTGCCTGTGGGCGCTGCGTGCCGAGGAGCTCACTTCGGTCGTGGGCATGCTCGCCGCCCGCATACCGGGGCTTGGCAACAAGCCTAAGTCTGGCGGAACGGCCAGCCCCAACGGTAAACTTGAGCAAAGTACCGCCGAAAACGGCGACCAAGAATAACAGCGTAGGTAGAACAATCGTTACAGAGTTGAAGGAAACCATGAAACCTCAACTGGGAGATACCATCAGCAACCGCTATGTGCTGGTTTCGCCATTGCGCGAGGAAACCGGCTTGCAGGTTTGGAAGGCAAGCGATCACGTGCTTGCCCGGGATTGCCAGCTTTTTATCGTCAACAACCGCAAGGCTTTGCAGGACGTCAATGCGACGGCCTCCATGCTGGCGATTTCCCACGACGCCCATTTCACGCAGGTGCTGCAGCTTCAGCACGTGGGCGAGGTGGCGTTGGTGATCACGCAGCTCGATGCCGGCATGTCGTTGAGCGAGTATCTCACGCAGTCCAGCAAGCCGCTGAGCTTCACCGCGATCCGTTCCATTCTTGGTGAGGTCGTCGAAGCCCTGCACGTGTTGCAGAAAGACAATCTCACGCATTTCTCGATCAGCACGGACACCGTGCGATTGACCCGCAACGGCATTGAAATCGCCGACGCGCCGGTAAGCATCATGCTGGCCGATACTTCGCGCGTGCAATCCGTGGAAAACCAGGAGCAGCTTGCGATTCGCCAGGTCGCTTCCCTGCTGTATTCCCTGCTGACGCGCACGCCGTCGACGCTGTCCACGAACTACCATCTTGACGCGATTTCACCGAACGTGCCGATGGAGTTCCGCGTGATTTGCAAGCGTGGTCTGGATCTCAAGGAGAAGGACGGTTTCCCGACCGTTCCGATGGCCACCATCGCCGAATTGGAGGCGTTGCTGGGCGACTACGAGCCGCTGGCGAAGCTTAACGGCCCCGATATTGCGTTACCGTCCGCGGATTCGGAATGCTCGATTGTGAACGTGCCCCTGCTGCAGATTCTCGAGCAGGATGCCATCGCCTTGCCCGATACGCTGGCTGAAACCGGAAGCATTCCGGAAATGACGTTCGAAGCGCCTGAACCACACACTGATTTCTCCGACAGCAAGGAAGCCTTGGCCAAGGGTATGGCCGCGACCGGCGGTGCCGTGAAATCGCTGTGGAACAACAGCCGCGAACTACTCAGCGAAGAGGACCTCGACGGATCCTCCGAAGATGTGGATTCGCCGTTCTCCTTCCCCATCCGTGTTTCCACGCCGTCGCCGCAGGGCGATTATCATACGGACGATTCGCAATTGGAGAAGACCGGTCGCATTCCGGTGATCGGACCTGACGGACGGGTCATCGAGCCGGGCGAGGAATCCGCACGCGCGTTGAAGGCGGAGCAGGAAGCGATCGACGCGGCATATCAGAACGAAAACGGAGCCCCCGTTGCGGTGCCGCCGAGCTTTGCCCCTAAAGCCTCTTCCTCCAGTCCGGCCGAGGTCGCCAATGCCAAATTGTTCGGCAAGCTCACCACCAAGGTCGTGGCCATTGTGGTCGCGTTCATTGTGGTGGCCGTCGCATTGGGATTCGCCATTCATGGTTTGACCAAGAAGCCGGATGACGGCATCACCAATACGAATTCCAACAATCCGTGGCCGGAAATGAACCTTGACGACGTGCCTTTCGGCGATAATGGCGATTCCGGCAATGGCAGCAGCTCCGCCAGCGATGCAAACAACGATTCCAACGATGCCAACAGCTCCGACAACGGCAGCTCCGATTCCAGCAAGCCGAAGAAAACCACGAAGAAGAGCCATTCCGCCAAGAAGGATGTCGACAAGGTGGTGACTTCGGATAAGAAGGTGCGGAAGGTTCCGGAACCGAAGATGCCGGAGAACACGACTCCGTATGAGATCGACAACCGCCAGTTCCTGTCCAATCCGGACGGACAACAAGGTTACGGTTATTACCTCCACCTCAGCCAGCCCCAGAAAGCGTATCGCATGGTCATCAAGATCCGTTCTTCCGGCGGCCAGGGCTACATTCGCGTGAACGCCAAGTCCAGCCCGAACCAGGGTGAACAGGTCGCCCAGTTCGAGTTCGACGCCAGCGGCACCACCGAAATCAAGTTCAACAAGGCCGTGGAGACCCAGGACATCCTCTTGTGGGTGCCGTTCGACAGCCTTCCCGGCAACCAGCTGTACATCGATTCGGTGCAGATTTTCTGACGCATCGGCAGACAAGGAGGGTGTGCGGATTGTTCCGCACACCCTCCTTTTGTTTCACGTGAAACAACGTGACGGATAGCTGACTTTTTTGAACGCCTTTTTGAACGCCATCTGCAAAACCGCCCGCAACCGTCGTGGAAACTGCATTACAGTAGCAACCATGAGTGATATGCGTGATGTGGTGATTATCGGTTCCGGCCCGGCTGGCTATACTGCCGCGATCTATCTTGGCCGCGCCGGCTTCGAGCCGCTGGTCGTCGCCGGCGCGCTGACGCCCGGCGGCCAGTTGGTCAACACCACCGAAGTGGAGAATTTCCCAGGCTTTCCCGATGGCATCATGGGTCCGGATCTGATGGACAATATGCGCAAGCAGGCGGAACGGTTCGGCGCGCATATCGTTTGGGACGATGTTGTTTCGGTTGCTTCGAATGCCGATTCCGGCATCACAACCGTCACCCTTGACGGCGGCGACGTGTACGACGCACGCGCGCTGGTCATCGCAACAGGCTCAAACTATCGTAAGCTGGGCGTGCCAGGCGAGACGGAATACGCAGGCAAAGGTGTCTCCTACTGCGCCACCTGCGATGGTTTCTTCTTCCGCAACAAGCCGATTGTGGTGGTCGGCGGCGGCGACAGCGCTTTCGAAGAAGCTGATTTCCTGTCCCGTTTCGGCTCGTCCGTCACCCTTATTCATAGGCGTTCCACGTTCCGTGCTTCCCGCATCATGGTGGAGCGTGCGCAACGCAATCCGAAAATCGATTTCATGCTTGACGCTGTGGTGCAGGAGATTCGCGGCGACGAGAACGGCGTACAGGAGGTGGAGGTGCGCAACACCGCCACCGAAAAGACCTCTGCAATCCCCGCTAACGGCGTTTTCATGGCGATTGGGCACACTCCTGCCACTGCTTTTCTTAACGGGCTTGTAGACGTCGATTCCGCCGGTTATATCACGGTCGATGGCGCCAGCACGCGTACCAGCGAACCCGGCGTTTTCGCCGCGGGAGACTGCGTGGATAGCGTCTATCGGCAGGCCATCAGCGCGGCGGGCATGGGGTGTCGCGCCGCGCTGGACGCGCAGGCTTATCTCGATTCGCTCAAGTAAGGCTCAAATCGTTCAAATCATTATCGCTCGCAGAGCTCGATTGGCTCGGTTCGTTCAGCTCTGCTGCTGCATAAGCAGGTCGACGATGCGTTTCATATCGTCTTCCGATTTGAACACGATTTCGATTCGCCCGTGCTTCTTCGATCCCTTGATGGAGACCTTGGTGCCGAAACGCTGCTCCAGACCAACCTGAACGGGGGTACCAGCCCACGGATTGAGCTTGCTGGCCTTCGGCTTCTTGGGCTGGTCGCTTTCGGCGGCCTTCATCGACACGATTTCCTCGGTGCTGCGTACGGACAGTCCCTCGGCGATGATGCGCGTGGCCAGCTGTTCCATATCCGCTTCCGTCGGCAGTCCCAGCAGCGCACGCGCGTGGCCCGCGGACAGCAGTCCGGATGCGACCTTCTTTTGCACGGCGGCCGGCAGGTTGAGCAATCGCAAGGTGTTGGCGATTTGCGGACGGGATTTCGACACCGACTTGGACAGTTGGGCCTGCGTCAGGCCGAAATCGTCGATCATCTGCTGGTAGGCAGCCGCCTCTTCCAGTGGATTCAGCGCGACGCGATGCAGGTTTTCCAGCAGTGCGTCACGTAGCATATCGTCATCGGCGGTGGTTTTGACGATGGCCGGAATCGTTTTCAGGCCGGCGATCTGCGATGCGCGCCAACGACGTTCGCCCATGATGAGCTCGTACATGCTATCCATGCGCCCGTCGAACATGTTGTGCGGTTCGGCCGGTTTGGCTGTGGCTCCCCTGCGGGCGGCTTCGATTTGCGATTGCGGACGCTTGCGTACGACGATTGGCTGCAGTACGCCGACTTCCTTGATGGATTCGGCTAGCTCGCGCAGGTCGTCTTCATCGAAAATGGTACGTGGCTGATGCAGATTGGGACCGACGTCGCTCAAACGCAGTTCAACCAGATATCCACCCTGCACGGGAAGCAGTTCCGGTTCGTCCTTCTTATGTTCGGTCGGCGTGGTTTCACGTGAAACACTCCCCTGCTGCTCGCCCTGTTCGGAAGCTGGCTGAGCGGTGGAGCCGAAGAACATGTCCGCGGGATGCGCGCTTTCGTTCAACGAAATCGACGGCATGCTGGCACGACGATGCTGGTTTTTCTTGGTTGTTTCACGTGAAACAGCATGCTTCATCCCCTGCACGGCGTTCACCGATGCCTGTGCGGTAGCGGACGCGCTCTTGGATTCCACATGCCCATCAGTCTTGGAAGCCTTGACTTCCTTGGCGGCAACGGCAGGCGCCGCATGCTCCTGATGCTGCGGCTCCCCCGGAAGAGAAGGAAACAGTGCGCCAAGACCTTTACCCAAACGCGACTTAGTTGCCATGATCAGTTCTCATTCCTTCTTGCATCGATTGCCTGCAGCACCGTATCGGAACGACGCGAAAGTTCCAGCGCGGCTTCGCAGTACGCGATCGCACCCATGCCCTTGGGGTCGTATGCGATCACGCTTTGGTTGAAGCTTGGCGCTTCGGAAATCTTCACCGTGCGCGGAATGGTGGTGTCGAGCACGATTGTCGGATAGTGCTTCTTCACTTCCCCATGCACTTCGCGGCTCAGCAGCGTGCGCTTGTCGTACATGGTGATGAGCATCGTGGAGACCAGCAGCGACGGATTGTAATGTTCCTGCACCAGTCCGATGGTGTTGATGAGCTGGCCCAAACCTTCCAAGGCGTAATACTCGGCCTGAATCGGAATCAGCATTTCGTGCACGGCGCACATGGCGTTGATCACCAGCAGACCCAGGCTCGGCGGGCAGTCGATGATCACGTAATCGTAATGCTCTTCGCTGGTGGCGAGGAACTCGTCCACCGCGTTCTTCAGCAGCGAGTTGCGGTCCGCCATGTCGGCGACCTCAAGTTCGGCGCCACTCAAATCGATGGATGCGGGGACCACGTCGAGGTTGTCGAAATCAGGGCACGTGCACTTGACTTCCGCGATGCGCTTGCGTCCTTCGATGACGTCATACACCGAAGGCTGACCGGAGGCGTGCGGGGCACCCAATGCCGTGGAGGCGTTGCCCTGCGGATCCATATCAATAAGCAGGACCTTGCATCCGAAACGGGCCAAGGCCGCGGACAGGTTCACCGCGGATGTGGTTTTGCCGACGCCACCTTTCTGGTTGGCGACTGCGATCAGGCGCGTTTGGGCCGGCTTCGGGCAGACCGCATGCTCCAATGCCTTGTATCGCGTCGATTCATCAGCGATTTGCGCGCCTACGGGGGATGTCGAGCCTTCGAAGATTCGCTTGATGGTTTCCGTGGCGGATTCCATCGACGTCAAATTGTCTGGTTCTTCAGGTCCAGTCATGAACTAGCCTTCCTATACATATTCAACAATCAAGTTTCATCATTTGGGTGGACAGATTTTCACCTGTTCACGGCCATGTGCACCATTGTGAACAACGGTGGATAGTTGGTGGATAACTCATCCGACCTCCCAAAAGTTATCCACAGAACAATCGTTGCAATTCCAAGCTTCTTCAAGATGCTTCGTAACACATTTCCGCGATTGTGGATACTGTGGATAACTCACGCGATTTTGTGGATAACTTATCGCTTGTCCACCATCAGCACATGCGTCGGTTCCAGACCCGGACCAACCTCGGCCTCCACCACGCGGGGATGGATACCGCCGTTTTTGGAGATCTCTTTGGTGGCCTTGACGATTTCCTCCTGCGCGGATCGTCCTTTCAGGGCAACCAGCCGTCCGCCTTTGTCCAGCAACGGCAGCGTCCATCCGGATAGTTTGGTCATCGGCGCGACCGCACGGCAGGTCACCACGGCAAACGGATGCCTGACCGGGATGGGATTTCCGTCGAGATCGACGGCATCCTCTCCCCTGCCCTTCCGGCCACCGTTCGAACCGCGGACGGCTTCGATTACGGCGTTGGCTCGGGAGCGCACTATCGAGACATTGTCCAATCCCATTTCGTCAACGCACTCATGAAGCCATTCGATACGGCGTTCCATCGGTTCCACCAAAGTGAACTGGTGGTCCGGCAGGCAGGCGGCCGCCACGATACCGGGGAATCCTCCACCACTGCCGATATCCGCCACCGTCTTGAATTGCCTCTTGGCCGTTGCTTCACGGATGAACGGTACGATGGCCGCGGAGTTCAGAATATGCCGTTCCCAAATAATACCGACATCGCGTGGCCCTATCAGCCCGCGCGGCTCTCCTTCCGCAGCAAGTTTCACGTGAAACACCTTCAACTTGCCCAATGCATCGCCAAGCACTTCCTCAAGAATCGGCGACCCATCCAATTCGTCATTCACATCACTCATGCACACCATCCTAATCTACAGGCATCAAAAAGCGCCGCGAGAAACTCGCGACGCTTCATGTTTCACGTGAAACTATTTCAGGCTTCGTCGATCTCGTCGGCGTCATCGACTGCGGAAGCCTTGACGTACACCGTGACGTAACGATGCGGTTCTTCGCCATGGGACCGAGACTTCATGCCTTCCTCGCGCACCACATCATGGATGATCTTGCGTTCGAAGGAGTTCATCGGCTTCAGGTCCACCGGCTCGCCAGTCTCGCGCGCCTCGTCGATGGCATCCAGCGCAAGGTCGTGCAGGCGCTGGCGCTTGCGCTTCAGATAGCCGTCCACGTCCACGATGAGGTGGGACCGCTCGCCGGTCTTCTGTTGTACGGCGAGTCGGGTGAGCTGCTGCAGGGCGTCCACGACTTCGCCGTTGCGTCCGATCAGATGTTTGATGTCGGTGTCGTCGTCGGCAACGATCTGCACGGTTGGACGGTTGTTGCGCACGCCCATTTCGATATCGCCCTCGTAGTCGACGATGTCAAGCAATCCTTCAAGGTAATCGGCAGCGATGTCAGCTTCGTCATTGAGCTGATCGATGGTTTTCTCAGCATCCTGCGCCATGGTGTTTTACTCCTTTGAGCGGGGTTCGTATTATTTCAAGTCTACTGAAAGTCTACTGATTGGGTTGTATCATATGGGCGATTCGCCCGATACAAAAGCGGTGTGTCCTGCGTTTCACGTGAAACACAGGACACACACTTGATGTTATTTCTTCTTCTTCTTTTTGCGGCTTGGCTGCTGACGCTGGAAGCCGTTCTTTTCCTTCGCCTCCGCGGCCTTCTTGGCTTTCTGCAGCTCCTCCTCTTCGAGGGACGGCAGACCGGCCTTGGCGCGGCGGGCGTTCTCGTGGGCGTGGTCGCGCTTTTCCTTCGCTTCGGCGGCCGGGGATCCCGGAGTCGGGAAGACGTGGATCTGCCAGACGGAACGCAGCAGGTTGCAGATGTTGTTGGTCAGCCAGTACACCAGCACTGCGAACGGCATGGCGACGCCGGAGAAGATGTACATGATCGGGAACATCCACAGCATCATCTTCTGCATCATTTCAGTCTGCTTGTTCGCAGCGCTCTGGGCCATGTTGCGCTTCATGCTGTTGTACTGCATGAGCCACAGGCAGAAGCACATCAACGCCACGAAGATGCCGATGATGATCTTGCCGTGGATGTCGGCGGTGGTGAAGTTCTCGGCCACGTTCACGCCGAACACGTTGGTGGAGGTGAACTGCTTGGCGGTGGCGATGTCGAAGGCGCCGAGGCCGGAACCGTTCCTGAACTTGCCACGGGCGATGTATGGAATGGCCGACAGGGTGTAGAACATGCACATGAACACAGGACCCTGCACGAACATAGGCAGCATCGATGTGCAGCCGCCCATCGGGTTCGCGTCGTTGTCCTGGTAGAGCTTCATCATCTCGCGTTGCAAAGCCTCTTTGCTGGCGGGATCGTTCTTGCCCTTGTACTTGTTTTGGATGCGCTGCATCTTGGGCTGCAAAACGGCCATCTGGGCCTGCATCTTGCGCATGCCCTTCATGGACTTGTAGAACAGCGGGAACACGCACGCCTGGACCACAATCACCAGGAACACGATGGACATGACCCACGAGAAACCGATCTCGTTCATGCCCAGCATCACCATGAATCGGTGGAATCCGGCCATAATCTGCGTCATGAGCCACTCGACGGGGTACAGGAGCTTGTACAGCCAGCCCCAGAAACCACTATCGAGGAGGAATTGATCTTGATTCATTACAGGCCATTCTCCTTATCGCCTATAGGTTCATCTACATCCAGAGGCGTGAGACGAGGCTCCTCGTGTGCCTTCGACCACGAACATCTGTAAAACAAGGAATAGAGCTGTGGAACGTCGTCGATTCCTCCACGGTTCCACTGGTTGCAACGAAGAAGGCGTAATAACGCAAGAAGACCACCTTTAAGGCAGCCAAATCGTTCAATCGCCTGAATCGCATAATTGGAGCAGCTGGGATAATACCGGCACCGAGGTGCGGTATGGGCGGAAATATGTTTCTGATACCAGCGGATGAGCCGCACCATCCAATTGCGATGATGTCCCTTGCTCATTGCCGGGAAGCGGTTTTACGTTTCACCGCTTCGAAACACGATGCCATCTGCTGCTCAAGCGACAGGAAATCGGCACGTGCGGCACTTGGCTTGGCACGCAACACGATATCGCAGGATTCAGGTAATAGTGATTCGTACTTTCGTGCAAGCACACGGAAACGCCTTTTCACGGCGTTGCGCGTGACCGCGTTGCCAACAGCTTTGGAAACGGCCAAGCCGACACGGCGGCCTTGCACCGTCGCTGTATCGCCCGTTACGACATCGTCGTGCATCAGATAATGCACGACAATGTCTTCTCGCGATACCCTACGACGGCGTTTGAGCACCGCAACAAAATCGCGATGGCTTTTCAGCCGTTCCACCGCTCTATGCCACTAAAAAATCAGGCAGCGAGGGACTTGCGGCCCTTGGCGCGGCGACGGTTGATCAGAGCGCGGCCTGCGCGGGTGCGCATGCGCTGACGGAAACCGTGCTTCATGTGGCGACGGCGGTTGTTCGGCTGGAATGTCCTCTTCATAATTAATGCTCCCGGTGTTTTTAGCCATGCCAAGGCACGGCTCCTCATGAGTCAAGCTCTACTAAATTACTCTGACCCCTGAACAGATTGTCGCGTCGTCCATTTTTCTTCACATTTTCATGGGGATTCCCCGCATAAAACAATCCACATAATCGTTGCGATTCCGCCGAATTCCCCACAAAAGTTATCCACAAACTACAACAATGTTATTCACATTTCAATCTTTTCAACACGCATGCCGGTGGATAACTCGGGGAAAAGAGAGTACAAATATACAGTTGCACATCAGTGGTACGTCTGTCGAGAAAGGATTATCCGTGGCTGATAACACGACAACAGATCCTCTCGAGCAGGCTCGTGGGGTGTGGTCCGACGCTTTGGCCCTGCTGCACCAGAATCCGTCGCTGTCCGTACGCGACAAAAGCTGGCTGGAGAACGTCTATCCCGAAGGCATGTGGGGTCCGACCATCATGCTGTGCGTGCCCAGTGAGGCGGCTCAGCAGGCTTTGCAGACCGAATTGAACAAGCCGTTGATGGAGGCGTTGCGCGAATCCGCCGAACAGGACATCTTCCCCGCCTTCAAAATCGTTGAAATGAAGCCGAAAACGGAGGAACAGCCGGAGGAAACCTATCCGCGCTTCTCCCCCGCGAAATCGCCGGCGAAATCCCCTGCGAACGAGACGATGCAAGGCCAGTTGCCGATTCCCGCGACGATGCCGCCGGAACAGGACCATTTCCAGAGCGGCCAGAACAGGCCGCTGCTCGACCCCGAAACGCATTTGAACAAGAACGCCACCTTCGACACCTTCGTGCCCGGCGATTCCAACCGTTTCGCACGTACCGTGGCGCTGGCCGTGGCGGAGGGCTCCGGCCATGATTTCAATCCGTTGTGTATCTACGGCGGCTCCGGCCTGGGCAAAACCCATTTGCTGAACGCCATCGGCAACTACGCGCTGGTCAAGGACCCCAATCTGAAGGTCCGCTACGTCACCAGTGAGGAATTCACCAACGAATTCATCGAGGCTCTGGCCGATACGAACCAAAGTTCCGGCCAGATCAAGGAATTCAACCGCCGCTACCGCGAGGTCGACGTGCTGCTCATCGACGATATCCAGTTCCTGAGCGGCAAGGACGCGACCCTTGAGCAGTTCTTCCACACGTTCAACACCCTGCATCAGGCCAACAAGCGCATCGTGATCGCCTCCGATGTGCCGCCGAAGGACCTGCAGGGCTTCAACGAACGTCTGATCTCCCGCTTCGAATCGGGCCTGACCGTGGACGTCAAACCGCCGGATCTGGAGACGCGAATCGCCATTCTGCGCATGATCGCCACCATGAACGGCTCCAATATTCCCAACGACGTGTTCAACCTGATCGCGGAACGGTTCACCGAGAACATCCGCGAGCTGGAAGGCGCGCTGAACCGTGTGACCGCCATGGCGTCGCTGAGCAACCAGCCGGTCACCAAAGCCCTTGCGGAGCAGACTTTGCAGGACTTCTTCACCACCGACGTGGAAATCAAGCCCGCGGACATCATCACGCAGGTGGCCAAGTACTTCTATTTGACGTTCGACGACATCGTCGGCCGTTCGCGTACCAAGAAGATCGCGCTGGCACGCCAGATCGCCATGTATCTGGTACGCGAGCTGACCAGCATGAGCCTCAACGACATCGGCCTGGTCTTCGGTGGCAAGGACCACACCACCGTGATGCACGCGTATACGCGCATCAACGACGAGATGCAGGAGAAGCAGGAGATCTACAACTACGTGACCGAGTTGACTCTGCAGCTCAAGCAGCGTTCCAACGACAAGTAACGGAAGCAACCACAGCAAACGGCGTATTTCCAACGGTTTTCCTTAGGCTGGTAAATTATTTACCAGCCTTTTTACTATCCGCGTGACACGCCCGGACAGAATTTCTTGTACATCGAGTTTTCCACATACATATCCACATTTCGGGGAAAGGTCTGTGGAAAAGCCGTTGGAAACACGGAAAACGGCAGTGGATGGCTCGTGGATTATTCACAGTGAATTGTGGATAAGTTTTGCGCGGCCATGAGCCTGTGGATAACCCATGCTCTTATCCACATTCGACTCAGAAGTTATCCACAGATGTCGCCTCGTACTGAGACGTTGCTGCGCTTGGGCTGAACGAGCTTATCCACACTATCCACAGGGCTTATTATTACGAAAGTACGTTTTTCTTACTTTCATCGTCATTCTCGTAATGCGGGGAATTCCCCACGCTTTCGTCGTCGTTGCTCTTATCGCTAGAATGGCATGTGGATCGAACGAAACGAGGAATACCCCATGAAAGTCGAAGTCAATTCCCAAGCTCTTGCCGATGCCGTGGCATGGACCACACGTGTCATCGACGCACGTCCCGCAACCCCGATTCTGGCGGGCATCCGTCTGGAAGCCATTGACGGCACACTCCAGCTTTCCGCCTTCAACTACGCCATTTCCGCACGCCATCACATCGAAGCCGGCGTGGATGAGGCCGGTAGCGTTCTGGTGCTGGGCAAACTGCTTGCCGACATCACCAAGTCGCTGCCCGCTGCGAAAACCTATCTTTCCACCGATGGTTCCACGATGACCATCACGTCGGGCAAGTCGACCTTCACCATGCAGCTCATGCCGGAAAGCGAATATCCGGATCTGCCCGTGGTGCCGACGAAACTGGGTCAGGTGGACTCCCCCACCTTCGCTCAGGCCGTCAACCAGGCGTCCGTCGCGGTCTCCCGTGAGGAGAACCGTCCGGTGCTCACCGGCATCCGCGTCCAGTTCCAGGGCGACAAGGTCATCATGAGCTCCACCGACCGTTTCCGTCTGGCCCGTTCCAGCTTCACCTGGACGCCGGAGGATGCGACCATCAGCACCACCGCTTTGGTCCGTGGCTCGCTGCTGCGCGACATGGCGCGTTCGCTGGACGAGCATCAGAACGTCACCATCGATTTCGATGCGGACAACCCGTCCCTGCTGGGCTTCGAGAACGCCGGCCGCGTGTCCACCTCCCAGCTCATCGACGGCGAATTCCCGGCCGTTGACCGCCTGTATGCCGATGAATACCCGATTCATGCCGTCATCAACAAGCAGGCCCTCATCGACGCCATCAAGCGCGTTTCGCTGGTCGCCGAACGCAACGCCCCGATCCGCATGGTCTTCTCCGGCCAGGAGCTGACGCTGTCGGCCGGCACCGCCGACGAAGCACAGGCGAAGGAGATTCTCGACATCGACATGGACGGCGAGGACATCACCGTGGCGTTCAACCCCTCCTATCTGGTCGACGGCCTGAGCGCCATCAGCGAGCCGTTCGTGCGCATGAAGATGACCACCGCGGTCAAGCCCGTGGAATTCAACGGCCAGCAGGAAGCGGATTCCGACGAATCCATGGACTACCGTTACCTGCTCGTTCCGATGCGCTTCAACAACTGATTTCGTTCCACCTGTGGCCCGGACGGCAAGTTCCCGTCCGGGCCACCATGCCATCGCCTTCAAGGAATCCCGGTTTTCATGCATATCTCCCGTCTCGCGCTCGACCATTACCGGTCATGGGACCATTGCGTGCTTGATTTCGAACCGGGAATCAACATTCTCCAAGGCTCGAACGGCCTAGGGAAAACCAATATCGTGGAAGCCGTGGAAGTGCTGTCCACCGGCTCCAGCCACCGCACCTCGTCATCGCTGCCGCTGGTCGAAAAAGGCCACCCTTCCGCCACTGTCCGGGCCAACGTCGAAGATGCGGGCGAACAGCGCACATATGAGATCACCATCGCCGCGCGAGGCGCCAACAGGGCGCGCGTGGACGGCGGAAAATCGCAATATATGAGGGATATCGTGGGTTTGGTCCCCTCCGTGTCCTTTACCCCCGAAGACCAGCGGTTGGTGTCTGGCGATCCGGCCACCCGAAGGAACTTCCTCAACCAGGCGGCTTCGCTGCTGTTGCCCCGTTATGCGCAGTCGTTGCAACAGTTCACGCACGTTGCCAAACAGCGTGCCGCATTGCTCAAACAGCTGTCCGACGGCTCCGGCATCGACCCCGAATACGGGCGTCAGGCCGTGCTGAGCGGTCTGGAAGTGTGGACCGGCCAATTCATCGCCCTCGGCGTGCAATTGACCAAGGACCGGAACGATGTGATCGGACTGCTGCGCGAGCCGTTCACCCGCATCTATGCTTCGCTGGCGGGCGAAGAGGAACAGGCCGACCTGGTGTATGAGCCGTCCTTCGACGAGGTGCTTCTGTTCGACGAGCCGGCCGCGGAAATCAGCCGTCATTTCCAACGCATCTACCCCGGCGAAGTGGCCCGTGGGCAGAATCTGATCGGACCGCAGCGCGATGATCTGACATTGCGGCTCAACGACATGCCAGCCCGCGAATTCGCTTCGAACGGCGAGATGTGGACGATGGCGTTGGCCTTGAAAATGGCGCTGTACGAAGTGGTTTCGGCGCAGCGCGACGTCAAGCCGATCGTGATCCTCGACGATGTGTTCGCCCAGCTCGACGAGTCCCGTCGCGGGCAGATCCTCGACTTCGCGCGACGGCAGGACCAGGTGCTGATCACCGTCGCCGCGGCAAGCGATATTCCGCAAGGCGAGGCGCATGTCATCGACGTTGCCGCGCTGCGTGCGCAATCGCAGGAGACGGACGGCGATATCGCGGCGATGGCGGCCATGCTTGCCGCCGGACGTGGCGCGCAATCGCAAGGAATCGAGGCCGAATCCTAATGCCGAAACCACCAATCTGCGAACTGCTGAACCTCGACCAACGCAAACTGCCGGCCGAAGTGTTCGACCGCATCAGCGACCGTGCCGGGCGGCTCAAGGAACGCGAGGAACGCGCGCGCAAGGCGTGGGAAAGCTTCGGCAAACCCGGACGCGATCCGGAAACCGTCGGCAGCCTGTTCAATCTGCTGGCATCGAACGGCGCATGGATACCCCACCTCAAAATGGCGCAGATGCGCGACCATTGGGACCAGGTGGTGGGCGTGGAGAACGCGAAGCACTCCTACCCCGCCAGCCTGCGAGACGGCGTGCTGACGATACGTTGCGACAGCCCGGCCTGGACCACCACCCTGTCGTATATGACGCCGTTGCTGACGGACACCATCCGCAGGAAACTCGAAGGTCTGACCATCAATGAGGTGAGGGTCACCGGCCCGCAGAGCCAAGGGTTCAGCCGTGGGCGTATCTCAAGGAAGATTCGCTACTGAGGGCTATTGCGAAGTCGACTTACAATCGACCTCTCTGACAGGAGAGATCGATTGTGGCGCGCGTGAAACAGGCCGTTGCGACGGGGTTTACGGAGGTTTTCCGGCTTGTCGGACGCGTTCGGAACCATGCCGAAGCCGTTGGAAACCGTTGAATTCCAAGGACAAATGTCTATAGCGCGCTGTCCCCCTCCATGAGTAGAATATCCAGCAGTGTATGTAAACGCCTAGAAGGGGCCTTTATTTGCGTTCTAGGTGGTATCACCTGCGGAAATGACCCTTGATGGCGGGAAAAATGCAGGAAGGAATCTCTGTGGCAGACCTTGATGCGGATTCGCTGAACGAATCAGCTGAAAACACGCAGGAAGATCAGATTCAGGATCAGATCCAGAACGACCAGCTCGAAGATGCGCAACTTGACGATTCGCTGTCTCCGGAACACTACGACGCGTCCGATCTGAGGGTGCTGGAAGGCCTTGAGGCGGTGCGTATCCGCCCTGGCATGTATATCGGCTCCACCGGCCCTCGCGGCCTGCACCATCTGGTGTATGAGATCGTCGACAACTCCGTCGACGAGGCGCTTGCCGGCTACGCGTCACACATCGAAGTGACGATTCTGCCGGACGGCGGCGTGCGCGTGGTGGACGACGGCCGAGGCATCCCGGTCGACGAAGTGCCGGGCGAAGGCATCTCCGGTGTCGAAACCGTGATGACCAAGCTGCACGCCGGCGGCAAGTTCGGCGGCGAAAATTCCGGCTACAAGGTGGCCGGCGGTCTGCACGGCGTGGGCGCTTCAGTGGTCAACGCCTGCTCCGAGTGGCTCACCGTCAATGTGCGCCGCGACGGCCATGAGTACGAGCAGACCTTCCGCCGCGGCGACCCGGACGGCCCCCTGAAGTGTCTGGGCACGGTGGCCGAGGGAGTCACCGGCACCCGCGTCACCTTCAAGCCCGACCCTGAGATGTTCAAGGACACCACCGTCTATAACTTCGAGACGCTGGAAAAGCGTCTGCGCGAGGAGAGCTTCCTGAACGCCGGTGTCAAGATCACCCTGACCGATGAGCGGGAGCTCTATACCCCCGTTCTGGAGGATGGCCAGGAGGGCGACCCCTGCTACCGCACCGAGGTCATGTGCTATGAGGGCGGCATCAAGAGCTTTGTCACCTATCTGGGCGAAAAGCGCAATCTGGAGGTGCTCCACCCCAATGTCATCTACCTCAAGGGCCAGACCGAGCGGGGCATGGCCGAGATCGCGCTGCAGTATAATTCCAGCTATAACGAGCTGCTGCTGAGCTTTGCCAACAACGTCAACACCCCGGACGGCGGCACCCATGAAGAGGGCTTCCGCACCAGCCTGACCCGTGTGTTCAATGATTACGGCCGCAGCCACGGCCTGCTGAAGGACAAGGACGAGAACCTGTCCGGCGCAGACGTGCGCGAGGGTCTGATCTGCGTCATCTCGGTCAAGCTGCAGGAGGCCGAATTTGAAGGCCAGACCAAGGCAAAGCTGGGCAATACCGAGATCCGCACCCTTGTTTCCAACATGGTGTACACCAAGCTGATGGAGTTCTTTGAGGAGAACCCCGGCGTGGCAAAGGCCATTTTTGAAAAGGCCACCCAGGCAGCCCGCGCCCGCGCCGCCGCCAAAAAGGCCCGGGAGCTGGTGCGCCGCAAGAGCGCGCTGGAGACCAGCCGGATGCCCGGCAAGCTGGCCGACTGCCGCGAAAAAGACCCCAGCCGCACCGAAATCTTCATCGTCGAGGGCGATTCTGCAGGCGGCTCTGCCAAGATGGGACGCGACTCTGCCATTCAGGCCATCCTGCCGCTGTGGGGCAAGATGCTGAACGTGGAAAAGGCCCGCGCCGATAAAATTTACGGCAACGACAAGCTGATGCCCGTTGTGCTGGCTCTGGGCTGCGGCATCGGCGAGGAATTCGATATCTCCAAGCTGCGGTATGATAAAGTGTTCATCATGGCCGATGCCGATGTCGATGGTTCTCACATCTGCACCCTGATGCTGACCTTCTTCTTCCGCTATATGCGCCCCCTCATCGAGCAGGGGCATGTGTATGTGGCACAGCCGCCCCTGTTCAAGGTGCAGAAGGGCAACACCATCAAGTACGCCTACAACGATGCTGAAATGGCCATCCTCTCGCAGGAGATGCCCGGCGCAAAGGTGAACCGCTATAAGGGCCTTGGTGAGATGAACCCCGAACAGCTGTGGGAGACCACCATGAACCCCGATAACCGCGTTATCGTTCAGATCACCATTGAGGATGCCGAGAAGGCCGATGAAGCCTTTACCATCCTGATGGGCGATCAGGTGGAGCCCCGCCGCCGCTTTATCGAGACCAACGCCCAGTACGCAAAGCTGGACGTGTAAGACACGGAGGAACAAATGGAAGAAGATTATGTGATGATACCGGGCAGCGGAACCAAAAAGATCATCCGCGATGTCAAGAAGGAGATCGAGACCGCGTTCCTGGACTACTCCATGTCGGTCATCGTGTCCCGCGCCCTGCCCGATGTGCGGGACGGCCTCAAGCCGGTGCACCGGCGCATACTGTACTCTATGGGAGAGCAGGGCTTCACCCCGGATAAGCCCTTCCATAAGTCCGCCCGCATAGTGGGCGACGTGCTGGGCAAATACCACCCCCACGGGGACAGCTCGGTATACGACGCCATGGTGCGCCTTGCACAGGACTTCAACACCCGCTACCTGCTGGTGGAGGGCCAGGGCAACTTCGGCAGCGTGGACGGCGATCCTCCGGCAGCTTACCGTTATACCGAAGCCCGCTTGAGCAAAATTTCCAACGAAATGCTCCGGGACATCGAC
>OHKC01000054.1_pt1 | contig 40955 bp, 38 predicted proteins | sample 1568761 | NCBI WGS metagenome assembly OHKC01 (sample SAMEA3879514, study PRJEB24766) | human gut metagenome | biome: human-associated habitat; feature: feces | place: USA | collected 1985/1987 | reverse complement strand
TTCACAGGGGGAAACGGCATGAAAAACAATATCATCACAGAATTTATAAATGGTCAAAGCTGTAGAGCGTATGAAGCCCTGGGGGCAGTAAAAATAGAGAACGGCATAAGATTTTCCACCTATGCGCCCCATGCAAGGAAGGTAGAGCTTTGCCTGAATGGAGATATTATCCCTATGGAATGCGATGAACATGGGGTATGGAGCGTTGAACGCCCTGCAAAAGAGGGTGACATTTATCAGTATGTTATCACAACGCCTACTCTTGAAAAGCACTACCGCTCAGACCCTTTTGCGGTGTACAGCGAGGTAAGACCTAAAAATGCGTCTGTGGTGTATGATATCGACAGCTATAGCTGGAATGATGATGAATGGCTCTCAAAGCGTGACAAATGCTATGAAAAGCCTATGAACATATATGAGGTACATTTCGGCTCGTGGCGCATAAAAGAGGGAAAAGAAGAAACCGACCGCTTTTACACCTATGAAGAAATGATAGACCTGCTCATACCTTATGTAAAGGAAATGGGCTATACCCATATCGAGCTTCTGCCACTGACGGAATATCCTTATGACGGCTCATGGGGCTATCAGGTGTCGGGATATTTCTCCGCAACCAGCCGTTACGGCGACCCTAGAGGGCTTATGAAGTTCATAGACGCTTGTCATGCGGAAAATATCGGCATCATTCTGGACTTTGTACCCGTACATTTTGTCCGCGATTTCTATGCCCTGCACATATATGACGGAAGCTTCCTCTTTGAAAGCGACAATGAATATGACAGATACTCCGAGTGGGGTACTGCCCTGTTTGACTACACAAAGCCTCATGTGCTGAGCTTCGTAAAATCCTCAGTTAATTTCTGGATAGAAAAATATCATGTTGACGGATTGAGATATGACGCAGTTGCAAACCTTATATATCGTCACGGCCACACTGATGACGCAGTGAACGACAGCGGTATATGGTTCTTGAAGAACACTAATTACGCCATTCAGAAAATGCACCCTGACGTTATGCTTTTCGCAGAAGATTCCACAAACTACACAAAGGTAACTGCCCCTGTTGAGTTCGGCGGTCTTGGCTTTGACTATAAATGGGATCTGGGCTTCATGAACGATACCATAAATTATATAAAGACTCCGCCTTTTGAACGCAGAAATCATCACAATAAAATGACTTTCTCCATGAGTTATTTCTATAATGACCTTTTCATTCTTCCTTATTCCCACGACGAGGTAGTTCACGGCAAGAAAACCATGGTGGATAAGGTGTTCGGCAGTCAGCAGGAGCAGTTTGCTACCATAAGAGCACTGTATACTTTCCAGTTCACTCACCCTGGCAAGAAGCTCAACTTCATGGGCAACGAGCTTGGCGAATATCTTGAATGGCGTGATGAAAAAGAGCTTGGCTGGAATTTGCTCACATATCCTATACACGATTCATTACACGAGTATGTGAAAGCACTCCACAAGCTTTATCTTGAACAGCCTGCACTGTATAAGTCCGACTATAATTCCACATCTTTCCGCTGGATAGATGCAGACAACAAAAATCAGTGCATTTATGCCTACCGCAGAAGCGACCCTTCCGGCAAGACGCTTTATATGGTATTCAATTTTTCCGGAAGCTATCAGAACTATATCCTGAAGGTCGAGCAAAACGGAGCCTACAAAGAGCTTCTCAACTCTGACCGTGATATTTATAGTGGATCAAACTGCATAAACAGCGGTCTTTATACCACAAACTATAAGTTGCCACTCAGACTCGCACCTCTCAGCAGCGTTATAATTACCACAGAATGAGAAAAAAATATTAAAAATCATAAAATACTATTGCAAAATGGCGAAATATGCGTTATAATATGAGTGTATGTAATATACAACATTTACACCAAAATCATTTGAGAGGAGTTATGTAAATAATGGTTTATTCTCACGAAGTTGAAACAATGTGCCCTATCGCTCAGGGCGTTGCTCACGGTGCAGCTCCAATTCCAGAAGAAGCAAAGTGGGTAAAAGCTAAGGAAATCAAGGATATCTCAGGCTTTACACACGGTATCGGCTGGTGTGCTCCACAGCAGGGCTGCTGCAAGCTGACACTTAACGTAAAAGAGGGCGTTATCCAGGAATGTCTCGTTGAAACTATCGGCTGCTCAGGTATGACACACTCTGCTGCTATGGCATCAGAGATCCTTCCAGGCAGAACAGTTCTCGAGGCTCTTAACACAGACCTCGTTTGCGACGCTATCAACACAGCTATGAGAGAGCTTTTCCTCCAGATCGTTTACGGTCGTTCACAGAGTGCATTCTCTGAGGGCGGTCTTGTAGTAGGCGCTGGTCTTGAGGACCTTGGTAAGGGACTTCGTTCACAGGTAGGTACTATGTATGGTACACTTGCAAAGGGTCCTAGATACCTTGAAATGACAGACGGCTATGTTACAGGTCTTGCACTTAACGAAGATGACGAGATCATCGGCTACAAGTTTGTAAACTTCGGCAAGATGATGGACTTCATCAAGGCTGGCGACGATGCTAACACTGCTTTTGAGAAGGCACAGGGTCAGTACGGTAGAGTAGCTGACGCTGTTAAGATCGTTGACCCAAGAAAAGAATAAGGAGGATTTGTTACAATGGCTTTATTTGAATCATATGAGAGAAGAGAAAAGCAGATCCTTGCTGTTATCAATCAGTACGGTATCAACACTATCGAAGAGTGTGCTGACGTATGCAAGGCTAAGGGTCTTGACATTTATAAGCTCGTTGAGGGCATTCAGCCTATCTGCTTTGAGAACGCTAAGTGGGCTTACACAGTAGGCTGCGCTATCGCTATCAAGAAGGGCTGCACAAGAGCTGCTGACGCTGCTGCTGCTATCGGTGAGGGACTTCAGGCTTTCTGTATCCCTGGCTCTGTAGCTGACCAGAGAAAGGTTGGTCTTGGCCACGGTAACCTCGGCAAGATGCTTCTTGAAGAGGATACAGAGTGCTTCGCATTCCTCGCAGGCCACGAATCATTCGCTGCCGCTGAGGGTGCTATCGGTATCGCTGAGAAGGCTAACAAGGTTAGAACAAAGCCTCTGAGAGTTATTCTTAACGGTCTTGGCAAGGACGCTGCACAGATCATCGCTAGAATCAACGGCTTCACATATGTTGAAACAGAAATGGATTACTACACAGGCGAAGTTAAGGAAGTATTCCGCAAGGCATACTCTGATGGTCTGAGAGCTAAGGTAAACTGCTACGGTGCTAACGATGTTACCGAGGGCGTTGCTATCATGTGGAAAGAGAACGTAGACGTTTCTATCACAGGTAACTCAACAAACCCAACAAGATTCCAGCACCCAGTTGCAGGTACATACAAGAAGGAAAGACTTGAGAAGGGCAAGAAATACTTCTCAGTAGCTTCAGGCGGAGGAACAGGTAGAACTCTGCACCCAGATAACATGGCTGCTGGTCCTGCTTCTTACGGTATGACAGATACAATGGGAAGAATGCACAGCGACGCTCAGTTTGCTGGTTCTTCTTCAGTTCCTGCACACGTTGAGATGATGGGTCTTATCGGTATGGGCAACAACCCAATGGTTGGTGCTACAGTTGCTTGCGCAGTTGCAGTTGAAGAGGCTATGAAGTAAGGTTTTAAGCCACTTTGCGGGTTTTGCAAGAAATTGTAAATTTACTTTTTATGTAAAAAAATTGTCCACTGTCCACGGATTGTCCACGCTTTTTAAAATGTGGACAGTTTCGTGGACAAGTTGTATATTTTGTGGACAACGTTAAATACTAAAAAAATTATTAAGTAAAAAGAAGGCGTTAGATTAATTTATCTAACGCCTTAATTTTTTATTAACAATCAGGCTTCATAGTCAAAAATATCATTAAGAACATTATCGCCCTCTTCTTTCATTTCATTTGTAAGATGCTGGTATATCCCTAATGTGATTTGAATATTTTTATGCCCCAACCTTTCTTGGACATATTTAGGTTTAGCCCCTGCCGACAACAACATCGAGCAGTGCGTATGCCTTAAAGAGTGAAAGGTAAAATTGATACCCAACTTCTTGTGTATAATCATCGAGGTATGTTGCATTGTTCTTGGTTGTATATAACTGCCATCGTTTCTTATACAGACAGGATGTATTTTTTTACCTCTATGTTCGTTGTTCAATATTCCGTCTTTATCTTCAAACCAATAAATAAATTTGTCTTTTAAAAAACGACGATACTCTTCTTGTCTTTGCTTTTCACGTCGCAAAAGCTCAGTTAATCCGTCGTCTATAGTTATTGTCCTAAAGGAATCATATTTTGGATTTGAGAAATACCAACACCGTTTTCCGCTATCGTCCCATTGTATTTGACGGTTTATTGAAATTGTTTTGTTAATCAGATCCACATCGTTCCAACATAATCCATAAGCCTCGCCTAATCGAAGCCCGCATTTGTAGCCCAACATCATTGGTATATGAGTAGAAGAGTTCTCTGGGAAACGCTCAAAAATTCGTAACATGTCTTCTTCCGAGATTAGATAATGCGGCTGAGTCTTAGAATTGACCGTTGCCAAACGTTTGCTTGGCAATTGAACATATGCCATGGGATTTGAAGAAATATAATTTAGTGGTTCTACGGCATAACTTAAACTGCTTGAAAGGATCGATTTAATAACCGACAAAGTATTTCTGCTCATCTTTGAATCATAAAGTTTGTTTATAAATTTTTGTAATAAAGGAGGAGTTAGCGAACTTATTTTATATTTCCCCAATTCAGGCAATATATATAATCTTAGCTTTTTCTGGTAATTGGCTTTTGTTTGTTTATTAAGTTTTGCTTCACAAATCACATCAAACCAAGTTTTAAGGTAATCGTTAAAACTTGTTTCTGATTGAACAAATACATTGCCAGTTCTATTATACTCGTTCATGGCTTGCGTACCTGCTTTTTGCGCCGCTTTACGATTAGTAAATCCAGATTTTGTGTACTGTTTTCTTTTGCCGTCAATTGCCGCACCTTCAAAACGATACTCCCATTTGCTACCACGCTTACGCACATTTAATCTTGCCATAATTCTCCTCCTTAGTTAATACGAAAAAAGCACACACATTCGTGCGTGTTCTACGTTACGATGATTTTGTATCTATATATCTAAGCAATTCCGACTCAAGTATTTTTAATGAACCTATCTTTACAGCTTTAATTTTACCCTCGCCTATTTCTCGATATATGTAATTCGTGTTTACTCTAAGAATTTGAGCAGCTTCTTTTATTGTGTAGATCTGTTCCATTTGTTGTACCTCCACAAAAGCTTTAACACTATCTTCCTGTGCTTCCAAAGCCACCATTTCTTATGCCGTCGGCTTTATCATCAACAGTAATACCATACTTAATAAAAATACCTTGACACAATTTATCGCCAGCCTTTAGCTCTAAATCCTTGTCCACTGAGAACTTTGCCATAATGTGCCCTTCATTCTCTGAGTGTGAATAATCGCTATCTACTACGCCGAAGGTATTTGATAGCCTCATTCCGTATTTAAAGCCCAAGCCTGATTTTGGGACAATTGCCAGAAACCAATCTTCGTCTATTTTGCAACGTATGCCCAATGGGACAAGGACAGTTTCACCCGCCTTGACATTGATTGCTACAGGTATATGTATATCATAGCCAGCTGAGCCAGACGTTGCTCTTGTTGGTATTATAATATTATCATACGAAAAATCTGTATATCCGCTCTTTACCATGTCATATTCAAAACGCTCTTTTGTTACTTTTTCAAATTCTGCAACATAAATCATTAAGATACCTCACTTTACTTTTTTGTTTCTATATGTTATAATTAAGATGTGATTAGTCGCTATCATTCGTTGAACATAATATTGAACAAATTATGATTTGTGGCGGCTAATAATCTATTAGGGTTTGCTAAAATGCAAACCCTTTTTTTATTAATCACACCAAAGAACAACTTTGTTTTGCTTTAAACTTTCTTGTACATTAATAACCCTCTGATTACTTGACCCTCGCCATTTTAATGTTATGTCACGTTTGTCATCTTCGTATTGACCATCAACGACTACATCGATGTACTCCATAATAGGCAAGTCTTTAATTTCTTCCCACCTATAACCTGTGTAAATCCATTGAGTTTTTGTAGGATGACAATCTTTTATTAGTGCAGATATTGCGCATACTATTTCGCGATTATCAGGAAACAAAGGATCGCCGCCTGAAAATGTTATACCTGAAATATACGACTTGTCTAACTGGTTACATATTTCAAAGATAGTATCAAAATTAAATGGTATACCACTATCTTTATTCCATGTCTGAGGGTTTTGGCAGTTTTTACAATGATGATTACAGCCTGATACCCAAAGGACAGTTCTAAGCCCGTCACCATTTAACATATCGTCCTTGGTTATATTATGATAGTTCATTACATACTCACCCTATCCTTTATCTCTGCAACCTTTGCGGCATTGTATCTACTTTTACCATGTATTCTAGTAAAGCCTAAATAGCCATTCATTCGATCAATCTGAGTTATATTTTCCGATCCACACTTCGGACATTTATCCATTTCTAGTTGCTCATAACCGCAATCCTCACAATATGATAATGCTAAATTTATACCCTCATAAAATCCGTAATCCATAGCACGTCTTACAAGTGTTTTTATAGCCTCCTTATTATACGATATAGGATAACGACAATATTGTATCTTTCCACCATTGAACAAATTCCAAAAACGCTTTTCAGTATCTTGTTTCTGAACTGGAGTAATATGTTCCCATACGCCACAATGGAATGAGTTGGAAACGTATGGCCTGTCTGATACGCCCTCTATGATACCATACTTCTTGCGGAATTGTTCAACTTGAAGCCCACACAGGCTCTCGGCAGGAGTACCGTAAATTGCGTATAGTATATGATCTTGTTCTTTAAATTCATTTGCCTTGTCATTTATGTATTGCATTACTTCATAGGCAAAATCACTATCTTCTACAAGTGACTTACCATTATACAAATGCTGTAATTCGTTTAAAGCAGTGATACCAAAACTCATAGTCATAGCTGAAAGTATTGGTTTTATTTTATCATTAGGGTTGAGATTGCCACCAAGAAAACCACCTTGAGTAAATCCCATTGGATTTGTCGATGCCTTTTTCTCTCCTAAAAATTCATACGTTCTTTTGTGCAGGTTTCTTATAAGTTCGAGGTAATAATCAAGAACTTCATAAAAATCTTTATTCTCCTGCCTTGCCTTTGCTAATATCATCGGCAAATGTAATGATATTGCACCAAGATTAAATCTACCCTCAAAGACAGGGTAATCATTTTCGTCTTTTGGTTTCATGCCACCTTTTACAAACCAAGGTGACAACGAAGCTCTACACAATGGCATAATGCCATTGGACTATATCTTTACACAACATTCTGTTACCAAATGCTGTGTACTTCGCTGTTCCACATAAGGAGTCGCACCTTATGTGTACTCTATTCACTTCTTCACACAAGTCTTTCACTTATGCTATGTTTTCGATAGTCTCTTGACGATTATCAAAATAATTTTTGAATTTCGCACAGGTGTAGCTTTGCACGCAAAATGTAACTCGCTTGCAAGCAAAATGTAAACTGCAATAAGCCGACAAATCACGAATTATACTTAAAAATCCAGACAACTAAACGGTACGCATATGAAAAATCGTTACAGAGTATTGAAAAATGAAACAAAAAACATGATGAGGACACGTTTCGTTACCCCATATAATAGGGTAACGAGACCCCGTCGCATTTTGCGACCCCTTTGTTATGACTGGCAAAACGTCTAACCATACGAAAGGAATGACCGATTTGGTCACCCCCTAAATAGCAAAGTCAAAACCGCATTTTAATAGCGTTTGAAGCTTATTAAAATGCGGTTTTAATGTTCTCAAAATAAAATCAAGAGAATAATTCCATGAAAAAAAGATTATTATTGAAATAGTTTAAGCCTATCGTCTGACCTCCAATAAGCTAATGCTGTAACAAACTTAGTTAGTTTCCTCGTAAGCTTCAATTACGGCAATAATAGCCTCTTTTGTTGTAGCTCCGTTCAAATCTATGCCTTTAGTTTCAGCATATTCCTTAAGCTGTGCAACGGTCATAGAACTGAAATCTGTAACTTCCGATGGTTCTGAATTTTCTGTACTATTGCTTTCAGAAACAGTAGAAATAGCAATTGCCTTTTTCTTGTTGTTCAGAACAAAAGCATCATAGTAAACACGACCTTCAACAAGCCAACCGCTTATGCCGGGAGGATTATCATGCGTGTTGTATTCCGCAAGCTTTACGGGCGAACACATTGCGATCGGATGAGTTATAATAAAGTTCGTGCCTGTTGGAAGATATGAAGACGGAACAACCTTAATGCTTGCGCCGTCAATCTGAGTAAGATTACCGTTCTGTGCTATATTTGCTGCACTGTCAGATGTTCCAACAAAAAGCGGGTCAAGTCTAAGCGCCTTATAAAACTTAGGCGTCATGTATACAATACGGTTTTCTGTTGGTATTTCATTTTCAGTAAGCTGCATAGCTACGTCAAGGTAGTGTTCATAAGGACTTGATGATTTAGCGTAACTAAAAGTTGCTGAAACACCTGCATTTGTAGCAAGTTTTGACAGTCTGTACCTATCAATGGTAGGTACAACGATTTCATCAATGTGCCTCTGTAAACACTTCGCCGCCTGTTGGGTCATCATAGTATCATCGCTGTTGCGCCTGTCAATCGTGAATGTAAACGCTTTATCCTGTGAGAGCTTAAGCTCCTGAACCCTGTTTCCTAATTCTTTGGGCGTTCCATAACGATTAGAACCCGCTGACATATTGTAATCGCCTAACTCTGCAAGTTCTGCTGAATACACATACACTGTATTCACACCCGAAAAATCATAATTGTTGTTTGTCGCTTCTGTTGTTACCGAGGAAAGTTTAAAACGTTCGTCAATAACGTCCGAATATTTGGAAGCATAATTTATTGTGGTCTCTGCCATAAAATATCACCTTATTCTTTTAAAATTCTGGTAAATTCATCATAGCTGTCGGATGTAGCTGTTCCGTGAGTAAGCCCAGTCGAAGCATAATGATGAATCGGGTTTTTATTTCTGTAATTAATAATAATATCCGAAAGCTTTTCCAAACTCTCCTTATATGAATCGTCAGATGAGTAATCAAGAAAGTCAACCAGTTCCGCCGGTAAGTTGCTTTCGGCTAATGCCTGTTTTGCGTTAAATTTTCTTTCGGATATCACTAACTTGTTCTCACGTTCCTGAAGATCCTTGTCACGCTCATCAGCTTCAGGTGAAGCCTGCTGTTTCTGTGCCTTGCCTTTTTCTTCAGCTAAACGCTTCTGAACAATAGCGTTGACCTCTTCCTGTGAAAAGGTTCTTGCTTCCTGCTTTTCGGCTGCAGTTGCCTTTGTTTCCTGTGTCATTTCTTCCATGACTTAAACCTCCGTTTTACGCCTGTCGGCTGAATTTTCGAGAGCTTGTTTTACAATATCACGAACGCTTCTTACAGATAATCCGTATTTTCTGGCTATGTTCTTATATGAACGTCCCTGCTGAACCTCATAAAAAATGTCCTTATCCCTTTGAACTCTTTGAATAGTTGCTAATTTGGGTATGTAGATACATCCTCCGGAAAAGCACTTTGCAAGCTTGTATGCGTTTTCCGCTCCTATCGTTTCAATAACATCATAGAAATCAGAATCCGCAAATAATATTGCGGCGTTTTCTTTAAGAGATTCAATGTATTTTTTATCCTGTTCGGTCATTGTAATCAACTCCTCATTAAGATATTAACATATTTCAAGAAAATAGAATATTGTTTTATTTCTCCGAAATATTTCAAAAAAGGACGGAATAACCGCCCTTTGAATTATGTACACCGACTGTGTTTTCTTGCTCTTTCCGATCTCTTGCCTAGAATGAATCCGTAGTTAAACATTTCTATAAGTAACGCTGTCTTTCCTCTCATTTCAGGTTTTCCAAGTATACCCGCTTCTTCAAGTCTTAAAAACGGTTCTATGTATTCCAAAGCGGGCGTTAAGTTCTGATGCATTAATATTCGGCGTATTTCCGTTGTTTCCTGTTCTATTTGTTCAAGCTCCTGTTTTTCCTTAAGCTCATACTCTGCAAGTACTTCAAGTTGTTCCTTTATGATTTTAAATACATCCGGATCAGGAGTCTTGGGATAATTAAAAGGTTTGTAATTATTAAGCAAGTAGCATTTTATGGCTGTTGGAAGTGTAGGATAAATACCTGTAATATAGTTGTAAAAAAATGATTTGTATTGCTCCCATGTATAGTACTTCTCTCCTGTCCATTGTTTTTCATACCATATCTGAGCGAAATTATAGTTGCTATGCAGCTTTTGTTCAAATGCGTTCATTAAAGTAAGGTCATACTTTTTCTGATGTGCCTTTGTTGCTTCAATTAACGCTGCTAAAGCTTCTGTACTGCTATAAACTTCTTTTGTATTTCCTGACATTATTAATATCCTCCTCGTTATCATTTTAAAGACGTTTTACAGCGTTAGAGAGCGTTTTAGAAAAATCATTAGTGAAATTACCCTATGAAGTCTCAAACCCGCTCAGAACGCTGTGTGCTTTGCCTATTGCAATTTCTGCTTTTTTGTGATATACTGAGGATAGCTTAAGCTGTTTGGAAATTTAAGCTATCCTTAATGGTGCTTGTTATTGGCGTAACAAGTGCCATTGCTTTTATATCACTGCTATTCATATTAAATCACCTTTGAAAGTTTGTTTACAAGTTCATACGTTAATTTCATTTGGCGTAAAAAAGCATATTCCGAACAATAGTCATAGAACTTTATAGCTTCTCTTAAGCTTCTTGCTTTTGATATACTTGTAAGCAGAGCAATAATTTTCCTATCACAATTAGGAAATATGTGAGAGATTTCTTCCTCAGTATAATCATTGGAAACTCTCGGCTTAAGAAAAATCCTTGTTCTAATCTGGTCAAATTCGTAATTTTTTGAACCTGTAAGCATTTGCATATACAACTTTTCATTGCCTGCAAGTGCTATACCAACACCTGCTTCATCATTCAAGTTTCGTATTGCCTGCAAAGCGTTAAGTGTAAGGTGGTCAGCTTCATCTATTATAATAAGCCTGTGAGTATTACTGAAATACGGCACAAGAGCCTTCATCAGAGCGGTGCTGCTCCTTCCCGTAACTGTTTTTCCGATTTCTTCAGAAATTTTCATCAGTATAGCCGAAGCTGAACGTGTTGCTGCATTCGCTGTAACATAAACTACGCCCGAATTATGCTCGGTATAGTATTTTAATGCTGTTGTTTTTCCTGCTCCTGAATCACCTCTAACAAGAATCATATCTGAACACTTGTGAGCGTATTTGACCGCCCCTAAAACTGTTTGAGTATTTTCAAGACCCAAATAAAATACAGAATTCTTCTTATAGTTGATTCTTTCTTTTGCCATAACAAGATATTTTTCAATCTGACCGGCTATTTTTTCATTGTTTCCTGTGTAAGTCCCGCTTAGGAACTGAGATATTACGGTAGCCGACAAACCGCATTCATCAGCTATTTGCTTCTGTGAAGCAGAAAACTGCTCTATAAATGCGGTTAATTCCGCTCTTGTTTTTTCTATGTACGACATAAATTAACCACTCTCCTTTTTATATGATTCATACATATCTTTGTAAGGATTAAAACGTTCAGCAGGCTTTTCCGCATTGGTAACCGATATAGAAATATTTTCGGTTTCTTCAAGCAATGCCTGCTTGGCTTTATGCTCTTCTGCAATATTGCCAAATAGATAATCTTCTTCATTCTTAAGCCTTTGCGGCTTGTATTCTTCAATCATTTTGCGAACTTTTTTCTTTTCCTTACCCGCTCTGATATAATCTTCTTCATTAACGCCCCTGAACGGCGAATGAAGCTTCGGAACTGCTTCACAAATCAATTTACCGTCATTATCAAAGATATACACCTTCTCCATGTTTTCGGGATCATATCTGATAAGTACGGTATCACCTACATACTTATATAATTCTCCGTTAATATCATTAAAGGTATTACAAAACAGCTTAACTCCGTTGTTATGTACCTTTCTTGATACGACTTTACCGCAAATAAGGTTAAGCGTTAAATTATCGGTAACTTTTCTTATTACCGTTGGAAGATTTTCATCATATACAGTATCGGGTGATTTTCCCTCCATACCTAAGCCTGAATGAGAAGTTGAATTATACTCATTGATGTAGTTTTCAAGTTTCTGAATATATTCCTCAAAACTGGGTATGTTTTTATCATCTGCAAGCTTGATATTGGTTTTCTGCATATGTTCAGGACGCTGTTTTGCATCGTGACCCAGATATGAATAGAAACGCTTATCAAATCTTTCTTCAAATGTTCCGAAAAATCTTTCAACAGGCTTAGCTTGTCCGTGGTATGGGGTAGCTGAAATCTTTTCAATATGCAGCAGTGCTAAGGCTGAATTAGTGTTATCGGTATCCAAAGCCTTGGATTTATAGTCTTTTCCGTTATCAGTATATACGCTGTTGGGTATACCGTATTTTTCAATACCTAAACGCAAGCACTTTAAAATAACTCCTGTGTTCGGTTCTTCTTCACGAACCACAAACCCCATAATTTTAGTAGAACGAACATCAGTGAAAACCGTCAGCCAGGGGCGAAATAAGTTTCCTTGAACATTTCTGACTAATAAATCTGTTCTGTGATGGTCAGAACACCAAATTTCATTTGAATGCAAGTCGCTTTTATCTCGTATCATATACGGCAAGCTGTCATTAAATACTTTCTTGCCCTCACGATATTTCATAATTGCGTACATCGGAATAGTCTGAATTTTACGGTAAAAAGTTTCGTATGACGGAATGTCAGGGTGTTTCTTCTTTACAAGGTCATAGCAGAGTTTAGCCCCTCTTTTTTGTGTGGTCATATATAAAGAATAAAAAGCGTCCCAAACTTCTACGGGAATACTTGATACTCCCTTGTTATGTCCGCCCCTATTGTCAATAAGGGATTCAACATTTCGTCCGGATGTTTTATACTTTCGTTCCCACTCACGAAGCTGCCGAGCTGTAATATCAGTGTTATGCTCTGCGTTATACCTTTTCAAAAATGCTCCGGATTTACAGCCGGAATTCCAATAACAATGAATAACGTGCTTTTTATATTCTGCTTCCTTACGCTGCTTTTCGGTATATGTCGAATGATATTCCATAACGTTAAAATCAGCGGGTTTTACTTCTTCATGTTCGCTAAAGTATATGGCTTGTGCTTCCGGTGGCAGGCTGTCAAGGCTGATTCGGATTTGTTGACCAGAAGAACCGCCAACACCTAAGATGTAATCAACTTCATAACTACCAGTTTGTACTGATTTCCTAACTGCTCTGCATGATATATTCAATAATTCAGCAACTTCCTCAGTTGTTAGCCAAATATCATGCACTGGTGTCTTCATCCTTTCTGTTCATAGTGTTAACAATCAACTCAATATCAATACCGAGAGTTCTTGAAAGATTAAAAGCAGTTGTTAACGATGGCATAGACTCTCCAAAAAGAATAGAAGTTAGTGCCGCGGTCGTTATATTCAGACCTTCAAGCAATGTTTTTCTGTCCATACCCTTATCAAGCATGGCTTTTACAATAAGCTTTCCAAGTTCTGAATATTGAGCTATTGTTCTTTTATTACGAATTTTTCTTGAATTCATACAAATTCACCCTTTCTTTTTTTGAAATTATGTGGTATAATGAACTAATATAAATATCAGTTTACTTATATTATAATCAGTATGCTGATATTTATCAAGCGAAGATATCAGTATACTAATAAATTTGGAGGTTTTGCACAATGAACACTATAGGTGAAAGGATAAAATTTGTTAGAAAAGAAGAGGGGTTAACACAAAAGGATTTTTCAGCTCATTTATTAATATCTCAATCTTATTTGAGCGGTTTAGAAAAAGGAAATGAAAATCCTTCTGAAAAGCTGATAAAACTTATCTCGTTAGAATTTGGAATTGAATATAACTGGTTAACTACTGGCGAGGGTCAAATGTATAGCGATATTTTTGAATATAATTATGAAGATTCAGCGGAAATTTCCAATAAAGCTCTTTTAGAAATAATGGAATTAATCAATCATAAATCTAATACAATCTATTGGTATACGTCTAATATATTAATGTCATTTTCTAAAATTATGAGATACTATGTTGATAGAAGTGATATTTCAGTAGATCCATTTGAACACTTTGGTAATTTTTTGATTGGGTTTGAGCAACTTGCCAAACAAATGTTAGCTATTGGAAGTCATAATGTTGATATAGAAAGTTATGTACAACAATGTAAATCAGACTTAGAACTTGCAATTGCATCTTTAAACGATATAAAAATATGAAACTGAAAATAAAAGCTAATTTTCTTTAGTTGTTTTCTATAACTGTTTCCTATAAATGTAAGTATATTGCTATAAAAAGGTTCGTAATTAGTTCCGCAATATTATAATAAATGGTTTGTATAAAATAATATAAAAAGTGCCTTAAACTCCGATTTTACAAGGGTTTAAGGCATATTTTTATTAAATATTGAAAAGTTCCGCAATACTCAAAAAGTGACATTTTGGTTCCGCAATCAAAAACGTTAGACTAATGCATATTAACGTGCCGAAAATCCCGAAACAACGGCATTTTAACGGCATTTAATTCAAAGTAACTTGACCTAACGGGAAGTAACGATAATAACGAACTTTTTTACATTTTGCTTGAAAACTCACAAATTTAGAGCGCCGTCTTTGCGTACAAGTTAGGGGTGAATAAATGCCAAATACAGAAAAGAAAGAAATTATGGTCTGGGATAAAAGTATGGGTAACTTTGCACGTCTTGGTGAAGTACCAATTAGAAACTTGAATCATGATTACTATATTAATCGATCTTCTATTCATTATACCAAATACAAAAAAGAAGATGTGGTCAAATGGTTTACCGATCCTGAAGCAAACGAAAAGAATTTGAGAAATGCTTCTATCTACCTTTACGAAGTAAGCCCACATTATCGGAGACTAATTAACTATTTTGCCAAGCTTCATACAATGGCATATATTATTGAACCTTATAAACTTGACCAAAGTAAAAAAATAGATACGGCTAAATTAAAAGAAACATATATAAAGATTTGCAACTACATTGATAAAATGAATTTAAAACACGAGGCCGTTAAAATATTAACAACGTGTTTTAGAGAAGACGTATTCTATGGCTATGTTTACGAAACGACCGACTCATACTATATAAGAAAAATGCCGCCTGACTATTGTAAAATTAATCGAATAGAGGACGGATGTTTTTTATATCAATTTGACTTCTCTTATTTTACAAGTCATAAAGAGGACTTGGAATCGTTTGGCGAAGAGTTTATTGAAAAGTACGAGCTGTATAAAACACATCGCTCAATGCGTTGGCAAAGTTTGAGTAGCAAACGCACTTTTTGTTTAAAGGTGAATGAGGATATTAATTTCCCAATGCCACCTTTTATTGGTGTATTTGCGGGTATATTTGATATTGATGATTATAAAGGATTGCAAAAGGCTAGAACTGAAATAGGAAACTACAAAATCTTATCATTAAAAATTCCAATGGAAGACGGCGATTATAAGATGGAGCAGGAAGACGCCCTTATGTACTATAACAATTTGTTAAAGGTATTACCTGAAAATATTGGCGCATTTCTAACCCCTATGGACGTTGAAGACCATGACTTTCAAAAATCAGGCAATGTTGATATAGACAATGTCGGCGACGCAACTAAAACCTTTTGGAATGATGCTGGCGTATGTTCATTGATTTTCGGTGGTGATAAACAAACCTCTGCAACACTTTCGGTTTCTATTAAGTCAGATGAACAAATGGTTTTTGCTCTAATGAACCAGTTTGGACGTAATATAAATCGACTACTTAAACAGGTAGACGGCAGATACAAATTTAAGATTCAATTTCTCGATGTAACTTATTATAATCAGCAGGAAACATATAAGTCATATCTCAATGCCGCCCAAGCAAGTTTACCAACAACAACTATGGCGTGTGCGGCGTTAGGAGTTGCACCAATTGATATGATGAATATGAATTTTCTTGAGGATGATATACTACATATCAAGGAAAAATTTGAACCTCTTAAAACTTCATATACACAATCTAGTGGAGAGGCCGGTGCGCCAACTCAGGAAGAAAAAGGCGAGCAGTTATCTGACGCTGGTGAAAATACGCGAGACCATAATTCCAATCAAGAATACTAGGTGAAGCTTATGAAGTTTATATATACAAAAGATATTGATATAAAAAACAAACTTGTTGCTAAAGGTTTTAGGCTATTGCAGACCTTTGACAACAAGATTTTTGTTTTTGAAAACAATTGTAGTTCTACCTTTACAAAAGACGAGCTTACAAAGATTGTTTATAGTAACACTTTTTGTATGAGGGGGTGAACAAAACGAAGAAACAAAATTTGCCTATAAATTACTCCATAGATAAAGATTTTAAATCGGACAAGTTTATCAAACTGCGTATGCGGATTTGTCACGATGGAATAAATTATAACAATTCTAAATTTACCATTGAAAATCTTGAGGAGAAAAAAGATAGTTTAGCTAATTCACCAATACTTGCGTATATGTACTTTGATGAAAATGGTGATCCGCAATTTGGAGAACACAATTTTGAAATTGAAAAAGACAAAGTACACGACGGTGAGGCTAAAATTATATATACCGAAACGCCAGTTGGTGTTATTCCAGAGACAAATAATTTTGAAGTTGTCAATGAGGATGGCATCAACTATATTTATGCTGACGGATATATATGGAAGAAATATTCCAATTATTGCGAAGATATTCTCAATCGTTATGATGAAATAAGAATCTCGATGGAAGTGAATATTTTAGCTTATTCCTATAACACCACAGATAATGTATACGATATTACAGATTTCAACTATGCGGCAGTAACGCTGTTGAATGAAGGTATTGATACAGGTATGAAAAATGCGAGAGCGACAATTGAAACTTTCTCACAATCTGTGGAATCCGAAAAAGATTTGTCCTTTATGATGCAAGAATTAAATAAAGACCTTGCGGATAATAAAGAAGATTTTACGAAAGGAGATGTGAAACAGATGGATAAGGAACTTATAGAAAACATTCTCAAAGAATATAAAATGAAAATCGACGATATTTCTTTTGACATTACAGATGACATGACTGAGGAAACATTTAGATCTCAGCTTGAAACAATGCAGGCTAATTCTAAAGGAGCCGAAGACGAGGCTAAGCCTGATGATGAGTTTAAGGCTTCTAAAATCGAAGCTCCCGTTACAATGTTTGCAACCGTAAATCAGAAGCGAGAGATGATAAAAAATGCAATTCCAAAAGACAGCAGTGAATATGACGAAGATAAAAATCTCGTTAAGTCGGTAGATTATTGGCTTGAAGACTTTGATGACAATTATGTTTATATTTCAATTTATTCATATGAACGCGGTAATGGCTCTTCTTCAAAGATGGGACGCTTTGCGTATTCCATTGACGAGACTGGGGTTGTAACAATTGACAGTAATTATGTAGAGGTATTTAGAAGTTGGGTCACAGCAGAGGAAATGGCTGCACTTGACGCACTTAAAGAAGAAAATAGTAAGCTCAAGTCAGAGGTAGACGAGCTGAATGAATACAAAGAAACTGTCGAAAAAGAAAAGGTCGAAACAGCGGCTTCAGAAATATTTAATGATTTCGAGAATGAGTTATCTGGTGTTGACGAGTTTTCACTTCTTAAATCCGAGCATGACGGCATGACTGCTGAACAAATATCTGCACAGTGTTACATGCTTCTGGGTAAGAAAAACAAGAAGTCAACCAAAGCAACTAAGGAAAGCAAGACTGTTACATTTAGTTTAAATGGTCAAGCAGAGTCTGTGGACGAGCCTTGGTACAAAGAATTATACGATAAGTATGGAAAATAATTAAGGAAAGAGGTAATAAAACATGGCAACAAAACACGCTATTGTTAGAACTGATAATCTGTCAGGTACTATAGATGGTTCTAAGCTGATTTCAGCTAAGTTTTACAGCGGCTCTGATCCGGCTGCTATTGACAACGGAAATGTTGTATCTATTTCAGACGAGCTTATAAACAGAGAAACATATAAGGTAACTGCACCTACAGCGGCAGATACAAGAGCAACAATTGGTCTGGTGGCTTCTGTAGAGACTATGTATGACGAGCAGAGACATCACAACCTTGAGGATTTTACAAATGAGGCTGACTCACTGATTAGAGTGTATGCCCTTGAAACAGGAGACGAGTTCTCTGTAACTAAGGAGGCACTTGACGGCACAGTTGCTAAAGATAAGTACGTCAAGCTGACAGCGGACTCAACAAAGCTTACTGCAACTGACACTGCTACAGGTGCCATTGGTAAGATAGTTGCTGTCGAGATTGTAAACCCTGATACATACTACGTTATCAAGGTTAAGTAATTATAGGGAAAGGAGACACTATAATGGATACAAACGAGAAAATTGTTTCCCTTGCTGTAAATCTGTACAAGGGTAATCCTGTTGGCGAGTTTTCACAGAGCGATTCAATGGAGACACTGAGAAAAGCACTGGTTGCCGCTAACAATGGTTCTACAAAGATTTCATATAAAGATATAAGAGATGGTAAATGCAACGGCGTGTTTGCCATTGTTGAGGAGGTTATTCAGAGAACCGTAGTTGACGGTATTCAGGGTGACGAGTTCTTCATGAATATGGTTGACTATAGAAACGTGAAACTCGGTGACGAGAATGACTTCTACGTTCCATCAAAGGCACTCTTTGTTGTTTCTGAAGTTGCAAACGGCGTTCAGTCACTCAGACGTCAGAGACTTAATGGTGGTGAACATATAACAGTTAAGACTTCTCTTAAAGCTGTTAAGATTTATGAGGAACTCAATAGAGTTCTTTCAGGTCGTGTAGACTTTAATACTTTTATCGACAGAGTGAGTGAATCTTACAAACAGCAGATGAGAGCCGACATCTATAATGCTTGGTGTACATATGTTGGCAATGGTTCAACCTATTTCCCTGTAGCTGGTACATATAGCGAAGATGGTCTGCTTGAGATGGTAAACCATGTAGAAGCAGCAACTGGCAAGTCTGCAACAATCATCGGTACAAAGGCAGCACTCAGAAAGATAAAGATAGACACAGTATCTGACGAGGCTAAGTCTGATATGTATAACATTGGTTACTACGGTAAGTTTAATGGTACAAACTGCGTTAAGGTAAATCAGATACATAAACCAGGTACAACTGATTTCCTGCTTGATGACAAGAAGCTTTATGTTATTGCAACAGACGATAAGCCTATTAAGGTCGTTACTGAGGGTGAGCCAACAATTATTCTTGGCAATCCTGCCGATAATGCCGATCTTACACAGGAGTTCTTCTATGGCGAGAGCTACGGCGTTGGTATTGTAATGGCGGATCAGTTCGGCGTTTACTCAATGTCATAATAAAAATATTAATATGCAGAGAGTCCAATGCTCTCTGCATTTTTTTGAATGAAAGGAATAAATATGAGTACAACAAAAAGTACAACATCTAAAGGTGTAGCTACATCGAATACAACCAAGGGGGCAACCACTAAAAAAGCCTCTACTTCTGAGTGTAAGAAGGTAGGGCACAAACAATTACCGCTTGATACAATGGTAGCATGCACAAATATGACTAGTGGCAAGCTAATTTATATAAGTACAAGACAAATGGGTTTCACTATTGAGTGGGAACACGAAGGAGATGTAGAATACATTGAACTTGGTGAACTTGTAACTATGCGCAATTCTCAGCGAGCATTTTTTGAAAAGAATTGGATTGCAATTGAAGACCCTGAAGTTAAAAAGTTCCTACGAGTAAATGCCTACTATGATGGTATTCCGTCAATAGACGATTATGAAGACCTATTCAATAAGCCAGATTCTGAGATATTGGAGATCTTAAAAGGCGTTCCAGATGGATTTAAAGAAATCTTAGCAAATAAGGCTAGCAAAATGATAAGCGATGGTACGATAGATTCTCGTAAAACAATTGCATTACTAAAAAGCGAACTTAACTTGGATATTGAAGAGTAATGGAGGTGTATGATATTGGCTACACCTTATAGTGAAATAACCGACAGCTTTGTTGGTATTGTAACAGAGTACAAGTTTTTTAATATTTTAAAGGAAGACCGTGACGAATGGCTTACTGATATAATGGACAGAGCTTGTGCAAGATTTAGAAAATCATGTCGTAAAAATCTTGACGACCGAAATGAAGAATTGCGTCAATTTAATGCCACACTTGATGCAGATGAGATTGACATTATTCATCAGTTAATGATTGCCGAATGGTTAAGACCTCAATTATTCTCCTGTGAAAATCTCGAGAACAGACTAAACACTAAAGATTATTCAGAGTATTCACCTGCAAACCTATTAAAAGAAATTCGTTCTACCCATGAGTATGCGGTTGATGAAGCAAAGAACATGATAAAGAATTATACTTTTTCATTCCGTGATTTGGGGGACAAAATAGATGGCAAATAATAATTTATATATTAACTATTTGAATTCTTTAATCTCCAAGGTATATAAAATTCTTCCGATGAAAGAAGAACAAAATACTACAACGGAAGCGTACATATCAAGTTTAATTTTTGAGCTACATGGCTTTGAAAATTTACTGAACGAATATCACAACGATGCGAGAATACTTACAATTATATGTATACTTGAGTCTCTTAAAGAACCTAACATTTCGCATGAGGTTTACAAAAGTGAAGTCTTTAAATGTATTAGCCTGATTGAACAAATTCTACGGGGGTGAGAGCAATCAATAAATTTGACTTGTATAACAGGGTGACTTTATCTGATGGCACAACCCCAAAAGAGAGAATGATTAATCATTGCAAAAATAATATCATTTATAAATCACGGCGCAGTCCTTCACGCAAAAGTGTTCTTATTGACAGCGAACAAAAAGATGTGGTAATAGTATCAGGAAGCAATAACCATGTAAAAACGATTTGTGCTTTGCCAAACGACATTATCTATGATGGACAAATTGTTGAATGGGAAAAATCACATTGGTTAATCTCTGATGTTGATATTGAATCTTCGGTTTATTATAAAGGAGTTATACACCAATGCAACATTAATTTACGTTGGCAAAACAAGGATGGCGAAATTATAAGTCGATGGTGCTATGCTGAAACGAATACCGCAGACGGTATCAAAGAGGGTAATACGTTAAATTTAACCGACGGCAATTTAACCTTGCATTTACCCCTAGACAATGAAACACGTCAACTTCGTTTAGATAGGCGCTTTTTATTAGATATAGAAAAAGACAATCCGACGGCATACAAACTTATTAATCGTAATGTTGTAAGCGGAATATATGATGAAAATCATGAACATGGTGTGTATATCATAACACTACAAAAGTCCGAACGATCGCACGATCGTGATAACTACGAATTGATGATTGCGGATTACTTTAAGCCTACCGAAGATAAGTCGGTTGGAATAAACTGCGCAATTAAATTTGATGGCTCCCCTACCATTAAGGCAGGCGGATACTATAAAAGTTTTAATGCTGTATTCTATGATAAGGATGGTTCTGAAATATCGCAAGAAGCGATATGGAATGTAGCCGTTATTGACGAACATAAGAAATATTTTTCTATCGTTAATGAGGGTTCTACAATAAAAATCAAAGCCGACAACAATGAGGGTATCATTGGCTCAAAGATTAAAATTGAACTATGTAACTCGGCTCAAAATTGTTCTGCCGAACTTTATGTAAAGGTGGTGGCAATTTTATGACACCGTCTGGACAAATAAAAAAATACAAACAGCAATTAATATCATTGTTTGTGAATAATGAAAAAATCGTAAAGCTTATCAATGAAAAAGATATATCTAATCCTGAAGATTTGATATACCACAATTTCTTTAATTTTATCCGAGTGCCAGAAACTATTGATGAGGAACGTAATTATATTTGCGTTAAAATAGATGTGCCCGAAGTCTATACTTCAAGTCTGTTTTTTAAGCAAATCATAATAACAATCTATGTTGTTTCACATCAAAAGCAAATGGTTACGGAATTTGGTGGGGCACGTCCTGACTTAATTGCGGAACAAATTGAAGAAATTCTAATTGATTATAAGGGTATCGGCAAGAAGAAGCTTGTAGAAATTTCAAACGTAGAAAAAGATTTGGGCGATAGACACAGATGTCGTATCTTAAAATTCAAAGCCGAAGATATGTCAAAAAGTAGGTGTGCTATGTAATGGCAATTCAAAGTCTACTTGATCTTAAAACTTTTAAAATACGAGATTGGATTTCTATAAAAATTCCAACTCTTGGCGAGTATCGAAAATTGAAAAACATTTCTGAACTCGTCAATATGTTTACGACAACTCCATCGGCACACATGATTGAACTTGATGATATGGGTATCGACTTCACTCAAATCAGTGATTACGAATTTTTCTTGAAATTGTTCGATACCGCATTTGTGAAGCCTCAAGTATTAATGGCCTGCGATATGTCAGATGATGATAAAATTAACCTTTTATCAACACTGCAAATTATCGACTCAAATGAACTTTTTGACTGTGTAGATTTTAATTCTTGTTACATAGACAATGAAAATGGCTTAAAAACTATCAAGGATATCGAGGGTAATCAAAATATTGACGAATTTATTTATATGCAGATATCCAGTGCTTTATGCGAAATATTCAACGTAAAAAAATATAAGCGTAAGCCGGGTAACAATACTGCAAAAGAATATATTCTTGAACGTGAACGTGAAAAAGCAGAAATAGCAAAACGCCGTAACAAACAGCTCCAAATGTCCGACGACATCTTAGACGGCGAAATTGTTGCATTGGTATGTCACCCAGGTTTCCCTTACGACTTTGATAGTATTAACAATATTTCTATTTACAACTTTTATGCCTGTGTTAAACAGGTTATAAAGAAAGACCAATACGATAAGTTGGTCACTGGGGCTTATTCAGGTTTTGGTACAGTTAAACTTGATAAACTTCCAGAAGATAAATTAAATTGGTTATCGTGGAGATAGGCTCAACCGCAAGGTTTGAGTCTTTTTTATTTTTAAGGAGGAAAAACTATGGCTATTCAGATTAATGGTTTTACCATTACTTCCCTTGAGAAGATACATGGCTATGACAGAGTATCTGGCGTTTGTGAGTTTCTGCTTGACGAGCTTAAGTCTGCTAAGATCGCAAATACTGAGGATACAACAGATATCACAGGTAAGGGTGATAGAGTTCTTAAGCAGATTAAGAAGAATAAGTCCACAACTGTAAGTGGTGAGTCTGCACTGATTTCAGGCGGTCTGCTTGCGGCTCAGACAGGTTCTTATGAAGAGGTTGGCGATGTTAATATTAGATTCCCTGATGTTATCAAGGTTGAAGACACAACTTCCTGTAAGACAAAGTTTACGGCTCTTGGCGCAGTCGGTGCGGAGATTATTGACCTCAGAGTTATGGCTCCAAACGGTGCGCTTCTGCCTATCCATTATACACAGTCAACTGGTGAGGCTGACGCTACACACTTTAAGTACGAAGCAGCTACAAAGACGCTCACACTTCCTACTGATACAACAAACATTTCAGTTGGAACTTCAATCGTAGTTTTCTATGATTTCAAGACAACAGGTTCTAGGGTTATCAATAAGTCCGACGTATTTGGTAAGACACTTTATGTTGCAGTAGATTGTCTTGCTACCGACGTTTGTGACAACGAGTACAAGTGTCAGTTTATCATTCCAAGAGCACAGTTCTCTGGCACGTTTCAGGAAAGAAATATCATACATCCGCATGCCGCCGGCGCGTTTGATATTGACATGGGCGGTGACCAGACAATTCAGGCTTTTGAGGCCACAACACTTGTTGATACTTGCCAGGGTACTGCAAACGGCGAACTCTTTGAGTTCATTGTATATCAGGATCCAGAGGATTAAGGTAAGGTGTAGAGCAATTGCCTAAGACCAAATACCTTAATGAATGTAGGTTGTGTGGAACGCACTACCCTGCCTGTAGCTATTGCGATAGCACCAAAGAATCAAATAGTTGGCGCAAGGTCGCTTGTTGCTGGGGGCATTATCTTGCACTTCAACCGATGATTAAATACGACCAAAAGTCGTTATCAAAAGAAGAGGCGAAAGAGGAAATAAACAGTGTTATTAACCTTTATGGTAAATTTGAAGTATCAAGCACCATGAAGAAATTGTATGACGACATCATGTGTGATGAAGCAAAGCCTGCAATAAAGAAAAAGCAGAAAATAATAAATACAAATAAATAACGTATCGGGCTTGTAACAAGCAAGCCCTTTACTTTATTGAGGATAAAAGGATGAAAGCTAATCATATTTGCAAATATAGCAAATGTAATTTGGGCAACAATGGACAACCAAAACAATATTATGCCTGTGACTATTGCGATCGAATTAATTCTTGGAAATCCATAGCGTGTTGTAAAGAACACTTTGATTTATATATAGAAGAAGAACTCGAGCGTAAATCTATGCTGAATAAAATCAATATGTTGCCAAAGCGTATCGACATGAGTGAGGACGAAATAAAGGAGCTTTATAATATTCCAGCCGACGTTGTACTTGAAAAGACCAACCAAGAACTTCAATATTATAAAGACAGATATGGCATTGACAATATTAACGAGGTTGTTGACAAAATAAACGACGAATTAAATAAGGAGGGTAGGTTATAAAAAAATAGCCTACCTATTTTTTTCAATACGAAATTATATTTTCTATGTTTGTAATGTGAGGTGAAATTATGCCAAGATTAAAAAGTTGGTCAAAAGAACAAGCAAAACAAATTGCTAATATCAACAAAGCAATAGCCGAAAAGGTTGGGGTCGCTTTGTCGAAAACAATGCAAGGCGAATTTCAAGAAAAGGCAAAAAAAATTATGCACGATAAAGTCGTTGAAGATGTATACTCGTACAGCCCAGTAGTATACAAACGCCGTGGTACAAATGGTGGTATGGCTGACGAAGATAATATTCAGGTGCTTTCCAATAAAGTTACAGTAGCACCACGCAAGAGTAGCAACAGAATATGGGCTGAAGATGCAAAAGGAACTGAGACTAGAGTTTATGGTAAAAATGGCTACTTTGTCAAACAACGAGGTAACTATATAAATATGGATTACAGAATTTCGGGCAACTTTTCTTTTGCAAATATCACTCCACCAAATGATAGTGTATTCGGAACTCCCATTGATTATAGTTCTGATCCAACAATTTTATCGGCTTGGATTGACCAAAATGCTGTTCCAGATCTAAATGATATGTCTCGAAAATTTAATGGGCATCCAAAACATTTTATAAAAGATACTTACGATGAATTTTATGTTAGTGGGCTTGCCAAAGATATTATAATAAAAGGCTTAAGAAAAGAGTTTAAATAAGGACGGTGAATGAATAATGGCAGGATATATAGGCGACGTAAATATTAGGGTCAATGCCGACCTTAATACCAAGGATATGGAAAGGGCTTTGAAAGATTTTACCCCTACCATTGAAATAGAACCCAAGGCAGATAAGCTAAAGAAATCGCTTGAAAATGAATTAACCAAAGCTTTTGCAAAAGTTAAAAACCTAAAAGACGAATTTGTTAATTCTACTTTTAAAGCAGACAAAACCAATTACAACTTTTCACAGTTCTTTGACACCTTTAATAGCAGTCAAATTTATGGTAAGGGTAACAAAGACAAAATACAGAACAGGCTTAACTACTATATAAAGAAAGCAAATGAAATGCACGATGTTGCTCAAAGGCTTTCTAATAGCAAACTCGAGTTTGACACCTCTTTATCGTCACTTGGTTTAAGTTATAGTGACATTGGGCTATCTGAAGATCAACAGCAGTGGTTAAAATCCGTTGAAAAATCTTACGAGACTGCGGCACAAAAAGCTCATAAAGTAATAAACGGAGTTATATCTCGATATAACAAAGAACATCCTGATGATAGCTTGCAGATAAATCCATTAAATGCGAACTTTGGCGATGTGTCAAAACTATATACAACAAGTTTACAAACGTCTATAAAAACAGCATTTAAAAGAATCAATGCTACGGGATTAGATCCAAGTAAACTTAGTACAAAAGATATAGACTTACAAACCAAGAGATTATCTGATGTCATTCCACTTATGCAGACTCTTAACAAATTCTCTAAAAAGGATATGGTTAAGTATAGGTTCGATGGCGATACAGATAAAAGTGTTGTCACCATTGCCCGTGTAAAAGAACTGCTAAAAGACTTTGAGTATTATTGGAAAGAAGCAACAGTTTCTCAAAAAGAGCAAGTCAAAGATAAGCAGTTAAGCAAATCTGAAGAAAAAGAAGTTTCTAATGAGGTTTATGTTGAACAGCTTGAAAAGCGTGTGTCTGAATTAAAGCAGGAAAACTTAAAGCTCGAAAATGACAAAAAGAGGTTTGCGGCAAAAAAAGAAGATACTGGTGGCAAATCATCTGATGATAATAAAAGCCTCAAATTAGAAAATGAAAAATTAAAAAAAGAAAATTCTGAATTGTCTGAGTTTATGGCTAACATACAAGATAAACAACAAGATTCAGGTGATGGTTCTGGCAATGGCAATCCCTCAGAGGGTGGCGAAGTTAGCGAGGGAGGCGTATCACTTTCAAGGTTTGAGGCAATCAAAGGACTGCTCAAATCCCGTGACATTTCTTTAAACAACAAAAAGAAACAAGTTGAAGTTTTAAACAAGAAAATTAAAGAGCTTGAAGAAAAAGCCAAGTCTAGCGGCAAAGCTACGCTAAAAGATAGCGACGGCAACACTGGTGTATCTGGAGTTGATGGCGAAAATTCTGGCGATAAAACAGACGAGGAAAGCACAAAACTAAAAGCCAATCTCGAGGCTCTTAAGAGACAATATGAAAAGTCGAAGTCAGATTACGAGAACAACAAAAAGCTTTCCGAAGAGCTTAAAGGCTTAATTGATAAAGCCGAACAATCACAACAAGGTGGCTCGGGTAATATCTCAAAAGAAGCCTTAGAACAGTTCAAGACTGAGATTGAAAAAGTATGTTCTTCAATTAAAATAGGCGAATTCGATTACGCTGAAGCTTTAGAAAAACTTAGGCAAGCATTAAAAAATGAAGCGGTAGATATTAATGTTGGCAACTTGAAAACCACAAATAAACCAAAAGCCGATTCTGCTTCAAACCCCAAAAAGAAAACTATTAGAAAGCAGTCAGCTAAAAGTGATAAGTCGGATAATATCAATGAAGACGAACAATACTGGGAAGAAAAGTTTAAGTCCAATATTGAACAGCGTACAAGTAAACAGACACCGCAGGAACTGAAAGATTACTTCAAGGCTGTAGCTCAAATATCACAAGAAATTGATAAGTCGATGAAGTCAATCAATGGCACAGCCGATAGCTTGATAAAAAAATCGGGTACAAAATCACAGCAATCACAAAGCAAGAACTTGGGTTTATCTGGTGAATATTCGGCAATACAATCTCAGGCGGCTAGTATTCAAGAGCGGATTGAAAGCATAAAGCAAGAACTGTTAAATCCCGATGCTGACACGAACTCAATAACATTCTTCAAAAATATAGACGAACAAGTCAAAGAGCTTTATGCGGACTTAGAAGTTATTCAAAATCAATACAATGATACTACCAAGAAATTCGACGAATTAAGCAATACATATAAAGTAGATGCGGCTACTAAGCGAATGGAGAAAAAGACTTCAACGCTTTTAGGTCAGTATGTATCATTTAAAGGGGCTAATAGCAATGCCTTTAAACAAAATTCTGATTTAGCTAAGCAATGGGATGAATGGTATAATAAACTTAAAAATCCCGAATTACTTGATGCGAAAGAAATTGATAAAGCCGATGCAGAACTCAAGAAAATGCGTGCTACCGTAAAAGATTTGGGCATTGGCGGCAAAACGGCTGGCGAATTAATTTCTAACATGTTCAAAAAGTACGGCGGCTGGGCAATCGTTACTAGGTCAATGGTATATGTAAAATCTGTACTGAGAGATATATACCAAGCAACAAAAGATGTAGATACCTCAATGGTTAATCTTAAAAAGGTTAGTAACGAAACGGCGGCATCATATGATGCGTTTCTAACAAATGCGGCAAAGAAATCAAAAGAACTTGGCGTTTCAATAAGTGACTTGGTAGACTCGACTTCTGAGTTCTCAAGACTCGGCTATAACCTCAAAGACGCAACCAAGCTCGGCGAACTTGCAACAATGTATTCCAATGTTGCCGAAGATTTAAGTGTAACCGACGCCGCCTCTTCAATCATTTCGACAATGAAGGCGTATGATATTGCCGCAGACGATGCACAAGAAATCGTAGATAAGTTTAACTATGTAGGCAACAACTTTGCCATTTCTTCCACTGGGCTTGGTGACAGCTTACAACGTTCTGCTTCTGCTTTGGTTGCCGCAGGAAACAGCCTTGACGAAACCATCGCACTTACAACGGCGGGCAATGCTATTGTTCAAGACCCTGAAAAAATGGGCACTGTTCTTAAGACGGCTTCGGCTAGATTAAGAGGAGCAACTGCCGAACTTGAGGAAATGGGCGAAGAAACAGACGATGTAGCAAACGGCACAGCAAAGCTACGTCAGGAGATACTTGCTCTTTCTGGCGTTGATATCATGAAGAATGATAATACCTTTAAAGGTACATATCAAATTCTTGACGAAATATCGAAAGTATACGGCAGCCTTTCAGACGTAAATCAGGCGGCACTGCTTGAACAAATTGGCGGTAAAAACGGTATTAACGTAATCGCCGCAGTATTGTCCAATTTCGACGAAGCAAGAGAAGTCATGAGTACCATTAGTGGTTCCGAGGGCTCGGCTTCTGAAGAAATGGAAAAATCACTTGACTCTATAACAGGTAAGCTTGGAAAGCTTAGTGCCATATTCCAAGATATATCCACAAAGGCGTTAGAGTCGGACACAGTAAAATCATTCTTAGATATTCTTATCAGTATAGGTAATGCAATATCTAAACTTATACCCAGCCTTAACACTGTGCTTAAGATTGGCGGAGCAATTGGTGCGGGAGCATTAGGTGCAAAAGGTATTAATATAGGTGCGGGTGAACCCATAAAACACAGGGTTCCACTGAGTATGCCCGCAAGCATAATGGTAATACTATAATCGAGGTATTATTGTTATGACAGGCAAAAAAGCATAAATTGACTACTTAGTAGAAACGGGTTTGATAATTCCCGTTCGGGGATGGTAATATTCAATTCTATCACACTTTTTTTGAATATGAGAGTATCCGCATCCAAACCGATCGGCGTAAGTTTGTCGCATAATACATAATCGGCTTAACGATCGGCAGGTTCAGAGACTATAATTGCTTATTGGTGTTCTGCGATAGTGAGCACTGATTATTGGATAGTCCACGGTGTAGTTGTCGGATAGACGGCAATAAAAATTATAAAACTGTTGACTTCTGTAATATTATGTGATATAATGGAATAAAAATATTATAGGAGTTGTTAATTATGTCTAAAGAAAATAACAAAGAAAATCAAAATAAGAATATCAACGAGAGCGTTTCACATGAACCAATAGTGGAAATCAATGTTAGAAGGAATTATTCGTATGTTCCAATCGACAGCGATATTAGCGAAAGACCACCTATTCCTACTGTTGATATTGATAAGAATAAAAAGGAGAATGACGGTTGACCGAAATTATTTCATACTTACCAAATATAATTATTTATCTAGTCTTGGGCTTTGTTTTTATTAAAGTCTTTAGATTTGTTTATATAGAAGAAAGCCCAAATGATAGTCAACATATACTTACCGAATCTCTCATATATGGTTTTATTCTCCAAAATATCTACTCGGCTTTTCCAATTAGTATTAACACTTATATTGACATAATAGGAATGGTTTTGTCTACAGTAATAATAGCATATTTTCTTGCTAAATTTATATATAGTAAACTATTTAGCAAAATACTTGCTAAATTAAAAATACAACAAACGCCGATTAAAGATTTTTGGATTGATATAACACATTCAAAAGAGCGAACATATATAACCGTTTATGATAAAGAGTTCGATCGAGTTATAAATGGAAGATTTGCTAGAGCTGAAACATTTAATAAAAGACCACTCATACAGCTATCGGAATATATTATAAAAAATACACGGGGCGATATAATATTCGATATGTCTCTTAACACTGCCGACACTATTGTTATTGATACGTCTAAATACCCCGAAATCATGTTATCACATCCACAACCAAAAGATAAAAAGAAATCTGAAGAATCACAGTCTAAACACAACCCAATAAAGTCAATATTAAACAAAATAAAAACTAAATTTCATCATGACTGAAAAAGCTCCGAGTTTCCTCGGAGCTTTTGTTATAGAAAGAGTTTTATTTTCCAAATGGATATATCGTTTAATCGTTTATATCCTTCGTCTTTTAATACAAAAGCATTGAATTAATATGTCAATTTCTGTTGACATTCGCAGGAATATATGGTATAATCTTCGTAGAAGATAATGCTATTATATACATATTAATGGAGGTGCTACGACATGTTTAATTTATTCATGCTTATAGGTTGCTGGATAGTTTACGGCATCATGAAAGCCCATGAAAAAGCCGAGCTTGCCAGAAAACTTCCGCCGAAACCAACTAAGCCTTATAACCTTGACAGGCAACTTGAGCTGTTGGATTGGTGTCATCATAGTAAAACATTCTACGACGGCACTCCATTTCCTGACGACTATAAACTTGTGAACAAAGAGGAAGAGGCTCGCCGTCAGCTAAACAAGGAGGGTTATGCTTGGATGTCATTCGGTGGTTCATACTTCGATTTAGAAAACTATATCTTTGACAAAGAGGGGTATATAGTTGGTTATACTTTTCCAACTACATTGAAACCACAAAGAGAAAGAACTTATAGTAATATTAAGCACGAAAATGATAAAGATTAAATTATCGGCATAACAAAAAAAAGCTCCGAGGAAACTCGGAGTTTTTATTATGCAAAGAGTTTTATTTTCCAAAGTGATATATCAAGCTCTTCGTAATCGTCTTTGATAAATAAATCGTTGAAACTTTTAAGGTCTCTATCAACTACTTCTTTTTTATATTCATAGGCACTTGCAGAAGTGTCGACACGCTTGTTATAACTGTTTCTCGACCATTCCTGCGTTTTATCTAACTCAGTTTCATTTAACTCAACAATCTTATATTTCAATAAATCATATTTCTTTAACATCTTATGAGTGCCATGGAAAATACAAACAATACGTCCCTGAGCCTCTGATAATTTCTCCGAACTTATATGATTTAAGGAACAGCTGACCATAAGACCGTCATCAATCTCATATACTGCTGAATAACATATAAACTTATTATTTTCGTAAGGGTCTATTTTCTTATATGCACTGAAATCATCACCAATTGAGCTACCCTTGGCACAACTTTCAACTTTTTGAACAAGAGCAAGTATATGTTGTTCGTCGTCATTTAATACAACTTTAGCTATTTGTGGTTTAAAAATGTTAAACAGTACAAAAATTACAATGATAATACCGACAACAATTATAACCTTTTTGTGCTTTAATAATTTCGTTTTCATATCTATACCCCCCAAAAAAAACTTCATAAAGATTCACAGGTTAATTATACCCGACTAGGAAAACAACTTAATTTTCCAAAGGGAGAAATCTGTTATTTCTTTATAATCCATTTGTAAGTAGATATCTCTGCTCCTCTCGAGAGAATCAGTTTTATCGGTTTCAAATGTATGAATCTCATAGTCTGCGTTAGCCGTATTTGTAAGATTATATTTATCGAACAACGAACGTGTACCACTAAAGTAATAAACTTCAGACATTGCGTAATATCTATGATCATTTTGAGGTGAGCCAAACCCGTTATCAGTAAAATATTCATAACAATGTGTTGAATCGTCTATATGAATTTGTAAATCATCATTTGTAATTAAATACAAAACGTTTGTAGCTGTGGCAACTTGCTCATCTGTTAATTTGTCTGCGTCCGTTGTGTGATACATACGAATATCTTTGACGGATATATGATGTGAGGTAATGTCGCTTACTGTTTCAATCTGTTCTCTAATATATAGTTCGTTTTTATTAAGAAATAGATTTGCTAAGTTGTCCTTGAAAATCAAAAATGTAACAACCAAGAAAGCTATCAGTCCAGTCATTAATATTAAAATTATTTTTATCTTTCGTGACTTTGCGTTCTTCATAAGTATTGCTCCCCTATCTGTTTTTTTATATTAAGATTATATCGCAAATTTTACCACTTGTCAATAGATTTACACCGATACTCAAAAAAATAAAGTCTATTCCAAGTGATATTAAGGATAATCTTTCTGGGTTAAAATCACAATTGTCGCTGTTTACAACAGAAGAAGCCGAGCAGCAATTAAACGATTTTATTGATAAAGTCAAAGTTGGCGGCATGAGTGTTAAAGATTATTTCAATAATCCCGTCAATAGTGGGAAAACAATTTTAAAGGGTTATGTGCGTGAAGTAGATGAAGCCTCTATGAGTGTAGAAGGTTTCACTCGTTACGGAAAAGAACTGACGAGTCAATTTGATAAAATGAATACCAAGGGTGGTATTGCCTCACTTATTTTTAAAGACATAGGTTCTATGGCTCTCAAAGCCTTACCAACATTAATCGTTACTGGTATTGGGGTTGCCATTGATTATTTTGTCAATAAAGCCGAACGTGCAAAAGAAAAAGCTGACGAACTTAGTGAAGAATTAAACAATTCATTAAGTAGCTACAACGACAGTTTGTCACAAGTATCTGGGTATGAAAAAGAATTTAACAAACTTGCTAAAGGTGTTGATAATTTTGGCAACAATCTCTCATTAACCAATGACGAATATGATCGTTACAAAGACCTGTCAAACGATATCGCAAAAATCAATCCTAGTCTAATAAAAGGATACGACGACGAAGGCAATGCTATCATAAACAAAAATAATGCCATAAGAGATACTATCAACTTGCTGAAAGAACAGCGAAAATTAGATACACTAAAAATGTTATCAGAAGATAACATAGAGGCTGTATCTGACGGATTAGATGCTAAGATTTCTGATACAAGAAAAGAAATGAATAAATTAGCAAACAGTTTTGATTCACTTTCAGCAAACTTATCGAGTTCAGTTGATAATCTTGACGGGTATATATATGATTTTCCTGACAACGGAAAAAGTTATGCGGATTATACAAAAATCAAAGGTGTCATACAACAATACAATAATAGCAAATATAAATTCAAAGCCTACTATGAAAATCAAGATGAAATTCATAACCTTGTACAAAAACTACTTAGCTACAAAACTGATAATGAAAGCTTGTCAAAATCACTTGAACAGTATCAAAAAGAGTTGTCAGATTCTTACGACCAATTGCAAAAAGCATTAAACAACACAGATAATGTCAACCTCTACAAGCAAATTGACAGTGAGATGCAAAGTTATACAAAAACGTATGATACATATTTGCAGGCATATCTTACTACTTTGGACGGATATGATGAACTTACAAGTGGCGAGCAGAACATTCTTTCCTCATTAGTATCAAACTTTGAATTAGATGTAGAAAGTAACACCAAAGACTTTGATGAGCAATATGCTGACGAAGTACAAAAGATCAATTCGTTCTATGCTAATTTAAAAAATGGAGTAGATAATCATGGAGTACCGCTTTCTGTTTCTTTAGATATACTAACAAATTTGGATACAACACAAACCGTTTCAGAATATGAAAAGCAAATGGAAACTGCACTAAAAAATATTGCTAATTCCGACTTTGCAAAAAAACAAGGTCTTTCAATCGATGATATCAAAGTTATGCTTGGTTTCTCATTTAAGACAAACGACGACGAAATAGAGGACGAGCTTACAAACAAGATTAAGAATATTGCCACCCGTGTTGTGGATCGTATCCCATCGTTGGCTGGCAACCAAAACGGTCAAGCAATTATTGAGAGCTTGCTTAAAAATCTTACCCCAGATAACATTGACACTTTAATGGATACCAGTCTTGACAAAATAAATTCATGGCAAGATGTTCTCGATCTCTTAAATACAAAAACCACATTTAGCCTTGCCGACTACTCCGAGGATGTTGACAACGTTCAAAGCAAAATTGCCGCGCTTGCTTCTGCGTATAAGGAAATTCAAGACGGCACTTTTGAAGTTGGTAGTAGTGGCTGGGAGCTCGTTAAAAGTTATGGGGAATTTCTTCCATACCTTGACGACACAAATGGCGGCTTTGAAGAACTCGGTAAGAAAATCAAAGAAGCAATGGGTATTGCTCCAAACGACCTGATTAAGCAACTTTCTCAACTTAAAGGTTTGAGTGATGCCGATCAAAAATCTGTAAATAATCTTATCAAAGTCCTCTATAAAATGAAAGATGTTAGCCTTTCAAATCTTACTTCAGACGGTTTACTGACCGCCGAGAAGAATCAAGTACAAGCAATAATTGATAAGATAAATGATAAGAAAGACAAAGAACAGGAATACCTCGATACGCTTCAAGAAGAGGAAGATACTTTAAATGATATCATTGACAAGTATCAGACCGCTGGTGATACTGCTATTGATTATATTGAAAAAAAAATCAGTAGTCTTGAGGATTCTCGTGACGATGTAGAGTCATATTACGACGACCTCATTGATAAACTCAAAGAGGAAAATGACGAACGTGATAGAGCCATTGAGTTGCAGGAAAAGCAAGACGCTTTAGCTAATGCAAAAAAGAAAAAGGTTGTTATCTATAGCGAAGCAAGTGGCTGGCATTTAGAAACCAACTCCGACGAGGTTGAAAAGGCACAACAGGAACTTGATTCACTGCAAAACGAAATAGCTATTGACAATCTTGAAAAAGAGAAAGAGGCTGCTATGCAACCTTATACCGATCAAATTGAGGCATTTGAAAAGTATAAGCAAGCATGGAGCGATGCTATGAGTGCCTATACAAACAACCAGAATGAAATGATTGCGCAACAAATTTTAGGTATAGATTGGCGGGGTAAACTTCACAATCAGGATATCGGTATTCTTAACAAATATCAAACTGATTATAGCGGTTATCAAACTAAACTCAAAGATAATGTTCAAAAAGAGAAAGAGATTATTCAAAACCGCATTGACCAATATGCGAAAGAAGCAGATGAGTGGGAGAAGTATCTCAAACAATTTGATACATTCGTTTCCGATTTATCTGACCAAGACGTTAAATACTTTGAAGAACTTAAACTCAAAACACTTAATGAAAAGAGTACATACCAAGAGCGACTTGATGCTTTGCGTGAATTTAAAGCCGATTATATTCAGCTATCAGATGATCTGGCACAATATGAGGGCACCTCTATAAAGAAAGCTTTGTCTGGTAGCGGCGTATATGCTGTCGAAAAAGATAACGCAATTCTTGGTGCATACACCACCAAAAAGGAAGCCGACAAAGCCATGTATAAGTTTGCGGGGCAAATGATAAGCGAAAAGGTTTCAATGCTCGGTGGCTTGAGTAATATCAGTGTAACCAAGCTTGCGGAACTACAAAAGGAGATACGCTCAAAATTCAAGGTAAAGCAGTATGCCACGGGTGGAGTTAATAGCTACACGGGAACGGCTATGCTACACGGAACACCATATAAGTCTGAGGTAATCTTTAATTCTTCAGACGCCAAGAAACTCTATGACATTGTACACAATACTCGCAATGTTGCAAGCGTTGTTGGTAAGACTATAGGTGACAATCTTGTAAGTGGTACGCAGGCGGCTGGATCAATGTTCACAACAAATGATACCACTAATGGTGATACCACAATTACATTTAGAATTGGCGAAATTCATACTACCGACGGCACAACATTCTTACAGCAAATGAATGACTATTTGAAGCAAGCAGACCGTGACCGCATGATAGGTAGAAACAGATAATACAAAACGAGCCGTCAGACCTTGGCGGCTCTTATTTATTATAAAGGGTGGTGAAATGAATGATAATGACACCTACACTGGTTTTTCCAGATGACGAGGTCGTAAAAATAGATAAACACAAGGGCGAGGGCGGTGAATATGACCGTGCGCCACGTTTTAGCTACCAGTTTAATTGCACGGCGGGTTCTGCAATGCGTTGGGCGTTGTGTACCTATACAAACATAAGAACTGGGGAACAGAACTATTCTTATTTTCCTAAAGGCGGCGATATCAATACATTTTACAATGGCGATAAAGTTGATGTAAATGAATTGGTTTTTAATGACATAGCAAAGAATGGTCACGATTATATGTATCAGTATACGCTGTTTCAAACAGACCCAACGACTATTGCCGACGACACACAGTATGGTGACGGTGTTGGATTGTATGATATGTACTTCTGCCGTGGTAAAATCCAATCTTCGGGTACTACATCAAGTTTTATGATTAACAAGGAAATTGCAAATCTCAAGAGCGCGTACTATTATGAGCGTTCCGACGGCTCAGTGTATTTAGTCGGCGGCGCCTATATCGAGATTGGAGAAGAAAGACGACTGATAGAAACCTACGATTATAAAACTGGTAACGTAAGATTAAAGTCTGGTTTTACAACAGCCCCCGCAAGAGGAACTGTGTTTAGGATTTTTACAAATTACTTTATGGATAAGCCGCATTATGTTAAATGCCGTGAAGATCCACAGTGCGATTTTACTGTATCAATCTCTTCTAAAACAGCAAATCCAATTGAGTGTAAGACAAGTTATATACATCCAAACCATGTCGGGCTAAAGTATTACAAGTATTACCTTTATCAACTTATGGGAACGACTGGCGCTATTCATGACGGCAAAATTCTTGAAACGTCGGCATACAACTATGTAACTATCGAGCCAGGTATTGCTGATAAAATAGAGGGTAAATATATAATGATTGAAAGCTCGCCCTCGGAAAACACGGGGCATGTTTACAATGGAACAAGTGCATTAATCGTATCATACGATATTGATACGGGTGTAGCTGGTCTTAATTATTCGGCTCGTGATTTGATAAAAGGTTCACGATATACTATTTACAATGGTAATGAACGACTTATCGACGAGAGCGACGAGATATATGATTTTGAACTCAAATACTCATTTTATGCAAATTGCTTTGGAAGTTCTTTTAGGGCTGTAAGTGAAATCATGACTCTCGATGATAAAATGTACAGATATACTCAACAGAAAGACTTCCCTGCTGAAAGTATAGACGGGATCGTTTCAGAATTTGATTTTAAAATCTTTGATAATCACACAGCTATGCTGACGTGGAAAACTTCAAAATCACTCGGAGTGGCAAAAATCTTTAGACAAAATGTCAACGATGACGAATATGTTTTCATTGGAACTGCTACTGGCAATTCATTTTTTGATGTAACAGTGGGCAATCAGCAATCATATATTTATTATATTTGTTATGCAAACTATGAGGCATATATTACGCCAGAGGTGTCTACTGATTGGATTGGATGGTCGATTTACTCGCTAAAGACCGCTGGTGATTGTTATAATAAAAAGCTCTATTCAATTAATGAAACTTGGCATTTTATTGCGGGCATTAACAACAATGATATAATATCAAATATTGGACTTACTGTTCATACGGGCACGGGCGTAAAACCTAAGACTACACGAACTGTAACAAACTATGAAAGCGGCGAATTTACGGCAAATCACTTAACATTGGCATGCCCCGAGGACGAAATAGTTGATACAATTGATAGCGTTAAATCTTGGACAAAATTCATTACAGGTAAAAATGATTTCATGCTAAAGTCCGATAAGGGTGATGTATGGATTGTGAATATTTCAGACAATCCGTCGAGATCATATGATGAAAGCTCGGTGTATGACTTAACTACAATTAAATATAATTGGGTTGAAGTTGAAGATATAAATGACGTTATAATAACAAGATAAGGAGGTTGATACGATGGATTACTATAATAAAATAGATGAAGCGTATTTGACCGAATTACAGAATCCAATGCGTAAATTAAAATTCAAGGTAGAAATTCTATCACACTATGAGGGTGCGATTGGACAAATTACAAACGACCTTTCCTCTGCCGAGGTTGGTTCAATATCAATTAATAAGGAGCAAGGCTGTCGCAGGTCTTGCTCTTTTACTATCATAGACCGCGATGAAAAATATTTACCACAGGTAGACAGTTGGTTTTGGTACAATAGGAAGTTTAAGCTTTTTATAGGCGTAGTTGTTTCAAATGATATATATTGGTTTCCACAAGGCGTATTCATTACAAAATCGGCAACAGCGCATGGCAAAGCAATAGCAATCGAGGGTATTGATAAATATGGTTTTCTAAATGGCGAATTAAATGCAAGAATGTGTTTAGTAGAATATCAAGCTAGTGTTACAAATTCTAAAAAAGGAACAAAAATTGCCGACCTTATTCGAGATACTTTGATGTTAGATTTAGGCAATAACATTCCGCTTGACCCCGTTGAACCTTTAATTGATCCAATCTTTTATGATGCAGAATTATATGACGATATTGTGGTTGACGAGGGTGGGTACCTTGGTGAAATATTCGATAAGTTGGCTGAAATGTATGGTGCTAACATTTATTACGATGTCAACGGCAGGCTTAGAATGGAAAGGGTATTTAACTATAATCTTCCCTCTTGGTATAGGCATCTATCGCCACAAAGTAATCTGGGTGAAGTCGATATAGCTGAAACCGACATTGATGTTCAATATAATTATGACGGTGTAAACATTGTAACAGTTACTACGGATAACACTAACGGCGAGATATATTCCTATACAGCAAAAAATGAAAACCCACAGTCCCCAGTTTGTATAACCTCGGTAGGATATAAGGGATTGGATGGCGGTACTTATTATATAAGTCTTGGCGATACAACGCTGGATAGTGGTGAAGAAAAATGTAGAATGCAGGCGGAGTATATACTGTTACAAAATACCTGCATGGGAACTTCGGTAAGTTTTAATTATCCAAGTCTCCCCCACCTTGACGTTGACAACACAATTGAACTTACAAACGAATATTACAAATTTAAAAAGCAACTTTTTCTTATTCAATCATTAACCATTCCTCTTAGCAATGGAGAGATGACTATTGAAGCCACTAATCTGCAATGGTTACCATTTGATACGGACTGTATTTCGATTTACTGTGAAACTTTAAGCGATGCAGTGGCAATATCTTATGACACGAATGGTGGCAAGGACAAAGGCGGCAATACTATCACTTATAAGAGTATTAACCAAGCTCCTAATAAACAAATCGTTTTACAAGGTGGGGATATGTATAACGAGAATAAATTGTTCGCATGGACGGATAGTCAAGGCAATAAATACAATTATGGCGACGTGTATACTATACCAAATAACAGCACAACATTGACAGCTCAATGGATAGCAGGAAATGAAGTTACAGTTACCAATACATTGTCGGCAGATAGTACGGTAGAATTTCAATCTATGTCACCATCACGTTGTTTAATACGTTATGATGACAATGAAGTAGTTAGACGTAATACAAACACAATTTCAACATTTAAAAAGAATTATTCTTTGGGTACACACGATACAACCATCGTGTCTGAGAGTGATGATTTAACCAACTTTGATAATGCTTTTGATAAAGGAACAACTACAAAGATAGATTGTTCCAAAGTAAAAGCTACCTACCTCACTTCACCTATGGGAAACGGATTTGAGAATATAACAGACTTTGTTTTCCCTGCTAATCTTGCGAACATTTCGACCAGTGAGGGTGTGTTGTCAGGCTGTAAAAAACTTACCAATATTGCATTTCCTACAGTATATTGTGATATTTCAAGCCCCGAATCGTTTCTTGCTAATAGTACATTCGTTAATGGTTTGGAACTACCTTACACCTTGAATTTCGTACCAATGGTTTCAGTTGATGGGCAAACAGGTATCGAAGAAATAAAGCGAAATGAGATACTAAAAGGAAGTCATGTTATTGGAAACTTAACTATCAAAGCGGCAACTACGAATAAATGCGTAGTGTATGTAAATAAAGAAACAACAAGTTTAGTCATTTATCCTGCGACAGTGCAGGGAAGATTCTATCTTATGGGCAAAGGTATTGATGGAGATTTATCTGGACTTCAAAGTATACAAATTGGGCGATCTACTAACATTAACGATACCGATGGTTTCGCAAGTAATACATCGGCAAACATAAATCTGAGTTTGGACTTTCAATCGGGTAATTGTACTACCAAAATACCTAAAAACGCTTTTAATGGCTATAGTGGTAATACGATTAATGTTGTAATTTATGGTAATGTGACCGACAGCAATGGTATTACGCTTGAAAGCGGATCGTTCTGCAATATGCCTAATATGACAAAATTACCAATGACAAATAGTGCGAGCTTAAAAGTTGTACCTGAGAACTGCATGAATAACTTATCTTCTTTAATATCGGCGGCTACAGGTTATGTAGTTGACGTTGAGGGTTGTAATAATATGTCCAACCTGACAACTTTAAGAATTGAAAGTTCTTGTGAGAAGGTAAATGGGTTTAATAATTGCCCAAAGCTTAAAAGTTTGTCATTTATGAGTGACGGAAAGGTAACTGAGATAGGTGGACTTAATGGTAATGCGATAACAACGTTTTATATTCCTAATACTGCCATCTCTGTGTCCGGTGTAAATAATTGTCCGTCACTGACAACCGTTTCTATAGGT